>JAEEGH010032144.1_pt1 | contig 10104 bp, 3 predicted proteins | sample 9134181 | NCBI WGS metagenome assembly JAEEGH01 (sample SAMN16246544, study PRJNA631951) | gut metagenome | biome: gut microbiome; feature: rumen; material: DP-attached | host: Bos | place: Iran: Karaj | collected 2018-10 | reverse complement strand
ACTAGAGACACAAATCACACAAACTCTGGTCGAAAGCGATTGGGTCAACAGCCATATTATGAATTATGTGTACGGCCCATACGAGCAAGTCCTCGAACAGCAGGACGGATCTTGGTCATCCGAAGCCAACGAATGGATCATCGACCATAGAGTTGTCTTTGAATTATCGGAAAACGGCACCACTTACACTGTATCGTTCTACAAAAAGAGCGGCGAGGAATGGGTGTGGGACGTGTTCAACAACCAAACCATCCTATTTGGCTCTGCCTTGCAAAACCAGCAACGCACCTTAAGGTTTTACCAAGATGAAGTTAATTATGGATTGGGCAGAATTAACCAATTTGAAATCACGCTTACTTATACCCCGGAGCCTATTTATATGGACACTGAAGAAAAAGAAAGCTTGGCCTGCGTCCTCCACCCCAACCCCACCACCAACCTTGTCACCATCACGGGCAAAGACCTCAAGCGAGCCGAAGTGTTCAACACGCTTGGGCAGCGTGTGGCCACAGCCAAAGGTGAAGGGGAACGAATGACGGTGGACATCGGCAATTTACCCGCCGGTGTCTATTTCGTCAATATCACCGATAGCGAGGGACGGAAATGCGTGAAGAAGGTGGTGAAGGAATAAAACGACACCCATATTTCCCCGCAGGGAGATATACCTTTTCCTACGGGGAGATATGGGGTTCTTTTTAAAAATCGCGTTTTTGCGCCGCGATTTTTAATTTTTGCGAAATTGTGAGTGTGGGAAAAGTCGTAAAACGGCTATATTTATTCAAATTAGATACTGAAAGAGTATTTTTTTTCATTTAAACAAGAAAATTATTGCTTGAAATGATTTTTATTCCTATCTTTGCAGCGTAATAAAACCCCGCCAGCGATGAGAAAGATTATACCAATGCTTTGCCTTGCCGCAATGATGGGCTTCGGCGCCTGCTCCACCGACGTCGACCTTTACACCGACTACAAGGAGGTGCCCGTCATCTACGGCCTGTTGGATGCCCGCGCCGACACCAACTACATCAAAATCACACGCACGTTTTACGCCCAAGGCGATGCGTACACCTCGGCCATCAACCCCGACTCCAGCAACTATCCTGGCAAACTGGATGCCCGCCTCGTGGAATACCTCAACCGCGACAGCATTCGTGAAATCATTCTCGACACCATCACCATACACAACAAGCAGCCCGGCGTTTTCTACCACCCCGACCAAAAGCTATACTACACCACCGAGCGGCTGGGGCAAAACACAAGCAACCGAAAATACAGCTACCGCCTCAAGGTGACACTCCCCACCGGAGAATTGACCACCACCACTGTCCTGGTGGGCAGTCCCAGTTTCGACGTGCAGAGTCTGGCGGTCAATTTCTCTCAAGAGTACTTCGGCACTCTAAGGCCGTTCTTATTTCGTCCTGCCTTAAATGCCGCCTATTACGAATTCGAACTGGCGTTCACCTTCAAGGAGCAACGCACCCCCGACGGCGACTCGGTACCCCGCACTTTCAGGTGGCGCGTAGGCTCCCATGACGAAGAGTACCTATCGACGCATCTGGTCGATGGCTCCTACGCTTTCAAGTACCGCCCTGAAACCTTTTACGAGCAGCTGGCCGCCTTCATCGGCGGCGACACTACCACGGACGACCTAAAACGATACATCAGCGACTACCCCATCGAGGCCACCATCACAGCATGCGGCGAGGAACTGTGGCGATACCAATACATCAACAATGCAGCAGCCGGTTTCGAGATGGGCTACGACGAATACGGGCTTATCGATGGTGCCATGGGCGTGTTTTCCTCAAGGATGACGGCAAAACACAAGCTGAGGCTGGCGGGCACGACGGTGCCGGAGCTGGTGGCGAGGCCTCATTGGGGCTTCAAGTTCATCGGCGGAGAATGAATTGTAGCCCATCAGAAAGGGGCTTCAATACAAAAAATCAACATTTTATCAAAAAAAACCTCCATTATTCCAAAAAAGTGTGTATTTTTACGCGCTTTTTTTATTATATTATTATAATTGTTCCTTGACAGGAATGCACAACCACAATTAACAAACGATAATAATCACAAATTAACCGAAATGAATAAACTCACGAAAATCACTTTGTTGGCCATGCTGATTTCATTGGCCGTACCGACGAGACAGTTTGCGCAATCCCCCGACAGGCAGAATGCCAACGAGGGCGTCGCAAACACAACACAAACCGTCCAAATCAGGGACTATGAAAACGGCTTCCTTTTCAACGTTTTTGAAATCGAAAATGTGGAGGAACGCGTTCAGCTGGCTTCGGCACTTGCCACAAGCGACGTCTGGATTTGCAACCCGACCCATAACCCTGGCGAGCTGTTCATCAGACCCAACAGCTACAACGCCGACATGCCGATTTATGCCGAATTCGATTACCTCATAATGACGCTTAGGGAAGAATACCAAGAAGTTTCTTCGCTGTCCAAGGACGAGTTCGCTGAAATCTACAAGTCATGGGCACGCAACATCAGCCCTGAATATTACAACTTCCTGATTTCCGACCACCTTGACCGTGCCAATCACTGCATGGATGCCGAGCCTTTCTGCACCAGCAACATCTACAACTTCCCTGCCCTCAATAGTGGTTATTCATGGTCGGGACCCAACTACGGATGCTTAGGCTCCTCTCCCACCAACAAGCACTCTTTCTGGTACTACATGAGAATTGGCGTTGCAGGCAACATCACCATCAAAATCGAGGCTTCCTTCGACGTCGACTTCGCCCTTTGGGGACCTTTCAACAACGAGACCGAGCCTTGCCCGACAGAAGCGGGACAAACGGGCATGTTGACTGCGGATTGCACCAGCTGCCCCAACAACACGACAAACGCCAACTTTTATCCCTCCGGCAACCTGCATGACTGCAGCTTCGACGCCCGCCATTACGAGTACGCTCACGTCGTGAACGGACAAGTGGGACAATACTACATCCTTCTTATCACCAACTATAGCGGCACCGATGGCTATATCACGTTCCAAAAATACGACGGCGACGGCGAGACCGACTGCAGTATCCTGCCTCCTTTGGTCAACAACGATGGTCCCTACTGCATCGGCGAGACCATCCATCTGACCGCAGCGGGACAAACGGGTGCCACCTATAGCTGGTCGGGACCCAACGGCTTCACCTCGACGCAACAGAACATCGACATCCCCAACTGCAACTTAGACATGGCAGGCACCTACACCTGCACCATCACCCTCTCTGGCGAGACGAGCAGTGCCAACACTTCCGTCATCGTTCTTTCGCTGCCGACAGCCAGCTTTGAGGCCAATACGGTGTGTGTCGGCAACCCGACGGAGTTCTACAGCACTTCCACCGTCACGGGACAGCATTTTGCCTCCTACCAATGGAACTTCGGTGACGGGCAGACAGGCACAGGAGAAACCGTGAGCCACACCTACGCCGAGCCTGGTGAATACCGCGTGTCACATACGGTATCGACCTCCAACGGCTGCCAAGGCTCCATCAGCCAAACCGTAACTGTGGTTTCCGCCCCTGTGGCCGACTTCACCGCCACCACCGTCTGCCAAGGCGAAACCACGCATTTCACCAGCACTTCCACAGGCGAGCAAATCACTGGCTACCAGTGGGATTTCGGTGATGGTGAAACCAGTATGGGAGAAACCACGAACCACACCTACGAACAAGCGGGCACCTATCAGGTGACCCTCACCGCTGAAGGCAGCGGCGGCACCTGCACCGACGAGGCCACCCACACCGTCACGGTGTATGCCATGCCGGCCCCCGTAGCCACCGCCAACCCCGCTTCAGTGCAATACGCCGAAAGCTCAACCATCACTGTCAACCCAGGTGCGGAAGGCACTTTCACCTACCATTGGGAACCCGCCAATATGGTGCTTGACCCCGACAGCCAGACCACGCAGACCGTTCCACTGACAGAGACGCAAATCTACACCGTCACCGTCACCAACGTGCAAGGCGGCTGCACAAATACTGCCATCGTCGCCGTGAGCATGGACGGCTCCGACATGACCGCCACCGCCACCGCCGACCAATATGAGCTTTGCGAAGGCAGCAACACCACACTGCACGCCATCCCCTTGTCGGGCACGGGCATCTACTCCTTTACCTGGTCGCCAGCCAACACGCTTAGCAACGCCACCGCTCAAAACCCCGTAGCCTCGCCTGCCGTGGGCACCACCATCTATACCTGCCATGTCACCGACGGCATCGTCGACACCGACGTCAGCGTGAGCATAACGGTGCATCCCAATAAGGCATCGGAGATGCAACAGACCATCTGCGAAGGCACGTCATACGACTTCTTCGGGCAACAACTAAGCACCGAAGGCGTGTACCGCCACACCCTTGAGACACAATACGGCTGCGACAGCATCGTGACGCTCTACCTCGGCATCAACGACCACGACGAAAGCGAGTTCACCGTTGGCGACGACGAGAACTGTGATGAATACTATTGGGATCCTCGCGGACACGAAATCATACAAACCGACCATCAAGACTTGACCTACACGCAGTCGGGCACCTATCACAGGACATACAAGAACATTGCGGACTGCGACAGTATCGTCACGATGAACGTACGATTCGAATACACTCCACATCCCACGCCCATCTATCCTGTAGATGACACAAATCCTGCCCCCCACTGGGTCATTACCGCCACGGAATACCAAATCAACACTTACGATTTCCACTTGTGGGACACCAACCCCCTCTGCAGATGGGACACCACCATCTGGGCCTGCGAAGGTGCTCCCGATTGGATTATCGAGCCTTTCGGTGACAGATCCCAAAACTGCAAGGTTTACGTGCTCAGCAATGCTGTCGACACCGTATGGTTGAAGGCCTACGCCTATAACCGTTGCTCCCCCGATAGCGGCGTCGAGCAGAAATACTGGCTGGTGTGTTCCTTCTACGACGTCAATGAGCAAGGTACAGCCGACTTCTCCGTCGTGCCGAATCCCAACAACGGACAGATGACCCTTAACTTCGAGCAGCTGACGGGCAAGGTCAATGTCAAGGTGTACGACATGCTTGGCAACCTCATCGACGGCTTCGATACCTACAGCGGCAACGGCACGGGGTCCATTACCTACGACATGAGTCGCTGCGCCAGCGGCATCTATCATTTCGTCGTCACCGGAAAGGAAGGCACTGTGGCGAAGAAAGTGGTTATAAACCGCTAAATATTAGGATATTGATAATCAATAAAATAACAACATAATGAAAAAGTTCACGAAAGTTCTGTTTGTCGCCTTAGTGTTGGCATTCCTCCCATTGAAGCAATGGGCACAGACTCCTTACAGACAGTATTCCAACGATGGCATTCTGCTCAATGCCTTCGAAATCGACAATCTCGACTTTAGGGTATTCCTGTTCTACAGCCTCAGCCAAGACGAGCGATTTGAAATCCTCGTCAACGAAGAGCCTGGACAGTTCAGTATTACCTCAAGCGACGAGGAGGGCGTCGTGAACTTATCCGAGGCTTTTGAGACATTCTATAGGAAAACCTATGCAGATTTCAATTTGCTTACCAAAGTTGACATATACAATCAAATAACCAATTGGAAAAGCTGCATACCTTCCACGTGCTTTGCCTCGATGATGTTGGATATTACCCTCAGAAATTCCAGACCCAACGACAACAACCACTGCGTTGATTCCGACCCTTTCTGTACTTCAGATGTCATTACCTTTGACGCAGCGACCTCTTCCCAAACGGCTGATGATTTAGAAGGCACAACGCTTCAAGATGGCTGCATCGGTTCATCCTACAGTCCAGCATGGTATCACATGAGAATACAAACAGCAGGACCATTTGTCATCCACATGGAAGGACACGATCCCACTTCAGGCACAACAAGAGATATCGACTTCTGCATTTGGGGGCCTTTCACCGACCCCACCTCTCCCTGTGTAGCCCAACTGACTACTGATAAGATCATTGACTGTAGTTATTCAGCGAGTTACACTGAAAACATTTACCTTGGATACCAAATAGGCGAACATGACCATGGCGGTTCATCTCTTGCTGACGGTACTATCACCTATCATGTACCAGAAGTAGGTGAATACTACATCCTGATGATTTGTAACTATTCCCAGCAACCGTGTACCATTTCTTTCACCAAAACGCAAGGTGTTGGAGAAACCGACTGCGGCATTCTTCCCGGTATCGTAAGCAACGACGGTCCCTATTGCGTTGGTGAGACCATCAGCCTGACGGTCAACCAGCAAGCGGGTGCCACCTATAGTTGGACAGGGCCTGGCGGATTCACTTCCAACCAGCTGACCCCTTCACGCCCCAACTGCACCTTAGCCATGGCAGGCACTTACACCTGCACGACTTCCGTGGGTGCCCAAACCACTACAGCTTCCACTGAGGTCGTGGTATATGCACAACCTACAGCCAGTTTCAACGCCACCAGCGTTTGCGTTGGCCAAGCCACACAATTCACCAGCACTTCCACCACCAATCCCAGCGGCCAAAGTATAGGCAGCTATCAATGGAATTTCGGCGACGGGCAGACTGGCACAGGACAAAGCGCAAGCCACACCTACGCCACCGCAGGCACTTATCAGGCCACATTGACGGTGTCGACAGGCAACGGACATTGCACCGACCAAGTCACGCAGACCGTCACCGTGAATCCACAACCCGCTGCCAGTTTCACCTCCACTACCGTATGCCAAGGCGAAGCAACGCAGTTCACCAGCACTTCCACGGGCGACCAAATCACATCCTATCAATGGAATTATGGCGACAACCAGACGGGCACAGGACAAAACGCTAGCCACATCTACGCACAGTCTGGTACTTATCAAGCCACCCTCACCGTGCAGACCAGTGGCGGATGCACCGACCAAATCACGCAAACGGTCACCGTAAACCCCTCTCCCACTGCCAGCTTCAATGCCACCACCGTGTGCGTGGGCGAGGCTACTCAGTTCACCAGCACCTCCACGGGACAAGGCATCAACAGCTACCAGTGGAACTTCGGCGACAACCAGACCGGAACGGGGCAAAATGCCACCCACACCTATGCGCAAGCCGGGACCTACCAAGTGACGCTCTCTGTCGAGACCGCAGGCGGTTGCTCCGACCAGGTCACTCGCACCGTCACCGTCAACGCGCTGCCCACCTCCAACTTCACCGCCACCAACGTCTGCCAAGGCACCCCAACGCAGTTCACCAGCACAGCCTCGGGCGGACAAATCAACACCTACCAATGGAACTTCGGCGACGGACAGACCGGCAACGGGCAGACCGTGAGCCACAGCTACGCGCAGCCCGGCACCTATAACGTCACCCACACCGTCCAGACCGCCGGCGGTTGCACCGACCAAGTCACCCAGACCGTCGACGTCTACGCCATGCCCGTGGCTTCTGCCTCGGCCACCCCGTCCACCATCCTCTACGGCGCCAACACCACCCTGACCGCCGACCCAGGCACGCAGGGCACTTTCAGCTTCCACTGGGAACCCGCCAACATGGTGGTCAACCCCAATGCGCAGACCACCCAGACCGTCGCCCTCCAGGAGTCGCAGACCTTCACCGTCACCATCACCAACCCGCAAGGCGGCTGCACCAGCACCGCCCAGGTCATCGTCAGCATCGACGGCTCAAGCCTCCTCGCCATGGCCACCGCCGACCAGACCGACCTATGCGACGGCGAGTCCACCACACTACACGCCATACCCTCCGGTGGCGCACCTGAGAACTACACCTACCAGTGGTCCCCAGCCGGCTCGCTCAACAGCACCTCCTCGCAGAACCCCGTCGCCACCCCAAGCCTCGGCAACACCACCTACACCTGCCACGTCAGCGACGGCTTCACCGACATCAACGTCAGCGTCACCATACACGTCCATCCCAACGTGGAACGCGACATCTACCAGACCATCTGCGAGAACGACACCTACTCCTACTTCGGCGAGGACATCCACACCCCGGGCGTGTACGACCACACCCTACACACCCAGTACGGCTGCGACAGCATCGTCCACCTCCACCTCGACAACTGGCAGACCTTCGAGACCACCGTCTCCGACCGCTTCTGCCAGAACGACACCTACCAATTTTACGGTCAGGACATCACCTCGCCTGGCGTCTACACCCACACCCTCCTTTCCGTCCACGACTGCGACAGCACCATCAGGCTCAACCTCAGCCAGGACCCCGTCTACGAGTTCGAGATGTGGGAGTCAACCTGCGAGGGCGGCCAAGGCTATCTCTATATCGACGACAATGTCCCCACTTACCTGCAGCCTCAATCACAACCCTACGTTTTCAACTACCCTTCCGTCAACCACTGCGACAGCACCATCATTATCCATGTTGACGAAGCCGAGTACAACACCAAGAACTACAACGTCTCCATCTGCGGAACAGAATACACTTGGGTCTCCAACGGCGTCACCTACTACGAGACCGGCGTCTACCGCGACACCCTGCACTTCGACAACACCTGCGACAGCGTAGTCGTGCTCAACCTCGAAATCAGGCCCAACTACTACGACGATGTCGTCGTCTCCAGCTGCGACGACTACCGCTGGCTCAACGACAACTTCAACGTCGACATGACCTTCACCGAGAGCACCGTCTACACCCACCACTACATCAACGCCTACGGCTGCGAGAGCGAGGCCACCCTCCACCTCACCATCAACGACCACGACGAGTATGCTTTCGTCGTCCCCGAGGACGAGGCCTGCGACCAGTATTTCTGGGACCCCCAGGGGCATGAGATATCCTACACCGACCATGACGGTGACCTCTACACCATGACCGGCGTCTACCACAGGACCTACCTCAACCAGGCCGACTGCGACAGCCTCGTCACCATGAGGGTCGACATGGAATACACGCCCCACCCAACGCCCATCTACCCCATGGACCTCGACAACACCACCCCGCACTGGGTCGTCACCGCCACCGAGTTCCAGATCAACACCTACGACTTCAACCTCTGGGACACCAACCCTCTCTGCCGCTGGGACACCGTCACATGGCAGTGTATGGGCGCGCCCGACTGGGTCATCGAGCCTTTCGGCGCCAGGGCCAAGTGCTGCAAGGTATACGTCCTCAACCGTGTGGAAGACACTGTCTGGCTGACAGCCCATGCCTTCAACCGCTGCGCGCCTGACGAAGGCGTCATGCAGAGATACTGGATGGTCTGCTCCTTCTACGGCGTAGACGAGAACGCCGCCAACACCGACTTCTCCGTCGTGCCGAATCCCAACAACGGACAGATGACGCTCAACTTCGAGAACCTCACCGGTAAGATAAAGGTCAAGGTGTACGACATGAAAGGCGCGCTCCTCGACAACTTCGAGACCTACAACGCTATGGACTCCTACGCCTACACCTACCAGATGAGGAACCGCGTCGACGGCATCTACTTCTTTGTCGCCACCGGCAAGGAAGGCACTGTAGCTAAGAAAGTGATTATAAAACGGTAACCGTGACAGCACCAATAACAACCAACATATTAACTCATGAAACTCATCAAGGCACTATTGCTTGTTGTGGGATTATATTTGGCCTTGCCTAATCCCACATTAGCGCAGATCACATCAACTCAAGGCAAGGAATTTTGGCTTACCTTCATGCAAAACGGGTATGAAGAGCATTCCATGGGCGGCTGGGTAACCAACCAAGTGCTCATCAGTGCCAAAAGAAACTGTTCCGGCATCGTCACCAACCCAAATACGGGATGGAGACAGAGTTTCACCGTCGACGCCAACAACATCACCGCCATTGACATCCCTATAGAGCAAGGCTACCATGGCTCTTCCAACTACGGTATCATCTCCAACAAAGCCATCTTTGTGGAGTCGACCGACACCATTTCGGTGTATTGCTCCAATATCGCCTACGTCTCTTTCGATGCCTCCTTCGTGTTGCCCGTTGAAAGCCTTGGCAACGACTATATCATACAATGCTACGACCAATCTGCGGTAGTTGCCCCAGAAGGCGCCGTCAACAATTACCAAACCAGTGCTTTCGCCATCGTCGCCACGGAAAACAACACCGTCGTCGACATCACCCCCGCTTGTGCGACCTTGGACGGAAGACCTG
>JAEEGH010032138.1_pt1 | contig 10104 bp, 8 predicted proteins | sample 9134181 | NCBI WGS metagenome assembly JAEEGH01 (sample SAMN16246544, study PRJNA631951) | gut metagenome | biome: gut microbiome; feature: rumen; material: DP-attached | host: Bos | place: Iran: Karaj | collected 2018-10 | reverse complement strand
TACGTGATCAACGGCACCGTCGAAGAGGTCATCCCGAAGATGATCAAGTATTACAAGGCAAACAACAAGTAGGCGTTATGGCGAATTTTTACACAGACCATCCAGAGATTAAGTTCAACCTTGAAAGCTCTCCTTTGATGCAGCGCATCGTGGAGCTCAAGGAAAACGGCTACGCCGACAAGGACAGCTTTGACTACGCGCCGGAAGACTACGCCGACGCGATAGACAGCTACAACCGCGTGCTCGAAGTCGCAGGCGACATCACCGCGAACACCATCTTCCCGAACTCGGAAGACGTGGACGCCGAAGGCCCCCACTGCGAAGACGGCCGCGTGCGTTACGCGAGCAAGACCTACGAGAACCTGGAAGCCACCCGCAAGGCCGGACTCAATGGCGTGACCATGCCGCGCCGCTTCGGCGGCCTCAACTTCCCGATTACCGCCTACACGGCCATCAACGAAATGATCGCCTCTGCGGACGCCGGTTTCGAGAACATCTGGTCCCTGCAGGACTGCATCGAGACGCTCTATGAATTCGGCGACGAGGACCAGCGTTCCCGCTTTATCCCGCGCGTGTGCGCCGGCGAGACGATGTCCATGGACCTGACCGAACCCGATGCCGGTTCCGACCTGCAGCGCGTGATGCTCAAGGCCACCTACAGCGAAGCTGACAAGTGCTGGTACTTGAACGGCGTGAAGCGCTTCATCACCAACGGCGACTCCGACATTCACCTGGTGCTCGCCCGCTCCGAAGAAGGCACCCACGACGGCCGCGGCCTTTCCATGTTCATCTACGACAAGCGCGACGGCGGCGTGAACGTCCGCCGCATCGAGAACAAGCTCGGCATCCACGGAAGCCCGACCTGCGAACTTGTCTACAAGAACGCGAAGGCTGAACTCTGTGGCCGCCGCAAGTTCGGCCTCATCAAGTACGTGATGGCCCTCATGAACGGTGCACGCCTCGGCATCGCCGCACAGTCCGTGGGCATCAGCCAGATGGCCTACAACGAAGCTCTCGCCTACGCCAAGGACCGCAAGCAGTTCGGCCAGGCCATCGTGAACTTCCCGGCTGTGTACGAAATGATTTCCAACATCAAGGCTCGCCTCGACGCAGGCCGCGCACTGTTGTACCAGACAGCCCGCTACGTAGACATCTACAAGGGCCTCGAGGACATCGAGCGCACCCGTAAGCTCACCGACGAGGAGAAGGCAGAACTCAAGCTCTACCAGAAGCTCGCCAGCGCATGCACGCCTTTGGCCAAGGGCATGAACTCCGAATACGCCAACCTGAACGCCTACGACAGCATCCAGGTTCACGGCGGTTCGGGCTACATGCTCGAATACGCTTGCCAGCGCCTCTACCGCGACGCACGCATCACCTCCATTTACGAAGGCACGACGCAGTTGCAGACGGTTGCCGCCCTCCCGCACATCACCACCGGCACCTACAGTCAGATGCTCGAGGAACTGGAAGCGGGCGAAGTGGCCGCCGAATACGAGAGCCTCAAGGCCCGCGCGAAGGCCATGGACGCGAAGTTCAACGAAGCTATCGAAACTGTGAAGGCCGCGAACAACAACGAGTTCACCGACCTCTGCAGCCGTCATTTGTACGAACTCGCCGCCAACTGCGTGATGAGCCAGCTCATGCTCCGCGACGCCACCAAGGCACCTGAACTGTTCGAAAAGAGCATGAAGGTGTATCTGAACCTCGCCGAAGCCGAAGTCGCCAAGCACTACAACTTCGTGAAGAGCGTGGATGTGGAAGCGATGGAGAGCTACAGGAAGGCTTAAACCTCGCTAACGCGAAAGCGCAAAACTTAAAGACCTCGGCAGAAATGCCGGGGTCTTTTTTATGGGCGTTCCCCCTGCGGGGTCGGGCTATACTCGCTTCGCTCACGGAGCCTCACTCCTATGAACCGCACTACAAGACTGCCGCGAGTCTCCGCCCTTACGGGTCACTATCCCTAACGCAACTTTTGTTCTAATTAATCAACGTGCAGGACAAGATCCTGTCTGATGCCCCTTTTCATCAAAAATCCAAATTTGGTTTCCATGTTTAACAGAAACCGTAGTAGAAGTAAACGTGACAAGCCCATCACCAGCGGTAACCTGACCAGTCTTTTTGCCATTTTCATCGTAAATCCAATACCAACCACCTCTTTGAACAACATTAGATATCATCTTCACCTCTCTTGTTATGTAAAAATTACCACTCATCATCTTTTATACACCGAACAGCAAGACCGCATGTTTCAGAAAGAGACGTAAAGCCCATTCCTGTCATGCGAGGATTTGCGTGGATGCTGAAAGCGTATCTCATATTTCCAGAACTTGACGGATAAACTTTCTTTGATGTCCAAAAAAGAGTTTGCGTTCCTTCTCCTTCAAGAGTGTTTAAAATCAATCCCGTTCCCGTTGTATATCCCACAGGTACTGCAGAAAAACCATAATCATCGGAGCCATAAAAAGTCTTCTCTTCACCATCATATGTTACATATTCTTCTTTCCAAATACGCGAAGCCAATCTTTGTGAGTCAAAATGCAAAGATTTTAATTCAGCAAAATCAGCCGAGTCAGGCAAATGCCATCCTTTAGGACAAATACTCACGGCATCTTCCCAACTAAACAAACATCCTTTTATGCTATATTTTTTGGAGTTGTACCCACGACATTTTGTACCTAAATCATACATATCCTCTGCCATCCATGTCCTCGACCCGATTGTGACCGTTTTATACGTTTCTAAATAAATTTGCATTTCGCCATAAGAAATTGCAGGGTTCAAATACGCCCAATTTGCTTTTGAACTTGACGATAAACCTGTTTCGACCTTTGAGCTAGAAGAAGATTTAACAACGGTCGTTACGCTAGAGTAGTAATATGGATTATAAAATGAAGAAGATGACGATAATGACGACAGAGAACTTTGTTGCGAACTTGAGAAAATGATTGAGCTACAACTTTGAATTTCATTCAGTTCGGGTTCGTTAATCGAATTTGACAAGGCTGTCCAAATCCAACTTCCCATAACATCACTAAAGACGCAGACATAATCGACATCATTCTCATTTACATGAGCACCAACGCCACGCAATCCTTCATTGCAAGGTTCTTCCGCTACAAGCCCATTGTAGGTATTGAACGACAACGTTGTATTGTCGGAATTATCCGTTTCATTTGCCGGAGCAACAGATTTATTTCCTGATTCGTCTGAACAGGAAACAAGAAGAATGAGTGTTGACAAAATTCCAACAAGCCTAAAAAAACAATTACGTTTTTCAATCATAATCTTTCCTTTTTATTCCACCTTCAAAAACATCATTCTTCCATAACCAAAAAATCTTTTCCCTTCCACTTCCAAATTTCCTTTCCATTTATTGTATTAATAGAAAGACTTTTTATGTTTGGATTAATTCTAAATGAACATACTTGACATTCATACTTATCCAAAACTTCCACCATTTCGCAGAAAACATTTCCATCTCCATCTATAACATTTTCATCTCCAGCATCCATAAACTTGACAAGCATCTTTTGACCACAAACAGGACATCTTAAAAGTTTCAAATACGGAAACATTATTTTATAGTTTTTTGTTTTAGCACCATATTCATTCATTATATCCCTATTTATCATTTGCACCACTCGTCTATGCAAATGATATTTTTTCCCATCACAATCCTCATATTCATTTAAAAATAACGGATTATGATACGCTGCTCGCCCAATTTCTTTCAACAAGGCGACTTTTTCATAATCAGCATTTCTTCCTTGTTTTTTGAACTCTTTATAAATTTCATCCATCGGATCCAAATCAGAATATACTTTTTTATATGCCCACAATCGCCTTTTACGTGAATGCTTCAAAGTATCAACAATTTTTGATACCAACGGTAAAATTTTATAACCTACAAAAAAATCATAGGTGCGATATGCTTTCTTAATTAAGCCTTGATGCCAAGCAAAGTTTCTTAGCTTATTTAGAACACATAAGGTTCCTCGATTCCCTAAAAGAATCTCTATTTCTTTTATTGTATCTTCATGTGGATTATTTTTATGAAGCGCTTTGAGTTTTTGAAGTGCACTAGGAAAATCTTTGTATTTTTCATCATAGTTCTTCAATATGCCTTTTATTACTATTTCAAAAAAATGCTGAAAATGGGTAATACTAGTAAAATAATCGCACCGATATTCAGGAGTGTCGTTTATTTGTTTTTCCCCATCTTTCCATTTTTCTCGTTTTCCCCTGAAATCACAAAAATCTACAGAACATTCAGCATAAGAAAGAGTCCGATAAGTATCAAAATAGCTTTGAATTGCAGACATCAGCGAAATATATGCAGCCTCTATATTTATTTCAGTCTCATTTGCTTTACATTTTCTTCGAGTCATATATAACATCGCTCAAAATCAATCCATTACACAACGGACGCTATATCCCGCAAATTTTCCGTCATCATCCAACATCGCTATAGAGTATTCCAAGCGCATAACATCAGCCGAACTAGCATATTTTTCAGTACTAGTCCAAAAGAAAGTTTCTGTTCCTACTCCAAGATAGACGCCAAAATCGACTTTGCCTCCAGCAGGAAGAGCAGAAAATCCATATTTATCCGTTCCGTTTCTGCCACCATCCCATCCCGTTTTGCTAAACAATACTGTAGAAGCGTTATCTTTTCCAACAGTTGTCAACAAAGCCTCCCATTCATCACTACTTGGCAAATGCCATCCAGTAGGGCAAATTCCATGAACAGGATAAATCGGCGAGCATTTTTTCCCATCACCGCACCCAACAGCGTCTCCACTAAACCATCCTTCACCATCCATTGCGGCAGTCCAAGTGTAGAGCCGTCCATATTTAGCACAATTTTCTTCTTGATCATCATAGCAATAACTATCATCGGTTTCGAAATTCAAATTTTGAGCCATCCAAATCTGCTTGCCTATTTTCACAACCTTGTATGATTGACCATCACGAGAATCTATCAGTGTTGAGCTATAACTAGATGACGAACTACGAGGAGCTACAGAAGAGCTACTCGAAGTATTTTTTTCGACATCCACAGCAGAACTTCCTTTAAGACAACGAATTGAAGTTCCAGTAGGAAGATCCATATACTTTTTATTCATACCTCCAAACGACACGCCATCTTTTTCGCCATTTATTGAAACATAATGCACACTCATGGAGTCGTTTTTTACAGTATCAGCCATAAAAACAGTGCCATCACCTATAGCGTTAAAACTTTGTCTAGCATAATACGACCCTGCTGGAAGAGCCGAAAATTCGTAAGCATCTACACCATTTCCAAATTCATTCCAGCCCGTAGCAGACTTGAGCATTTTCCCTGCAACAGAAGCACCTCCGACAAAATCAATTAAAACATTCCATTCATCTATTGTCGGAAGATGCCACCCTGCGGGACAATGGTTTGTGCCATAATAGAGGCGACCATATTGGGAACAATTTTCATCCTTATTTCCATAGCAATAACTATTTTCATCATTATAATTCAAATTTTGAGCCATCCAAGTCTGGGAGCCAATTGTTACCATCCTATAAGATTGACCATCACGATCATCAATAAAGTAATCGCCATTTATATCAAGAACACTACTTGAAGACAAACTGTAATTTGACGAACTACTTTTCTCTGCACTAGAATAAATTTCCATTTTACTAGATGAGGAAACTTTGGATTCATTTTTTCCTACAACAGGACAAGAGCCACCTTGATTTGATTGCCAAGACCATATTTCCGATGTAGCATCGTAACAACAAAGGTATTCTTCGTTTATGGAACTCACATACGCAGCGACCCCATTAAGCGATTGACCGCAGGGGCGCTCTGCAATAAGCCCTTCATAAGTTTTATAGGTAAATGTCGCTGATGTGCTAGATTTAGGCTCCTCACTTGCAGCATTGCTTCCAGAATCTCCGCTGCAAGCGGCAATGATAAACAGAAGAGATACCGCAACAAGCCAATTAAATTTATTCTTAATCATAAAAACTCCTTTTTCTTATTACTTAACACACCTAACTGATAAAGCACTTCTTTTATTGGAACTATATATATTATCTCCTAAGCACATAACTACTGCTTTCGTAACAGCCTCATTGCAACTAGTTCCTAAGCCATCGGAGCGACAATTCCCCGCACCTACTTCGGTAGCACTCCAAAAGCAGGTTCCAGACCCATCTTGTACAAAATTTCCATTTTCATCTTTTATGCCTACAGGAAGTGCAGAAAAACCATAGACATCTGTTCCATTTTTTCCTTCATTCCAACCTTTTAAAGATTTCCCTTTTTCACTGCCTATTGATTTTCTTAATTTGTTAAACTCGGCTTCCATGGGCAATCTCCATCCTGGAGGACAAATGCTTGGAGTTCCAGTCATATGTCCACAAGAAACCCCATATCCACATCCCCTAGGCTCTTCCCCAATCCCCCAATAGTTTTCAAGAAGGTCTTCTAGAATTTCTATAGAATCTTTTGCTGCAGCCCAAGTATAAAGACGACCTCCTAAATCACAATTCGACTTCACATTATTATAGCACCAGCTACTTTTTAAAAGGCTTTTCGTCAAACTGCTATCGGCATAATTCAGATTTTCCGCCATCCATTCAAGATTTCCAATTTTTACAGTTCTATATGTTTTTCCATCCCGATAGTCCGTCATTGTTCCATAGGATATACTAGGATTCAAATAGTTTTCTATTGAAATTCCCCAAATCCACACCTCATTCAAACCGTTCCATCTCAAATCTTTACATTTATAATACGAAGCATCTGTTTGGCTGTTTTTAATCTCCCCCTCACGTTTTGTCGTGCAGCCGTTTAATTTGAGCGTGGTATCGTTTTTGTTGGCATTGATCCACTTATTCAGTTCTTCATCGTATTTGTAGAAAACGTTAGTGCTGTCACCCTTCTTAATTTCACCATCAGCACCTTCAGCCCATCCCCGTGTATCAACTTCTATTGTATCGGCAACAACCCATTTACGTGATTTACAAATGTACCAATAACGAATCAAAACATTTGAAAATTGGGCAATATCATTTTCTCGTTCAAGTGTACATCCACCAAAACCTTGTTCTTCAGCAGACGGTTCACGCCATACACCTTGTTCCGCATCATAAATGTATCTCACATCGGTCACATTCCCTGTCCTCATTTCTCCATCTTCACCTTTATCCCATTGATATGTATCCATTTCGATATAAGAGGCTTTACGCCACGCAGTATCCTTACAGATATATCTTATCTTCTTCTCATAATTGGAACTAAACTTATTCGTGTCCGCAAGAACCGCTCCCTCACGGGATTTCGAACACGTTCCCAATCCATAACTAGCATTCCAATAGTTGCGAATATATTTTTCAAAATCAGGGACAGTTCCTAATTTCCACTTTTCAATATTATTTCGAATAGAATCAAGTCCACCTGCCAAATCTTTTGCAGAAGCCCAGTCTGCAATTTTCGCCTGAGCAGATTCGTTCCATTTACCAGTTTTTTCAAAGTCCGTTTCAAATTCACTTAACAGGCTATTTATATCCGCTACGTTCAAATCTCGTTGCATCATAATGCTAATAGCCATCAATACGGCACTACCATTATTCTTGCCAAAAAGATTTAGACCCTCGAAATTTTTGACATCATCCTTAATTCCAAAAATTTTCAAGACTTCACTTTCAGCTTGTTTTTTTGCATCGGAGAAGTTTGCCCCCTTAGACACCAAATAAGCTATTCGTTTATTCGCCAAATGCGTAAGCACATTTATATTGACGTTGGATTGATTACTTAAATCAGCAAAAGATTTTAAAGTAATCTTGCCACTAGTAAACTTGCCCGTAATTTCACTCCTGTAGCTCCCATTTGCTAGAATTGTCACATACGGACTTGATAGTGTGATATTCGATATTTCAAAAGCACCACTAGTATTTGCAACTTTGCCTGTATAATTGCTACCAGTCTGAAGGAAAGTCTTACTATCGAACTGACTAAGACTTACTGTAGAACCAACATCAAAAGGTCCTTTTTGCGCTAGGCCAGAAATAGTTTTATTTACAATTGGCGTTAACACCGGTTCGTCATCTTGTGCACTTGAAGAACTACTAGATTTTTTTTCATCTTCACAAAAATCACAGAGCGATGACGACGATAAAGGCGTTGACGACGAACTTATGGATAAATCGCAGGCCCAAATGCCATCATCACAAAAGCACCCATCCCATGTACTAAGAAACGATAAGTCTTCGCAGGATTTATCACCAACATTTGATTGATTCGATTTACTGTTAGACGACTGAGATTCCCCCATTTCAGAAGCAGGTGCGTTGTTTCCACTATCTCCACCACAAGCAGCAAAGATGAACGCGAGGAATAACGCAGCAAAATCGCCAATTTTGTTCCAAGCCATAACAGCCTCCATCATTTACACCAATAGAGTCCGCTCCTGTTGAACAGCAATGAACCGAGCCTTCCGTATGGATACAAAAAAGGCGTAGATCGTTGCGTTTACCCAATCGAGGCTCTGCAATGCCTTTACACGATAAACGCGAGCGACCCACGCCCCAAAAGGGCTGTTGCCCTTTGGCCATGCGACCAAAGACCGGCCAAGAAGTCGGTATAGCAAACCGAGATACACCGCAAAAACGGCATACCTGCGTGAGCGTTCGCCTTGTCCTCGTGTAATTGAAATTTGCAGATTTCGATTGGAGAACAAGAGCTAAACTCTCTAATATGTCCAATTTAAAAATAACTTAAATACAGCCCGGACGCAACAAAAATTTGCAAAGCAGCCTGTTTTTCCGCAGAAAACGCGCTTTTGTAAGAAAAGCTGGATTATTCCAAGTTGGAAACGAAGTGTGACCAACGGTCACAAGCTACGGATTTTTATACAAATCACTCAAATCTAGAGCCATAAACGTAGCGCCGTCGTCATATACAGGACGAACATGCCGTTTTATATTCTCAGTTTCAGAAGAGTTCAGTTCAAATTCAGAAAATCCATAATTGTCTTGATAGTACTTTACCAACCTTTTATCAATGGCGTGTATAATCAAGTAATTTACAGCCACATATTCGTTTATGGCTTTTACGATATCAAGGATAAAACCATAGAACATGGCTGTCGTAATTTCTTCCTTGCAATTTGTGCTATTCGAGAAAGCACCATTGCGAGCAAAGTTCACTAGTTCTATAGCCGAATCAGTATATTCTACCGAACTTTCGCGATCAGTTTCTTCATCAAATTGAATATCCAAATCGCTTTCTTCTGGAAGTTGCTCGAAACGAGGCAGGATTGCGGTCTTCAGCGTAAAATAGCCGCACATTTCATGCAGACGGTCAAAAACTATATAGGTCGTTGACACGTGGTCCCGAGTTTCTATAATTGCATCGCGCGTTAAATATTTTTCTAGACCCTTGCCCGCTTCGCATGTAGCCTCAAATGTACTAAGCAAGCGTTTGCACTCCTCCGAGTCACAAACCTTCTCACAGCTAAACGAGCCATCAGGAAGAACGTAGGGAAAATTCATTTGGCTTGTGTTGCGTGTTTACGCTTAAAATCAAGATAACGAGCAACATTAACGGGAGCAATTTTTCCCGTCTGTTTTGCGGCATGCAACTTTCGCAATGCCATAACAAGCTGCTGCTTTTTTGCGTTCACCATAATAAGCCTCTATAAGTAATATAACTAATTATCATCTTCAAGTCAACAATCCAATATGATTTTTCCAGAGGTTTTCCATAACATTTCGCTTTTTCAGACATTTTTGCAGTAAGCCAGGCGTTGCGGGCTGGCGTTTGAAGCCCGCAGTGGGGGTAACGTAAGACCCGGCTGGGGGGGGGAGTGATTATGTTCCCGAAGGGAACGACTATAAGGGTGGGGCCGGGGCTGAAGCGAGGGGGATACTTCCCCCTTTATATAAAAGAATCTATATCCACATAGATGGATAAGAACTCGTACGGCAACAAGTTGCCTACGGTTCTATATCGCCTGCGGTATCTCCGGCCAGATTCAGCACCTCGCCGGCATGCAGGATTCAGGAATCATCATCTCCGTGAACTCCGACCCCGACGCCCCGATCAACGCTATCGCT
>JAEEGH010032134.1_pt1 | contig 10105 bp, 10 predicted proteins | sample 9134181 | NCBI WGS metagenome assembly JAEEGH01 (sample SAMN16246544, study PRJNA631951) | gut metagenome | biome: gut microbiome; feature: rumen; material: DP-attached | host: Bos | place: Iran: Karaj | collected 2018-10 | reverse complement strand
TGATCCGTTAGTAACATAAATATCAGAGCCAAAAGATGATCTCCAACTTGCATCATGGAGTCCAACATTACCATAAAAAGGCATCCAATATTTTACATCAGATGAATAGTTCTGTCCTGTAAGAGTTGCATCTCTTTCTTTATAAGTGATTCCAAAAGTACCTGTTGGCGTCACTCTGTCATTGGTAGCCTTACCGGATACGCAGTCAGTATCTATTACCAGGGATCCATTCTCATATACATAAACATGCTGATGATCAAGATCCACTTCAACATAACTAGTACCATAATCCTGAGAGCCGTACTGAGCTGCCGTTCCGAAATAAACCGGTGTCATATCGCATATACTTGTAGACTCGATTGCAGTCACAAGTTCGCTCAAAGTCGTATTCCTATCCATCCACCAGCCGTAATCACCGCCGGATACAGTAATAGTCTGACCGAGAGATGTTGTAAATGTCCTGTCACGCCCGAAGGTATCATATGTCCTTCCCAGCGTATTAACAAACTCATTGACCTTATCTGTATCAAGCGTTGTTGTTGTACCATCATAGCTGATCCAGTCTTTGATATAATTGCCGTCAACTGTGATCACATCATCACCAAACGTATATGTGATCTTGGCTGAAGCATACTTATTAAGACTCTGACATTCGTCTGTAAGAGCTTTATTGTCAGAGAAAATCTTGGGGTCTTCATAGACTCCGGCCTTGTCAAGCGACAATGTCATCTGCATAGTAGACAACGCTTCTACAACAGCCTTATAAAAGGCATCTCTATCTGCCTTGCTGCCATAATCTTCCGGAACTATAGTATATTCAGCCAGAGTTTCATCGAATACAAGCTGAGCATCTACCGGTGCTATCATGTTCTCTTCTTTGAAAAAAGACATACTGTTTATTTTGGATCTAAGCAGTTCTTCATCAAAAGAAGCCATATCTTCATTGGTAAATGATTGGTTGGAAAGGACATAAACCGGCCATTTAAGACCATTCACAAATCCCAGATTGTCATTAAGACTTTCGTTAAAATCAGGCTTCCAAGAGATATCACTTGCTGTAATCTTCTCATCAAGACCACTTCTTCCAACAATATCAAGAACATAGCTCGATGCCTTTGAATTAACAAGTTCTCTAACCTGACTGATAGTCATCCAGGAAATATCCTGACCATTAAGTTTGGATCCGGGACAGAAATGAAATGAGAAAAATGTAGCTGCCCCTAAATAAATAGCTGCCACAGTCGTAGCAGCTATAATAAGAATCAGATTTTTTTTCTTCACGCTTCCCCCTCAATAAGACATAGCCCTCTTATCTGAGCATTAATCTGGCAACATCATATGCTATATCAGGAATAAAAAGATATGCAGATACTATAATCTGAGCTGTTAATGTTATATACATATTTTTGGTTTTAAGATATACAAGTACTATCGGAATAGCAACTACTGCATACGAAAGGATTCCGTAGAATCCATGAGCATAAAACAAACCTCTTACAAAAAGACCTGCTATAGCCAGAACAAATAGCGCAATCTTATTCTTGCCTGATAAAAGTCCCTTACATATAAAAAGGTTCTCAGCAAGCGGCAGAATAATGATCATAGTAATAGCATAAAAGACTACTCCTATATAGTTCTCCTTCTGCCAGATCTGTATAATGCCTGAGTTCTGTCCTACAAACATGGTCCAGAGCATGTATTTCTTGAGCTGATCAGCTCCAATCAAAAGAGCCACAGAAACAGCTGTCCATACCCAGAACTGCCATCCGCTTATAAAATTTCTTCCATACTTTTTAATGGAAAAGCCTTTGTGAAACAGAATTATGAGTCCTGCGCCAAGCGCAAAGAACATAAATATATCCGGCTTTGCAACAACTTCAGTAAGTACAGTAAAACCTACTATAAGAGCTACTGCTACGATCCACTTGACTATTGTAATCTTATTTATCTTATGAACAGACCCGGAAGAAGTACGGGTTCTCTTCTTAACCGCTGTCCTACTAGCATATACTGTTGTATCCATATCTGAAAACCTCTTGTAATTATCCACAAAATTCGCACGAGTCCTTAATAATAATATACCAATAAAGCTTTACAATCAATGTAAAATGTCATAACTTACCATTATAAAACACTGTTTTTTTGGTTATTGCGCACAAAAGCGAGGATGTAATTTTAATTTATTGTAACTAAAAAGATATATTTTTGTATTAAATCAGACAACAAAATTCGGTCTGAACCCATCTTACGATACCACGAATTCAGACCGAATACAAGTTTTTGCCATATATACTTAATCTATAAATTAATAGGAATTAGCTCTCCTATTGTATTGACTTGCTTTCCTTGATTTTCTGACTTTGCTCTTTTTTTTCATGAAGCGCAGTTTGAACCTATGAGCTCTGAAACTGACGATCTTCTTATTTTTCTCAGTTTCTTTCTCTACTATTTTGTTCTCTATACTATAGTTAAGACAACATACAAAGATTCCGACAATAACCAGAAAAATACCGGCAAAAATCACTTCCATGCGAATCATCCCTTCCAAATATCTAATACCAGTAACAACTTTTGTATAGATTACATCGACTGAAAAAGGGATTTTCTTAAGATAATACATGGGATATTATTCAGTATATTTTCGATTTTATATTTTTTTATTTTTTATGCTTGACTTTTCCAACCCTTTATGTATAATAGCATAAGTGGATTGATACACGGGGTTTTTCACAGGGTAATAAGGTATTTAGCAATGAGTATTTCAAAGAGCAACAAACAGCTACATTCAATTGATGTTCTTAATAAGATTTACCATCAAGAGTATGAGCTCAAAGATACCGAGAACGGTTATCGGATGATCCCTAGATCCAAGCGTTATACATTTAATGCAGAATCTAAAAAGAAAACATATTCATCATCTGCTAATGTCAATCTGATATAATTGTTATATCTCGATTTTCATTATATATTTAATGGGCTATCGCCAAGCGGTAAGGCAACGGACTCTGACTCCGTCACTTCGCAGGTTCGAATCCTGCTAGCCCAGTTTCCTCTATTTATTTTAATCAAATAGTTTTGAATCTCCCATCCTGCAGAGTAATGCTCTGCAGGATATTATATTGTCCCAATTTGTTTTTCTTACAGGAACCATTGCTCTATCCTGAATAGTAACGTAAGGATAGAATTCATACATTCCTTCTTTGATCTTTGCATCTGAAATGCCTGTGATCTGAGCAAAACGATGAATATATCTCTCCTCTTCCTTGGTATAAGCAAATACAAAAATACCTGAACTCACATAATCGAATGCACTTCTAAGTCTGAGATCCTTACGAGGTTTATGATGCGGAACCGCTTTGAAAAATCTCTCATCATATGCTTCATCAAATCCGCTGGGAAGTGGTTTATCAGGAAGAAAAGAAGCTCCTGCTCTTCCAGGTACTTCATCAAGCATTCTGGCACAATGCTCCTCTACAAAACGATAAAAAAGCTCTATATAAGGAGAATCGCATCCAAGTCCTACAAAATAATAATTGTTCTGGCGAGCGTTGTATAAGACTGCATTACCTGTTGTTGTAACTCCACCATCTGCATGATGAAGAACAATACGAAGGTTATCTGCAACAGAAGACTGATTATTATCCTCCCCGGGATGTTCCATCATGTATGAAAGCGCATCGAGAATGGCCTCAAGATTTCTTTTCTTTCTGACACCACTACGACTCTTTACTCCCACACTTTCTATACCGATCTGTACAGCTCCGTTCCCATCTGAATATGCAGCAAGTACAAATCCATTATCAACAATAACTGATCCTGAACTGGCAGTAATCAATTCTATATAACTTTTCACTTTTTTCTCACCCTCTGCTTCTCTTAAGTGGAAGCATCCCCTCTTTTATGGCTAGTCATAGATCACATAGCCTTAACTACTACATAATGTATCACATTATGCACAAAAAAGATAGACTTTTTTTATCCTTTTTGTTTATTATTATTAATCATTCAATCAATAATAATCTCCCCTAACCGAAAAAACTGCTTATTATCACATAATGTCTGCGTATGTATATATTCCATATGTCATATCGCTGGCATCAATCGGTTGAACAAGATATATACCTGTATCATCGTCATCCTTACTTATACGATAAAATCTTCCTTCCTGATTCTTGATTTCTTCCTGTATCACCGCAATTCCGTCCTCGAACTCACACCAAAGGTCAAAGGTATTCTCTCCGCTATATCCAATTCCTATGAATTCGACATCACCTGCCCATACGCCATTTTTGACTGTGCCTTTGATATATGTATGATCATTTGTAGCACTATCTTTGATAACTTCCATCTGTCCATTGGGCATATCATCCTTCCATTGACCATATGCTGCATAACATTCCATCGTTCCGTGGATAAAATCACTTACATCACTTGCGATAATGCAGCCAAATCCGCTCCTTATGCCATCTTCAAAATCGCCTACATATGCATAGCATCTATCTTCGCTATCCAGATAAAAACCGACTTTACCATACATAGTCTCACATATTATAGGGAATTCCAATCCAAGCTCATTTGCATCTTCTATTTGATCATTAATCAAAAAGTCTCTCATATACTCCGAAGCTTCCATGTACTCTTCGTCCATGACATATCTTCCGAGTTCTTCAGATATAAAATACAATTTGGACATAGCTGACCCAAGGGCCGCTTCCTCATTATCCGGGTCATCCTGCAGTACCAGTTCATACCTTGTAGCTGCGGTCATATAATCCTTTTCTTCATACAACTTGTTAGCAAGTTCCAGCATGTCCACAGGTTCAGGATCAGTTTTTTTATTATCTCTTACTATCATTACAGCAAGAAAAGCCAGGCTGACGGCCAAAAGGCCGCCCAATATGCCTAGCATGATCTTTAGAATCCTATTTGATTTTTTCTTTTTTAGATCCGAATCCGGATCTGCACTTATATTCCACTCTTTTTGTGGCAACACGCGTCCGCAAAAATAGCAATACAATGCCTTATCATCATTCTCAACTCCGCAGTTAGGACACTTCATGATCACCATATCCTCTCTTTGCCTTTATCGTTCTGTCCGCCTTCACTTCCATAAGTGTAGTTGTCCCAGTATTCCTGACTTTCTTTATTTTTTTGAGACTGTTTCTGGTCATCTTCTCTTTCCTGTCTTGCGTCTTGTTCTTTTTCTTTCATTTTTTCTTTGATGTCATCTTCGCGATCATCATCTACATCGTCAGGCTTAGAATTATTGTTATTCTGGTCCTGTTTATTATCCTGATTTTGTTTATCATCAGAGTTTTTCTGTTCATTCTGCTTGTCCTGATCCTGCTGATTCTGGTCTTGATCCTTATTCTGCTGCTTTTCTTCATCAATCTTTTTCTGGATCTCTTCCTTCATCTTTTCAAGCTCTTCGATCTTATCATCGATATCTTTTTTCAGAGTCTCAGCCTCTTTGCTATGGCCATTATCATCCTCTGCCCCAGCACAGTTTTTCTCAGTAAGGATCTCTCTGTCAGCCTTGAGCTGATCTATAACACCGTCTATCTTTTTTATAAGAGCTTCTTTATCAACTTCTTCATCGTTTTTGAATGCCTCATATCCTGTATCTATTGTATTAAAGTCAATCTGCATGATCTTTGTCATTGTGAGATTGATGCGTACAGAACACTCTTTCTGTTTTGGAAGTTCGAACTCAAGACATTTTTCGTAATAGATCTGAGCTTTGGAATAATCTTTATTCTTATAATTGGCATTACCAAGATTATAGTTCATAACATAGGCATCATATGGAAGCATCTCCAGAACCTTCTGTTCCATATTCATGTAACGATCCCTGTCTTCCATATCTTCCATCAAGATATAATATTTCCCTGAATCAACCATTTTTGCAAACACATGGTTTAATCCGACTCTGCCAAAAACTATTACAGCCAGAATCGCAATGACAAATGCCGCAGCCAAAAAGCCAAACTTTACCTTTTTCATTAAAAACCTCACATTTACCTATTCAAGGTCACTTTCTGAACATCATAAGTTCTGATACAAGCAGTATCATAAGAATTGGAAGAACATAATAATATGTGTCCTCTTTGTTCTCAACGTCATCTCTTAATTCTGCCTCATAAGTAGCATCTTCTATGACATGATCTACTATATCTTCCAGATCATCAACATCCTCCATATGGACATACTCCAATCCCACTTTAGATGCAATGCTCTCAAGGCTTTCTTCTCCTATACATGAAACTGCAAGATCGCCGGTTTCAGGATCATATATATCATTGCCATCGCCGTCTTTCATGGTTGCTCCATCTTCAGAACCTACGCCAACTATAGCTCCTCCGTCAACGAGGCCTATAAGCCTTGCATAAGATGCATAACTATTTTCTGATGACTCATCATCTTGTTCATCTCCGGACTCATCATCTTTAGAGCCATCCTTACCAGACTCTTTTGAACTATCGAAGGTTTCTTCTCCGTCAGAGAAAAAGAATACAATTGTCTCTCTGTTCTCATATTTATCCTTCATATGAGTTAGTATCCTGCTCATCTCATCTACAGGGCTGTTCATATCACTACCCTTAGCAACATACATGCTGGGCTCATAGATATATTCAAGTGCATCTGTTATTGACTCCCTATCAGGAGTAAGCGGTATCTTGACCTTTGCTTCATGATCAAAAGTGATCAGTGCAAAAGAGCTGCCATTGAACTCATCCATTATATAGTTACAAGCCTCTATCGCTCCATCCATACGAGAGTTATCACCGTCATAATCCTCAGCCCACATACTGATCGTAGAATCCATGACAAAAAGGACATTAAGACTTGGAACCTTAACAGTTGCCTGGCTTGAAGGTAACATGATTCTCAAATTGATAACATATATACAAATACATATAAGCACTGTAACAACTGTTTCTATAACCTTTTTGAACATTCCGGCATGAGACCTTACAGTCCCGATAAAAAGTCCTATAAAAACCAAAACTATTACAGGTATTATAACTATTAAAGGAAATATAGGATTGGTAATCAACATGCACCTCCTGCTCTTGCTAAAGCCAGTGCAAGAATTCCAACTACCACAAATATAAAAGGTGTTTTGGGCATATCATAAGTTCTCGTCTCTTTTATTTCATCAACCTTCATGGCTTCATGCGACTGTATCTCACTGACTATACCTTTTGTATCAAAATCATCATCAGCTATATAAAATGCTCCACCAGTCTTGACGGAAGAATCTTCAAGTTCTTCACTTAGCTCGTCAAAGTCATAACCATAGTTCATTTCATTAAACTTGTCCTCAGGCGGGAAGACACTGAATAGTACTACATCATTTTTTGCACATAGATCTGCTGCTTCCGGAAGTCTTACAAAAGGCTTCTTGAATGCATTTTCTGCATTATCTGTTACAAGAAGGATTATTCTGGTCCTCTCAGAGTCTTCAAGTGAAGGAAAATCATATAAGCAGGTTGCCAGACCTTCACCAATAAGTGAACTTCCAAGATTATCACTGTTCACAACGGTTCCCGCTTCAAAATCCAGAAGCCAATCTATAAGATCGTAGAACTCTTCTTCCTCTTCATCTGTAATATCATCATAATATTTTTGATACAATTCATAATATCTTTTCTGATTGATGAAGTACTGTTCAAGCTCATCAAGCTTTTCACAGGCGAACTCTTTGTCATCTGTAAGCGGCATATAAAGGACTGATGAAGTATTAAAAATAGAAATACCTATTCTATCTCCATCAAGACCCTTTACAACAGTCGTAAGATTCTCTACAAAGTCATAATTAAGAGCATACAGTGAATATGAAACATCCAGACACAGGAATATATCTCGTCTCTGAACACCTGTTGTTACTTCCTCAGTATATGAAGGTCTTCCGACAAGATATGCTGAAGACACTATACTAAGTGAAATACCAAGGATTCCTATAACATTAAGCACCTTGTGAATAAGACTTCTGATCCTGTAGCTTTTCATGCTACCTACCATCCACATTGCGCCATAGCCCATATATTTGCTCATTTCATCTTTAGAAAGAGCTTTTCTTTTCTTATATTCTCTAAATCCAAGTATCCCGGCAATCACAAGTGCTGCACCTATCGCGACACAAATTGCCAGCTCTTTATTTCTAAGTACTATCTCCATGCTGCCACCAGTTTTTTAGCATCTCGTAAGAAATTAGCTGCATCCTTTGCTGAATATTTTGAAAACTCTGCGCCGTACAGGCATCCGATGAGTTTTGTAAGGTCTTTACTGTTCCACTTATTCATTTCGGTAAGTGTACTACAATCCATCTCTTTGCCAGTAGCATATGTAAGAAATTCTCTTACCGTGATACTGATAATCGTACTAGTCTCTCTGACTCCGATTTCTTTTCTCTTGTATCTCACATCAAGATCGTTAAGTCTTGTCAGAGTCTCAATACGTTTTTTCTCTATCATCTCATTCGTCTTGTTTGGAGCATTCTTAACAACTGCTGCCACAGGCTTTTCTATCCTTATCAGGCAGAAAGTCACAAAACATATTGCTGCTGCCATCGCCAGGGATATGAGCACGATATAGAGATATTTGTCATCAAAAAAGGCATTCTGAAGAGAAATTGAAAATTCCATTATCCCACTCCTCTATTTAATACTTTAATTATAGATTCTGTAATATCCTGAGTACTTCTGACTATATCATAAGAAGCACCACAGGCGCGCAGATTTCTCATTGCTTTGGTCAAAAGAGCAGCCTTCTTGTCGCTGATCTCATTGGCCATTCTGGAAGAATATGACAGATACTCTGAGACAGCAACACCTGTCTGTGCATTATATATATGGCTGCTTCCCCAGTCTGCATCTTCCATAAGAAGCACGTACAGGTCTCTGACTGAGCATATACTCCTTATAAGCCTGTCATCAAGAGTAAGGACTCCGTACAGATCTGTTATCAAAAAAAGTGACACGCTCCTCATAGGAGTTGATGTGATACGTCTAAGCTGCATGTTGAATTCATCAGAAAGTAAAGCTTTCTTTCTTCCTGCAAGCTTTACGCTCATACTATAGCAGCCTTCAAGACGTCTTAATGAAGCCTCCAAAAAACCGGGGCCACAAGAATATCTCTCCTGCCGTCCTGCTTCCATGCTTCCTAGGATCTGGTATTCCGCTCCTGCCCTTGTGCACATGTAAGCTGCACTTGCTGCAGTAATGATACCTGCAGCAGTCTTAGAATGTCCATCCGGCATAGCACCCAGCATGTTCTTGCCAGTATCCACTACAAACATGAATCTTCTTTTCTTATCTGCAACATAGTTTCTGACAAGAATCTCTCCTGTTCTGGATGAAGATTTCCAGTCAATATCACGAAGATTGTCACCCGCGACATATTCCCGCAGATCCTCAAGCTCCATACTTCTTCCTCTGAAAACAGATCTAAAAGCTCCGTCTGAACGTCCCACTGTCTTAGAGAACCCGTTAAAATGTATTTGAGCTGACGGCAGATTAAGCGCCTCGTAATCCGGACGAAGTCTTAATGTACCGGTATTATGCTTTTTCCCCATCATATGGTTTTATTCCTTTCACGGAGTTCTGATGGCTCTAACGATACCATCAACGATCATATCCTCATTGATTCCATCTGCTGCTGCCAGATAGCGAAGAGATATACGATGTCTCAAAACCTGTCTTGAGATGCTCTTAATATCATCAGGAGTCACAAAAAGTCTTCCCTGCATAAGTGCAAGTGCCTTACCCATCTTAAGAAAAGCAATAGTTGCCCTGGGGCTGGCTCCAAGACTCACATAACCCTTGAGATTATTGGGAAGGTACTGATCCGCGCATCTTGTTGCAGCAACAATAGCTGCAATGTAGTTCTTAACTGTAGGATCACAATAAATAGATGCCACGATTTTCTGAAGTCTGGCAATCTCTTCAATAGTAAGAACTGCAGGCTGCTTCTCCTGTTTTACATTATTATCTATAGCTTCCATCATATTAAGGATAGAAACCTCTTCCTGAATAGACGGATAGGAAATCTTCTCTTTTATAAGAAAACGGTCAGCCTGTGCCTCTGATAAAGGATATGTACC
>JAEEGH010032133.1_pt1 | contig 10105 bp, 9 predicted proteins | sample 9134181 | NCBI WGS metagenome assembly JAEEGH01 (sample SAMN16246544, study PRJNA631951) | gut metagenome | biome: gut microbiome; feature: rumen; material: DP-attached | host: Bos | place: Iran: Karaj | collected 2018-10 | reverse complement strand
GGTGCAGCCGAGGAGGTAGTGAGCCTCCATTCGCTCGTTAGTGGTGCCGTGGCGGTCGTAGTAGGCCGCCACCTCCTTCATCACGGAGTCGGTGGTGAAGTCGATGTACTCCTTGTTCATCCTGCGGGCACGGAGCAGCTCGTCGTGCATGCGCTCATGGCGTCCGGGGTCACAAGCTGTGAGCAGTAGCGCTACGCTAAATGACAAATGATAAATGATAAAGTGGTTAACGTTCAAGTGCAAGGATTACTTAATTCGCGTGACATAGCGTCATGAATCTGTTGTCGCGCCAGCCGCTCCAGAAGGGGGCGCAGGGGTCGTGGCTGTAGGCAATCATAATGACACGACCGATGATATATTCCTCGGAGACAAAGCCTAAGAGGCGCGAGTCCACGGGGTTGTTGCGGTTGAGGCTCTCCAACCAGTAATAGTCGGCATCGGCACAGTCCTTCAGACTGGGCACAACGAGCGTCTCGCCAGCCACGTCGAGGGTATCGCCGGGCAGTCCCTTGCAGCGGCAGATGACGATGTCGCCCTCCGTGGGGTGCTCAAAAGCCAGGATGTCGCCCTTCGCGATGGGCTGTCGCCATAGGCGCCCGTAACCAAAAAGCGAGCTGTCGCCGCCACCCACGCGCAGACCGTAGCTCCAGCGGTTCACCAGCACGCGGTCGCCAGCCACGAACTGTGGACTGAGGCCGTCGCCATCAATAGTGTAGATGGTCATGCCCACGGCACGGAAAGCGACCATCACCAGAAGGGCGACGGCCAACGAAAGGAGGAATTTCAGGCTTTTGCACATTCGTTGTTCAGTTTGTTGCGATGGAATCGCAACTTAAATAACGGGACACTACTTGATGTTATCGACGAAGCGGAAGAGGCGGCTCCAGCGGATGCCACCGCTGAAGAGTCCGCGGTCTGGGTCGCTGCTCCACCAGATGAAGATGGGCTTGCCCACGATGTGGTCCTCTGGCACGAAGCCCCAGTAGCGCGAGTCGGCCGAGTTGTGGCGGTTGTCGCCCATCATCCAGTAGTAGTCTAGCTTGAAGGTGTAGGTGCTGGTCTCTTCGCCGTTGATGTAAATCTTGCCGTTGCGCAGCTCCAGGTCATTGCCTTCGTAGACCTTGATGGGGCGCTCGTAGACGGCATAGTTGTCGAGTGTGAGCTTGATGCTCTCGCCCTTCTTCGGAATCCAGATGGGACCGTAGTTGTCGCGTGTCCAGTGTGTGTTGCCACTTTGGGGGTATATGTCGATGGACGGCTCGCTTACCGTTGGCGTAATGCTCTCCACGAGGTCCTTGCGCTCAGAGAGTGCCTTCATCGTGGCCTTTGTCATGGGCATGATGCTGTGGGTGTTGCGCATCTGGTCGGAAAGTGCTATCTGGCCGTTGCTCTTGAAGTAGGAGCGGTCGGCATCGCTCAGGCCGAGGTCCTCACAGGTGATGCCGTACTCCCGCATGAAGTCATCCTTCATGACGGCTCCGTTGTGGAAATGCACATCGTAGCTATACTGCACCTCATCCGGCTCTTTGTTGGGCTTTCCGTCGAGGTAGACGATATGATCCTTGATCTGTAGCGTCTGTCCGGGCAGACCCACACAGCGCTTCACGTAGTTCTCGCGACGGTCGGTGGGTCGCCAGTCCACCTGACCCAAGGGAATGGCACCTGGCTGCGGACTGAAGCCGGGATTGTGCTTGATGAACTCTGAACCGAGACCGTAGATCTGCTTCAGGCGCATCAGCTGGTCGTACTTCGACAGCGAGTCGATAGGCAGTGCCGTGGGATAGAGTTGCTGGAAGATGCCCTGTCCGAAGTCGTAGCAGAACTGGTAGTAGTAGGTCTGGTAAGGCGGTTCGGTGATGATGGTGTCGCCGGCGGGGTAGTTGAACACCACGATGTCGTTCAGTTCGACGTTGCCCAGACCCTTCACGCGGCGATAGTCCCAGTGGGGCCACTCGACGTAGGACTTCAGGTTGCCGAAGGGCAGGGTGTGCTGCGTCAGGGGAACGGTCAGCGGCGTCTCAGGGATGCGCGGGCCATAGCTCACCTTACTGACGAAGAGATAGTCGCCCGTAAGCAGCGACTTCTCCAACGATGATGAGGGGATGACGTAGTTCTGGAAGAAGAACTGGTTGATGAAATAGACGGCCACAAGGGCGAACACGATGGCATCGACCCACGACATGACGGCACGTACGGGACCTTCAGCATCCTTCCACCACTGCCAGTTGATCTTCTTCGAGATATAGGCATCGTAGATGAAGGGCACGACGATGAGACCCAGCCACGACTTCACCCAGTAGAGGAAGAGCAGGTAGAGTGCGAGCACAACGATGAACTTCAGCCATTGCAGCTTCTTATTTACTTTTTTCTTTTCTTTCTTCTTCATTGTTTTCTTTGTTGGGGAGTGAATGGGAGTCCAGTTAGAATTTAAACATATCACTGATAGTGAGCAGTCCCCGATGCTCCTTGGTGTACTCGGCAGCGAGCACGGCACCGAGGGCGAATCCTCGGCGGGAGTGTGCGTCGTGGGTGATGGTGATGCAGTCCTCTGGCGAGTCATAGCGGATGGTGTGTATGCCTGGCACCTCACCACGGCGTATATGGTCGACACGCAGCAACTTCGGGTCGGTGGTTTCCTCGGCCCACTGCTCCTTACGGTCTATCCGCTCCACGATTTCCTCTGCCAGCGTGATGGCTGTGCCCGAGGGGTGGTCGAGCTTATGCACATGGTGGGTCTCCTCCATCTCCACGTCGTACTGCGGGAACTGGTTCATAATCTTGGCTAAATAGCGGTTGACGGCCGAGAAGATAGCCACGCCGATGGAGAAGTTCGAGGCCCAGAACAGCGTCTTGCCGTCGGCACATGCCTTACGGACGTCGTCGCCGTGCTCCTTCATCCAGCCGGTACTGCCCGACACCACTTTCACGCCCTTGGCCCAGGCCTTCAGGTAATTGCCGTAGGCCACCTGCGGAGCGGTGAACTCGATGGCCACGTCGGCCGATGCAAACTCAGGACTGTCGAAGTCCTCTTGGTTGTCAATGTCAATGATACTTACAATCTCGTGGCCACGCTCTAAAGCAATCTGCTCAATCATCTTGCCCATCTTGCCGTAGCCGATTAATGCGATTTTCATACGTTTTATTTGATTACTTTTTTACCATTCCATATATAGATGCCCTTGTCAGGCTCACCCTTCAGCTTGCGTCCGTCGAGAGAATAGCAACCACTCCGCTCACTCTTTGAAGCAGTGGCGGGGATGAGGTTGATGCCCGTCGGATCGTCGCCCGTACGGTAAGCCCAGACGGTGACGCCGCTATTGCCCAGACCCGTGAAGGCCTTTGTCCTGTTCTTAGTCGAGGGTGTAAAGGTGATGCTGTTATTGGCAGTGTTAGGTTCTATGAGCTGGTCGACCATCACGCCGTTGTAGTTGGCTCCGCCGATGTTCATGGTAACATACGACGTGCCCGCTTCCACGCTCCACGTGCCAGTACGGCTACCGCTGATGGTACCGTCGGCATGGATGGTGATGTCGATAGGTGTCACGGTCTCCTGTGCGCCCCACACGTAGTTAAGTCCGTATTTATGAACCATTAGCTTGTAGGTGCCGGGAATGTCGGCGGTGGCCACTTGCTGGGTAGCAGCGATGTCGGCGGTCTTCACCGTCTCGCCAGTGTACTCAAACGGTGCTGCCACGAGCCAGCCGTCCTTGTTGACGAACAGCTGGTGGACACGCACGGCGTGACCCTGCGGGATGACGGGATCCTGGAAACGGGTGTGGTAGACAAGGTAGGTGCGGCCGTCCTCGCCGTTGATGACGGAGTTGTGACCTTGTTCGCGCTCGCCCTTGGTCATGCCGCCCCAGTCGCTGTAGGCACCGAAGATGTTGATGCCGCGATGGGTGTTGTCCTTCGGGCCGAAGTTGGTGGCACCGCCGGTGAAGATGGCGTTCTGGTTGCGGTTGTCCATGTACGGCCCGTCGGGTGTGGTTGAGCGGAACACGCGCATCTGGTAGCCACCCTGCTTTTTCTGGTCGTCGGTGCCGTTCTCTGCCGACAGCATGAAGCCGTAGGTCACAAAGAGATAGTAGTAGTCGCCGATATGCTTGATGTAAGAACCCTCACCGGAGACGTAGAAGCCACCGGCAATCTTCTTGCCGAAATAGGGGTCGCTGGTCACGCCGTCGGTGTTGCCGCCAGTCGACGGATAGGTGACGTTATAGTCGCGCAGTCCGTTATCCTCATTCAACTGCAACATCCAGATGCCGCCGCTCCACGAGCCGTAGGTCATCCACAGCTTGCCCTCCTCGTCGTAGAACACGCAAGGATCGATACAGTGGGGCCAGCGGCGGCCCCAGTAGGCGGTATAGCGCGAGGGCAGGCTCGACTGCGTGCCAAGGGCCAGTTCCAAGTCGGTCTTCTTATAGCTGTAATTAGCACTCGAGGCAGCCTCGAAGCCCGAGAAGACGACAGGACCCTGATACTCGTAAGGACCGTTAATGTTGTCGGCAGTCAGCAGGACGATGCTCGACTTCCAACTTTCGCCGTTGATGCTGAAGTAGAGGCACCACTTCTGCATCTTCTTGTTATAGATGACGTCGGGGGCCCACATATTACCATTAATTTCGTAGTTGGCGATACTGGCATTCGACCAGGCGAAGGCATCAAAGTTGCCAAAGGTCTTCTCAACGCCGCCGACGGTGACGGTCGTAGTGCCGTTGGTCTCGAACACCGGCTTGTAGGCATTGGCGGTACCAACGCTGTTGTTAATGACCTTGGGCGAGCCCGACGCATCCTTATACCTGAAGTAGTAGGTCGTACCACTCCAGCTCATCATATCTTTGGTACGTGCCAATCCCCGATGGGTACCAAAAATATAGTAATACTGGTCGTTGGGATTGTAAACGACACTGGGGTCATGTACGCTCACGCGTTTCAGGGTGACAGCTGTCACAGTAGGAGTAGCTAAAGCCAGCAATGCGAAAAGAGTAGTAATGGTTCTCTTCATTGTTTTCGTTTTTATAGAATAATCGCTGCAAAATTAATCATAATTTCTGAAAAAACTTTGGAATAAACTTTTTTTTAGTATCTTTGCGAGCAAAAAGCAGAAATTAACACGATGGAACAGCTGCTACACTACACTTGGAAGCACCGACTCTTGCCACTGACGGAGCTGACGACTACCGACGGCCGACGAGTAGAGATTATTGACCCGGGACTGCATAACCACAACGCCGGACCTGACTTCTTCAACGCCAAAGTGAAGATTGACGGGACGCTGTGGGTGGGAAACGTCGAGATTCACGACCGTGCCTCGGACTGGTATCAGCACGGCCACGACCGCGACCCGCGCTATGACAACGTGGTGCTACACGTCTGCGAGGTGGTGGACCGCGAGGTGCAGAACTCTGTTGGCCACTACCTGCCGCAGATGTCGCTCAGCGTGCCACAGCACCTTCGCGACAACTACGACGAACTGCAGAAGACGGACCAGTACCCGCCGTGCTACAAGATCATTCCAGACCTGACGCGGCTGACCGTCCACTCATGGATGGCGGCCCTGCAGACGGAGCGTTTAGAACGTAAGACCGACGACATACGACGGCGGGCAGAACGCTGCGGCGGTTCGTGGGAGGATGCGTACTTCGTGACGCTGGCCCGCAACTACGGCTTCGGCATCAACAGCGACACGTTTGAGCAATGGGCACTGAACATACCGTTGAAGGCTGTCGACCATCACCGCGACGACCTGTTCCAGATAGAGGCCATCTTCATGGGGCAGGCCGGACTGTTGGAGTTAGCCACCGTGCCGAAGCACTACCAGCAGGATGCGCTGAACGACGGATACCTGGCCAAGCTGCGTAACGAATACCAGTATCTGGCTCATAAGTTCTCGATGCAGCCGATGGACGCCGCCCGCTGGAACTTCCTGCGGCTGCGACCGCAGAACTTCCCGCATATCCGGCTGTCGCAGTTGGCCAACCTCTACTACCAACGGAAGGCAGGACTGAGCCAGCTTGTGGAGTGCAAGACCGTAGACCAGCTTAAAACACTACTCTCGTCGCACGTTACGCCTTACTGGGAGACGCACTACACCTTCGGTTCGCTCAGTGCCAAAAACGAAAAACATCTCTCCTACGGTTCGCTGAACCTGTTGATTATCAACACGGCCATACCCATGCTTTTCGCCGTGGGGCGTCACCGCCAGAAAGAGGAACTCTGCGACCGCGCCTTCGACCTGCTCGAACAGCTGAAGCCCGAGAACAACCACATCATCCGCATGTGGCAGCAGTGTGGCTTGCCCGTCATGTCGGCCGATGATTCTCAGGCACTTATCCAACTCAAGAAAGAATATTGCGACAAGCGCGACTGCCTGCGCTGCCGCATCGGCTACGAATATCTGCGCGCTTCGCGCTAAAGAAAAAAGAATAAAGAATGTAAAAATGAAATACTGTTTTGAAACCCGCATGGCGGTGCGCGACTACGAATGTGACATCGAGGGCATCGTCAATAACGCCAACTACCTGCACTACTGCGAGCACACCCGTCACCTCTTCCTGAAGGAGTGTGGACTGTCGTTCGCCGAGATGCACGCGAAGGGTGTCGACGCTGTCGTCGCCCGTATGAACCTGCAGTACAAGACACCCCTGCGTCCCGACGACGAGTTCATCTCTCGGATGAGACTGACCAAGGAGGGCATCAAGTACGTGTTCCATCACGACATCTTCCGCGCCTCCGACGAAGCCCTCTGCTTCCGCGGCGATGTCACGTTAGTGTGCATCGTTGACGGACGGCTCGGACAGAGCGCCGACTATGATGCTGCTTTTGCCCGTTTCTTGACATGAGTACTGTTAGAAGACAGGAGTACAAGAGTACTTTTCGAAAGACAGGAGTACAAGAGTACTTTTCGAAAGACAGGAGTACAGGAGTACTTTTTAAGAGACAAGAGTACATGTGTTGTTTTTTGTAAAAGATGTAATAAGAAACACATAATAACAATATGAAAGATATGGATGAGTTGATAGATAGTATCAATAATTGTGCGATGAGAATACGGCGGCAACTGCCTCAGGGTTATCTGGAGGCAGTGTACAAAAACGCTATGGTTATCGAGTTGCGGAAATTAGGGTTGCCATTTGAGACCGAAAAACCTATCAAAGTATTTTATGACGGTATTTCTGTGGGCGAATACAAAGCCGATATCATCATAGACAACCGACTCATTCTGGAATTAAAAGCCGTTCAGAATCTATGCACTGCCCACGAAGTGCAACTCGTCAATTATCTGACCGCCACTGGCATTGATGATGGACTGCTCATCAACTTCGGTGGCGAAAAAATAGATATTCGCCATAAATACAGACTATACAAAAAGCAATTCAAATGATCTGTATGTACTCATATCTTGCAAACCCGTACTCCTGTACTCACGTCCAAAAAGTACTCATGTACTCATGTCTAAACCCGTACTCATGTCTAACGAAGAGATATATTACACAATAGCCCTGACCCGCATGACGGGCTTTAACTCGCAACAGGCGTTACAGCTCTATCAGGAGTTGGGCGGCGGTCAGGCCGTCTACGAACAGCGCAACGATATTGGCGACGTCTTACCAGACGCCACACCGCGCCTTGTCGAAGCCCTAAAAAACTGGGACGACGCCTTGAAGCGGGCTGCCGTCGAGATGGAGTTCGTTACCAAGCACCATATCCGTGCCCTGACGCTGAACGACGAGGACTATCCGGCCCGACTGCGCGACTGCCCCGACGCTCCTGTCGTGCTCTACTACAAAGGTAATACCGACCTGAACCAACGTCGCATCATCGACATCGTCGGCACCCGCCGCTGCACCAGCTACGGCCAGGACCTCATCCGCAAGTTTGTCAGTCGTCTGAAAGAGCTGTGCCCCGACGTGCTCATCGTCAGCGGACTGGCCTATGGCATTGACATCTGTGCCCACCGTCAGGCTCTCAGCGTCGGCTACGACACCGTCGGCGTGCTGGCTCACGGTCTGGATCAGATATACCCTAACCACCACCGCGAGACCGCAGCCACGATGGTCAGTCACGGCGGTCTGCTGACGGAATATATGACGCAGACGGAGCCATTCGCCAACAACTTCCGACAGCGCAATCGCATCGTCGCCGGTCTCAGCGACGCTACCATCCTTGTGGAGAGTGCCTACAAGGGTGGCGGCCTCATCACCTGTCGCATCGCCCAGGAATATGGCCGCGAGGTTTTTGCCTTCCCCGGTGCCGTGGGTATGCCCTATAGCGAAGGCTGTAACCGCCTGATACGCAACAACACCGCTGCCCTCATCACCTCGGCCGACGACTTCGTCGAGAGTATGGGTTGGCAGCCACAGCAGCAGAAGTCCGAACCCGTCGAGCGCCAGCTGTTCCCCGACCTGTCGCCCGAAGAACAAGCCGTCGTCACCCTGCTGCAACAGACCAACGACCTGCAGTTGAACATTCTCTCGGTGAAGACAAACATCCCCATCGGTCAGCTCACCGCCCGCCTCTTTAACCTTGAGATGAAGGGCGTGGTAAAACCACTGGCTGGTGGCACATACCATTTATTAAGTTAAGATGTAAGAGTTGTGAAGATAGGAAATATAGAATTTGGCGAGTGTCCGCTGTTTCTGGCGCCGATGGAAGACGTGACGGACATCGGGTTTCGGCGGCTGTGTAAGCGGTTCGGGGCGGCGATGGTCTACACGGAATTCGTGTCGGCTGAGGCCCTGATACGCGACGTGAAGTCGACCATCAGCAAGCTGACCATCAGCGACGAGGAGCGGCCTGTGGGCATACAGATCTACGGCCGCGATGTCGACGCGATGGTCGAAGCAGCTAAGATTGTGGAACAGGCAGGTCCCGACCTTATCGACCTGAACTTCGGCTGTCCAGTGAAGAAGGTGGCGGGCAAGGGTGCCGGTGCCGGTATGCTTCAAAATATCCCGAAGCTGCTGGAGATTACGCAGAAAGTGGTACAGGCCGTAAAGTTGCCTGTTACAGTGAAGACCCGCCTCGGCTGGAACCACGAGCAGCTCATCATTACCGAGCTGGCCGAACAGCTGCAGGACTGCGGCATCCAGGCGCTCACCATCCACGGCCGTACCCGTTCGCAGATGTACACGGGCAATGCCGACTGGACGCTCATCGGCGAGGTGAAACGTAATCCCCGCATCCATATCCCCATCATCGGCAATGGCGATATCACCTCGCTTGACGAGGCTGACGAAGCCTTCGACCGTTACGGCGTGGATGCCGTGATGATTGGCCGCGCCACCTTTGGCGCTCCTTGGATCTTCAGTCGTGAGCAGCTGACAACAGACCAGAAGATTGATATCCTCGAAGAGCAGCTGCGTATCAACATCGAGCGTATAGACGAGAAAAGGGGAATCTTGCATACTCGCCGTCATCTGGCGGCAACGCCAGTCTTCAAGGGTATCCCCAACTTCCGTCAGACACGTATTGCCATGCTCCGTGCCGAACGGGCAGACGAACTCATCGCCATCCTCGAACAGTGTCGTGAGTTATTGCGTGGCAATGGTCCTATCGTCAAGGGGAACTAAATCCCATGAGAAGTCTGACAGCAACTGCTGAGGCTTCACCTGTTGTGGCTCAGGCAACAGACCAGCTGTAAAGGCTAACAGACCAATGATTTCTTCAGGCGTATGACGTGACCGAAGATGTTCCATATCGAGACTGCGGTCGCGCTTTGACAGACGCTGGCTGCTATCGCCCAACAGCAACGGCAGATGGACAAAACGGGGAGGCGTGAAGTGCAGCAGCTCAGCCACATACAGCTGTTGAGGCGACGACAGAAGCAGGTCACGGCCACGCACCACCTCATTCACGCCCATCAGGGCATCGTCAACGACGACGGCCAACTGATAGGCCCAGGCACCGTCCTTACGGCGGATAATGAAGTCGCCCACCTGACGGGCTAAGTTCACCGTCTGCTGACCGTAATGACCGTCAGTAAACGTGATGTCGCGGTCGGGGACGATGAGACGTGTAGCTGCCGGACATCCAGGCTTCGGCGGCAGGTGCCGACAAGTGCCGGCATACACCACACGACCGTCGCTCTCATGGGGCGCCTGTG
>JAEEGH010032132.1_pt1 | contig 10105 bp, 9 predicted proteins | sample 9134181 | NCBI WGS metagenome assembly JAEEGH01 (sample SAMN16246544, study PRJNA631951) | gut metagenome | biome: gut microbiome; feature: rumen; material: DP-attached | host: Bos | place: Iran: Karaj | collected 2018-10 | reverse complement strand
AGCTAGAGAACGCAAAGAACGCAGAAGAAGCCAAGAAGATCCTCAAGGACACAGGCGTGGAACTGTCGGATACAGAGATGGATCAGATCGCTGGAGGAATGTACGAGAGATCGCCTGAATGGGCGCATGTGTGATACGAAGGAGGAAACATCATGAAACTTACAGAAGAACTGAAGGATAAGGTCGATAAGACCAAAACGAAAGAAGAAGCAAAGCAGACAATCGAAAACGCCGGTATGATCCTTGACGATGCTGAACTGGATCAGGTGGCGGGCGGCTTTAATGGATATGAAATATGTGAACGCTGTGGATGTTATGTGATCAACGGACGCTGTAATTGTCCGGCTGACGGCTATAGAGAGCCCTGGGGCAAGGGTTGACTTCCAGCGTGGCTGGGTATGAAGCAATCCTTGGATGATGGCTCTATGGATGTGTCCAAGCACAGAAGGAGGGAACATTATGCAACTCACAGGAGAACTGAAAGAGAAGGTCGAGAAGGCCGAAACGAAAGAAGAAGCAAAGTAGACAATCGAAAACGCCGGTATGTTCTTAAGTGACGAAGATGAGGATAAGGTTGAAAAGGCTGAGACTAAGGAAGAAGCAAAGAAGGTTATTGAGGACGCTGGCATGATTCTTGATGATGCGGAGCTGGATAAGGTGGCGGGTGGGAGCGTCATCCCTTCCTTACCGGGCAGCAGGCCAGCGGACCTATAACGATCCAGAACTCGGATCAGACAGCGGCCCTCCTCTGACGAGTATGTTGGGGGAGGGATTTCTTTTACCCCTGTGGCGGGACACTGAACTTGTCGTAAACGGGACATGATGATTTACAGAAATGCCCTTTTCACAAAGCCTTGCAAATGGCCTTATTTTATTGCCTCGAAAACAGAACTGGTGTTCCTAAAGTTTTCTCTCAATATCCCGAAAATCGGTTTCGTCTCGGGATGTTCAAAATGTCGTAAACGGGACATAAAATCTCCCGAAGAATATCATCTCCGGGAGACTGGCAAAACGCTGAAATTTCAAGGAATATTGAGGCTTTCTTCTACTTGAGATAACCATTATTCCGTGATAGAATTTTCATGTAACAGAAGTAGTGGCAGTCTACTTTGTTACTTTAAACTTAAGGGCTCCACGAAGGTTGCTCTTATTGATGGTAGCGGTCTTCAAATCGCTGAGGATGACCGGCTTATATGGCCGGTTATTTTCATCCTCTTGACCATCAACAAAATACTTCTTAAGTTCTTCAGGATATCCACGTGCAAGATGTCAAGCGGAATACTGCAACACTGGTCATCGATATCGTATACAGAAAAAGATGAGAAATTAAAACGGGACATTGACCCGATTACGACAGGTTGGATGTCCCGCCACAGTTCGCAGCATGGAGTGGAGAAACCTCATTATTGAATGCCTGCAGAGCGGACAGTCCAAAACTGAATGGTGTAAAGTCAGGGGAATCAGCACCAGACAATTCTATTACTGGCAAAAAATCATACGGGAAGAGGAACTCGCTCTTATTGACCAAAATAATCTGCCAAACATGTTTCCCGCTGTGACTGCCACCAATAGTACCGACTTAGCTGGATCTGATTTCTATGAAATCCCTGCTGAAGTATCTGATCAGATAATATCAGCTCCGACAATACCGAATAGTGGATCCGTGAAGCCAATGTATATTTCTATCTTCGATACCTGTTTGAAAAAATGCCTGCTCATATGAACGAAAAAGATCGCTCATTTCTTGCGGACATGATGCCCTGGTCAGCAACCTATAAAAGGTACGAAGTCATCGCAAAAGAAAAGATGATGCAGATCCCCACATTCTTCAATGATCCACCGCCAAAGTATGTGCCGGCATCAAGCGGCCCGCCTCGTTCTGATCTGTCAAAAGAACCACCTTCCTTCACTCTGGTGTCATAACAGCCGGAGCAGTTAGTGTGCTTTGTTCCAAAAAGGATATCTTTTTTTGAAGTGACTGCGAAAAAGGATATCCTTTTCTGAACTGTGTGTAAAAACCGAAAGCCCTTACGGAATCAAGTATAACGGATCCCGGAAGGGCTTTCTATAACACTTTCTATTTGGTGTTTACAGTGAAAAAGGTGATGAAAGCGATTTAGTAAGGTGATGTGGAATGACAATACACTGAAAAGGAGTACGGACTTCCGTACTCCTAACTCGGGGTGACAGGACTCGAACAGAGCAGTTTATTGCTCATACGGAGCAGGTTTTCATTACAGTAAAATGATCTGAGGAAGTAGTATACTTTTGTCTTACAGATGAAAAAAGCACCGGAAGTGTTGAAATTCCGGTGCTTTTCTTTACTATAGTTTCTGCTATGCGGGCTGAACATACTCCCAAATAAAAATCTGGATCTGGAAAATACATCCTTTGCTGTGCCCGAAGGCGCAAGTATCAAAAAAACATGCTGTTTGACCACATTATGAGCATCAGGGAAATGATCTCTCCCGCGATAATTACAGATATTGAGGTGGTGCTCGCAATACTGTTTAATTCCTGTGTGTCCTCTCCGTAAACTTCCGCCACAAGCATTGCAGCAAACATAAGCCTTTGTGCCGGACCAATACTCCAGTTGCCAAAGCCCTTGTTCTTCATAAGGAATACTGATGCTTCGGAAATCTCACTCACCAGTGTGCCAGTATCTAATTTCAGATTTGTAAGAACACCGAGCGAAGCGAACTCATGATCCTTTCCGTACCTCTCTCCCTGTTCTTTCAAAAGGTTGTAAATCTCAATAACTCTATCACATTTCGTCTTTGCATCCGTATCATATAGTGTGAGAACCTCACTGATTCCCTGTGCGGAATTTTGACCCACCTTAAAATTGTTTCTTATATAAACGTAGCACTCTTCCATCTCTCGGATAATGCTGTCCACATCCTTGTCCGTAAGGGCAAGCAGCATGGCGAACGGAATATCTTCCTGGTTGGTGATCAGTCTATGCTCCTTTTTCATACGATTCATGATCGTCTGGCATTTCTCGATCACCGCATCCGCTTCATCTGCACGGTTCAGATCGATCACATTCATAGCTGCAATAATAGCCTCATAACTGTCAATCTTGCTTTTGTTGATCAAGGAATAAATCCGAAGCACCTCATCAAAATACTTCTCCGGATCTGCCTGAAGAGATAACTTGCCGGAAAGGATCGGCTCGATCATTCCGCGGAAGCCGGACAACGCACCTGTTTTTTTCTTAATTTTTTCCCGACACTCTTTTACTCTTTCAAAATCCGCTTTGCGATTTGCATTGGTGAACACAAGTGCCTCTGCGACGATCATAGACTCGTATCCGACTTTTGTGCCTGCATTGATGATATTTCGATTTTCCACAAAAAGTTCCAGCTTTTCTCTCACTTTTTCATTCATATTATTTCTCCCCCCTTTTTTGCATTTTTTTCCCATTTTTCATATAGCGTTTTTTTGAAAGCAGTGTATTTCTTTGCGGGAATCGGCAAGGTTTTTCCGTTTGTGAGCGTGACGTCAAATCGCTTTACATTGACGATATGGCTCGGATTCACAAGATAGCTCTTGTGACAGCGCAGGAGAAAATCCGGATGCTCTTTTTCAAGAACAGAGGTTGAAGCCGATGCCTGGAAATCTCCGTTTGTTGTATGAAAGATAGAATGACGGCCGTAGGTTGTACTTTCGACCCACAGGATCGTTTCCGGCAGGAGATAAAGTTCGGAAGAACCTACTCCCTGAAAGTGCAGGCGGTGTCCTATTTCCGAGACGGGCAGGTAGCCCCGGTAGACCTCATTTAAGTGTACGGGATAGATGGTGTCCGCCTCATGCTTCTGATACAGGTCGGATATATGTACGACCAGCATCCGTGGGACTTTTTCTGCTTCTTCTTCCAAGCGGCGTTCGCACCATGTGATATGAATGATCTGATCCATGGTTATGTATTCACCATCGGGATAATGCGTTGTGACGGGGAAGGACATCATTACTTCACAGTAGGAACTATGGGAGGAGATGTGGTCCAGGCAGATGTTTCCAAGAGAAAAAGACAGGGATTGGCTTTCGCTTGCCCATGCATTCAAAACCGACTGCCGGCCGGAAAGAAACTGCCCCTTGGCGGGGCCGTACCAGAGCACATTTTCATCTACGTGATCCAGAAAAGGCTGAATATCATTCTGGTAATACCGTTGAACAATATCGCTTGTAAGTTCGACTATTTCCTTTGAATTCATCTGCCTGTTCTTCTCCTGAAGTTTTTTGGAATTAACTATGATAAGTATTTTAACAAAAAAAATTGAAAAAAATACGGGTCATGTTTGACGTATTTGAGGTCATTTTTGACTCCTGCATTGACAGCATATAGTGGCTATGCCACACTGCATACAGCTTAGAATATAATACGGGGAAATAGCGTAATAATGCCCGATTGCAGTGGTATTACAGGGTGTTGGGATGAAAAGGAGGTTTTTGAAAATCATGAAGAAACATACAAAAAAGGTAGTTGCTTTTGGACTGACAGCGGTGCTTGCAGCAGGCGTGCTTTCCCAAACAAATACCGTGCAGGCAAACCAACTGACAGCGAGCGCAAAGCAGGCTGCTTTCGTAATGAAGAACGTTCCTCTTACCTATAGATCTATACAGGAAAGAGCGGAGCTTCATAAAGAAGCAGAGGCGCTTCCTGACAGGTTTGATCTTCGGGATGTGGACGGAAAGAATTATGTGACATTGGTGAAATCTCAAAGCCCCTGGTCGTCCTGCTGGAGCTTTGGCGTGATCGCGGCATCGGAAACCAGCCTTCTTTATGAAAACGGGATGACGAATGAGGAGTATATGGAACAGAATGGCGGCAGGGAGCTGGATTTGTCTGAAAAGGCCCTCGCCTGGTTTGCAGAGCATAAGATTACGGACGCGGATGTCTGTGACGAAGCGGTCAGCGCATCGCAGGTCGGGGAGGGAGTCGATCTGGATGAACAGGAAAAAGCAAACAGTAATGCCGCATATAATTTGGGTGGATTTCCTTTGTTTGGTTCGTCCCTTTTCTCTTCCGGCATTGGCCCGAAGTCAGAAGAAACGCGGTTTGAAGGGGAAGAAGATGAGTACCCTTACGAATACCGCGGTAAGAACGGGCTCAAAACTTATGATTATTTCGTCAGCGAAGATCCGGCTATGAGGCAAACTATCCATGATTATTATTTGTCTCTATATTATCCCAAATACTTTGAGACGGAAGCCGATTTTGAAGTATGGTATGAACGATATAAACAAATGATGATTGACGCGGGCCCCGTGGGTGCTTACAGCGAATTTGATGACTGGAGTATTCCGGTTGACTATAAACACAGAATTGAGAACAATTATGCGGTCCTTCAGGAAAGCGCCATGCTGCCAAGTCCTGCTATGAAAAATTTATACGGGGAATATGAAGGTTTCGATCAGGCCGGTCTGGATGCGATCAAAATGGAGCTGAATGCGGGGAGACCTGTGGCAATCGCTTTCCATGCGGATCAGGCTGCCCCCGGAGACACCCTTGAAGGAGACGTTTATATCAATGTAGAGGGCGATCAACCCACTTGGGCGCAGTATACCTATCGGGATACAGAACCGGCAAATCATGTCGTGACGATCGTCGGATATGATGATCATTACAGCAAAGATAATTTTTTGCAGGGAAAAACAGAAGACGGGATCGACAGGACCCCACAGGGTGACGGCGCGTTTATTGTGAAAAACAGCTGGGGCAGTTTAAATGATTCATCGGAAAGAAAGCCAAATTATTATGAATGGGGTATCGACGGCTCCGGGTACTTTTACCTGTCATATTATGACAAAACTCTTTCCTGTGCGGAATCATTTAACTATTTTACGAAAAAGGATGGAGAAATTCCGGACGAAAGCATTATCAATCAATATGATTTCATGCCGGCGAATTGGATTGCACCCTATTATCAGGCGGATGAAACAAGTATGTCAAATGTTTTCCCGGCTGCCCTCGATCAGAAGCTCACGCACATCTCTGTGCTGACAGGCACTCCGGAATCTACAGTAAACTACGAAGTATATAAGTTGAAAGATGGTTTTAGTGATCCGAAGGACGGAGAACTTTTAACTCAGGGTTCTGAGACGTTCAAATATGCAGGATATCACAGGATAGCTCTGAACGGGTCATATCTGATCAGTAAGGGTGATCATTTTTCTGTGGTCGTGACACAGGTGGTTGCAGATGACAGCCAGCCCTCAGGCGTTTCATATGAATGGGTGGCTTATGCAAACAACAGAAGCAATTATGGCTTTGACGGATCGATCTATGACTGCAACGGTGTGATCAATAAAGGGGAAAGTTGGCTTTTTAATGACGGGAAATGGCTGGACTGGAAAGCACAGGCCAATTTATTGATCTCACAATTCCGCACGCTTTATGGAGATGATATCACGGTTGACAACTTTTCGATCAAGGCTTATTCCATCCCGGTGCATTTCAATACGATCAAACTGAACGGGGAGGAGATCACGGAAGCCGAGACGCTGAAGGTGAAGAGCTCCAAGGTGCAGAAAAAGGCCGTGTCCTTTGTGGTGGAAAAAGAAGGGGACGGGAAAGTTACGATGGCCAATAAATCGCCGGCGGCGTTGAAAAAGTATCTGAAACTGAAGGGGGATAAGGTGGTCCTGAAAAAGGGTGCGCCGAAGGGAAACTACAAATTCACCCTGACCGTGGCAGAAAGCGAAGCCTTTGAGAAGACAACAACACCGCTGATCACGATCAAAGTACAATAGAATAACTTCCGGTAAATATATGAGATCAAAATCGTTTCAGGAGTGAAAGAAAAAAACGAAGAATGCTCATTTATTTCGACAGCCTCGGTAAAACGCGCGCTGGAATCGGAATCGACGATCGTTAAGGTGAAAACAACGCTGCCGATGAGGCGTTGTTTCTTGTGTAGCAGGTGTAATCAAGGAGATCGGAAATGATAGAAAGTAATAAGGCTAAGGGTGAAATCGCGATCATTTCCCATCAGTTCAGCATAGTAGTGAAATCACTCGAAAAAGGAATCACTGAGTTGGGATATCTCGTTACGCTTATTGAGGATGACATACAAACGGTTACCAATTCGATCGACAGGTTTGAAACCTATATTGTCTATCTTCAGGATACGGTACTCGGTGATATGAACAGGATACAGAAAATATATCTGGTTTGCGATACGATCAAAGATCATAAAAAGAAACTGATCTTTATCGGCTCAGAGAACATCAGGGCGCTCTTCGTTAAAACTTTCCCTTCGATCAGTGATAACCTGTGGTTTGGCCGGCCGGTGGATATGGAACTTCTGGAACGTGAACTGGAGAAGGAAACGATTCGGATCCGGAATGACAGCCAGAAGAGAAGGATATTGATCATTGATGACGATTTCTTTTATGCGAAGACGGTTTCCGACTGGCTGGGAGGAAAGTATCTCGTGGAAATTGTTACGGATGGGATGTAGGCTCTTTACTGGCTGGCAAAAAATAAGACGGACCTAATCCTTCTGGATTACGAAATGCCCGTGATTGATGGACCGAAGATTCTGGAAATGCTGCGAATGAATCCGGATACCTCGTCCATACCAGTTGTTTTCCTGACCGGAAACGGGAAGAAGGAGAGTATTGAGCGTGTTTTAAGCCTGAAACCGAAAGGATATCTGCTTAAAACCTCTACCAGGCAGAGCCTTCTGGATACGATCGGAGAATTTTTTCAAAAGGAACACTGATCAATGAGACTTTTCCGTTTTTTGAAAAAAGAGTTGTTTTATGCGGGGCTCAGCAAAAATGATCTTCAACTGGTACGGAAGCCTGTCAACGAAAGAAACCGAAAATCACTTGCCGCATGGTCGTTAAGTTGGGGGCTGTTCTGGTTTGTGAGCCTTTTTTTATTCAGTGGGCCGGAGTATGCCAGACCATGGATCGTATTTCTCGTCTCTTTTATAGTAAGCCTTCTTACGATGCTGTGCGCTCTGTTTCTCATAAAACGTATAAAATGGTTGCTTTTTCCGGTGATGTATTTTTATTTACTATCCATTTTCGGAACCGGAATCGGCTTATCTGTAACACAGCCGGATCAGCGGATCGCAACCATTATTGCGGTTGCAGTAATAACCCCGACTTTTTTCATTGACAGGACGATCGCAAATATCATTACAGAGGTTATAGCGATCATAGTTTATGCTGTTCTCGGTAAGCTCTTCATTTACCCCGATGTTTTTTCCTGGGGGATGGAAACTTTAATACTTTTTTCCCTCGCCGGAGTAATAAGCGGGCACATTATCAATAAATCCCGTTTTGAAAGATTCGTTTATTCGGAGTCGACAGAAAGGCTGGCAAAAGAAGCGGAAAGCGCAAATGAAGCAAAGAGCAGGTTTCTTGCCGGTATGTCCCACGAGATCAGGACGCCCATCAATGCCGTACTGGGTATGGATGAGATGATCCTGCGTGAGTGCGAGGATCCTTCGATCCTTACTTATGCGGAGAACATAAAAACGGCAGGCAATACTCTTCTGGGCCTCATCAATGATATATTGGATTTTTCCAAGATAGAAGCAGGCAAGATCGAGATCATACCGGTCGACTACGACCTTTCTTCTGTCATAAACGATTTGGTGAATATGATCGCGGTTCGTGCCGATGATAAAGGGCTCGAACTGAAGCTGAACGTGGACAGCAATATTCCGAAATTTCTGAATGGTGATGAGATCCGTATCAAGCAGGTGATCACAAATATCTTGACCAATGCAGTCAAATACACCGAAAAGGGAAGCGTGACGTTTGGTGTCGGATATGAGAAGGTGGAAAATGAGCCCGACTGTGTGATATTAAAGGTGTCAGTAAAGGATACCGGTATCGGGATCAAGGAAGAGGATAAGGAAAAACTCTTCACCAAGTTCACCCGTGTGGATCTTCAGAAGAACAACACCATCGAGGGAACGGGCCTTGGCCTTGTGATCACGGAAAACCTCCTGGAACTGATGGGAGGAGATATCTCCTTAGAGAGTGAATACGGAAAAGGTTCCTGCTTCAAGGTCCGTATCCCCCAGAGAGTCATGGGCACGGAGATGATCGGGAACTTCAGGGAGAAGTTCGAAAAATCCCTGAAGGAAAATGCCGTTTACAAAGAAAGCTTCATTGCACCCGATGCAAGGATCCTGGCAGTGGATGATACCGCCATCAACCTGACGGTGATCGAGGGGCTTTTAAAGAAGACCCAGGTGAAGATCGATACGGCACTCAGTGGCAAAGAAGCTCTGCGGAAAGTAAAGAGCAGTGAGTACGACCTGATCTTCCTTGATTTCCGGATGCCGGAAATGGACGGTATCGAAACCCTGAAAGCCATGAAGGCCATGCCGGAAAGTGAGAACCTGAATGCAAAGACTCCCGTGGTCTGCCTGACAGCCAATGCCATTGTTGGAGCAAGGGATACTTATATCAAGGCCGGATTTGACGACTACCTGACCAAGCCCGTGGATTATGAGCGGCTTGAGAAGATGATGATCAATTACCTGCCGGAGGATAAGATCACCATTGTCAAAGGCGATGAAGAAGAACGGGAAGAAGACTTGAATCTGCCGGAATGGCTCCTGGATGTGGATGGTCTGGATGCGGAACTGGGCGTCAGAAACTGCGGCTCCGAAGAAAGCTACATGGAGACACTGCGGATCTTCAACGAGACCATTGAGAGCACTGCAGACGAGATCGAAAACTACTGGAAGCATGACCAGTGGGATAATTACACCACCAAGGTCCATGCCTTAAAGAGCAGCGCCCGTATCATCGGGGCCACACAGCTTTCCGAGAATGCAAGGTACATGGAGTCCTGCGGAAATGAAGGCAGAGTGGATGAGATCCTGAAGTATACGCCACCTCTTCTTCAGGAATACCGGGGCTTTGTCAAGAAATTGAAAAAACTCGGAAACGAAGAAGAGAACGTGAAGAAGGAAGATGCATCCGAAGATCAGCTGCAGGATGCTTACCAGTCTCTGGTGGAACTGGCGGAGGTCATGGATTATGACAGCGCCATGTTCATCATCAAATCCCTGGAGGAATTAAGACTGCCTCCGGAGGAAATGGAAAAGATCCGGACGCTGAAAGCAGC
>JAEEGH010032129.1_pt1 | contig 10106 bp, 7 predicted proteins | sample 9134181 | NCBI WGS metagenome assembly JAEEGH01 (sample SAMN16246544, study PRJNA631951) | gut metagenome | biome: gut microbiome; feature: rumen; material: DP-attached | host: Bos | place: Iran: Karaj | collected 2018-10 | reverse complement strand
TCGCGGGTCTCGTAGTCGGGGATACTCTGCAAGAGTTCGATCGCGGCGTCATAGTCATACATAGCTGCTTTGAGGGCAGCCTCTTCCTCGGCACCAAGGCTCAGGGCTGCGGCCTTCGCCTTTTCCTCTTCCTCGAGTCTCAGGCGCTCAGCCTCGAGCCGCTCTTCTTCCTCGCGCTTTAGGCGCTCGGCTTCAAGTCTCTCGAGCTCAGCCAGTTCTTCTTCGACAGAGGCAACTCCGGCATCCTCATCAGCCAGATACTCAGCGTCCCCGGCTCTCACCGCTGCCTTGACCTGACCCTTGATGTCCGTCTCCCCGGACGAACCCGAAGAGCCCGGCAGAAGTATAACGAGCGCCAGGATGCCGATGACCAGAATCTCTCCCAGAATGACAATAACCCGAATCTTGTTCTTGCTCATGCTGCCTCTTTCCCTGTCGATACAGAATAATATCACACAAATACATATTAATGCAATATATATTTTTTATTTGTTTATATTTTTGTTTCAGATAAACCCGATTATCTTACAGGGACGCTTCCTCCGACCCAAATACGGTTTCGGAAGACATACGACCCCTGTCAAACTCGCGAATTGCTTCGCGATCTATCAAACTCGCGAATTGCTTCGCAATTTGCTCGTTATAAAGCAGATCGCTTCGCGATCTTGCTTTATATATTATTATAGTAAAAATGGGAGGCAATTCCACAAAAAATTACAGAAAAAAATGAACTGTTACAAAAGAAAAACCGCCCTACAGAAACAGTTTCTGCGGGCGTTTTGTTGATTCAGGTAAACCTGATATACTCTTATTACTCGAAGAACGCGCTCATCGTCTTGATGGCTTCGGCTTCGTCCGTTCCGTCGACACTGAGAGTGATCTTGTCGTTCTCTTCAAGAGCTCGCTTCATGATTCCGATGAAGGTCATCATGCCCATAATGCTCTTGGCATTGACGTTCTTGTCCTTGTACTCAAAAAAGATCGAGCTTGAAAATCTGCTGGCCTCCTGTACAAGCTTGGCGATCGGGTGCTTCTCGGGCTCCTTTGTGATGTCTATCTGCATTTCCTTGCGAACCATGGTAAAACTCCTGTCTTTCTCATCCCGATCCCCTCACTTCCGGGCATCGTCTCTGAGCTTTTCAGCCAGAATACAGAGCTTCTTAAGTCTGTGATTGATCCCGGACCTGCTCACCGATGTGGGATGTAACATCGCGAGCTCCGAAAGCGATACTTCGGGATGTTCGAGCCTCAGAGCCGCTGTCAGTTTAAGCTCTTCGGGCAGGTCATCAAAACCCGGTGCCCCGGCCAGGAACCTGATGTCCTCCACCTGCTTCGATGCCGCACGAACCGTCTTTTCGATGTTGGCAGTCTCGCAGTTGACACGGCGGTTCACGTCGTTGCGCACTTCCTTTAGAATCCTGATGTTTTCAAGCTCCATGAGTGCGACTGTGGCGTCGGCGAGTGTGAGCACGGTCGCTATCATCTCGCTGTCCTTGATGTAAAGCACATGCGCTTTCTTGCGCATGACCGATCCGGCCTCGACCGAAAGCGACGCAAGAACAGAGCGGAGCATGTCCGCCTGAGCTTCATTCTTCAAGACAAATTCGAGATGGTAGTCCTTCTCGGGGTCCGAAAGCGACCCGCATGTGAGGAAGGCCCCGCGCAGGAATGCACGTTTGCAACAAGTCTGTGTGCATACAAGCATCCCGGGCACTATATCGTTTTGCAAAGTATTATGTATATTTTGCCCCGGCTTGTCAACACTAAATAATCCTGAGCCCTTATTTTTTGTCCCGTCCTCTTGTTCTTTTGATCCAAAGTCTTGTTCTCTTGACCCAAAACCTTGTTTCTTTGAAACGATACCGTTTTTCCCTGATCCAAAGCCCAGTTTCTCTGAATCGAATCGTTGTTTCTCTGATCCAAAGGTTTCTTCCTCTGATCCAAGGGTTTCTCCCTCTGATCCAAGAGTTTCTTCCTCTGAAACGAAGCCCGGCCTCTTGATCTTAACAGTCTCAAATATTTCCGCAATCTCTTCTTTTTTACAGCGGAGTACAAACAGTCCGCGCCGATTTCCCTTCGGCTGCTCGCTTTCTTCCTTGAGCTCAAAACCGAACAGCTTCTTTATGAGTACCTGCGCCTTCATCCCCGCGACACGATTCTCGAAGCAGAGTGCATCCGGCCTCAGCTCGGTCCCACTCATACCTATAAGCGCCGCCAGCTCCGCGATCCTGCAGTGCCTCGCCTGTGGGAGGGTCTTAAAAAGTTCTTCTTTTACGTTATTTGAAAAAGACACTTCGTTCCCTCCTTCATTCTCTATGACTCATTTATATGCTTATGATTCCTTACCTGTTAGAACCGTTTTTTTGACCATCAATACCGTCTGCATTAATCCAATAATTATACTTCGGGGCCATGCCGTCTGATGCATTATTCCATGAATTTTACTTCGGGTTCAAGCATGACGCCGCTTGCTTCATAAACTCTTCTTTGGACTTCTTTAATAAGATTCATGATGTCCGCGGAAGTCGCGCCGCCCTTATTGATCACGAAGCCCGCATGCTTCTCTGAAACCTGCGCGCCACCCACACTGAAGCCCTTAAGTCCCGCGTCTTCGATAAGTTTCCCCGCGAAGTAACCCTCGGGGCGTTTAAAAGTGCTTCCCGCACTCGGGTATTCAAGGGGCTGCTTTTCCTTGCGTCTCGCCGAAAGCTCGTCCATCAGTGCGAAGATGCTGTCATGGTCACCCTTCGCCAGCTCAAACTCAGCCTCGAGCACCACAAGACCTCTCTCGTGGATGATGCTGTGCCTATATCCCAGTTCAAGCTCTTCCGCCTTCATTTTGAAAGGCTCTCCGCCCTCGCCGCTCATAACCGTAACGCCTATAAGTGAATCCTTTACTTCTCCGCCATATGCGCCGGCATTCATTACTACCGCGCCGCCCACGCTTCCGGGGATCCCGCGTGCATATTCGAGTCCCGTGAGGCTCCTCTTCGCACATTCCATGGAAAGCGTCGAAAGAAGCACTCCCGCTCCGGCCTTCACGATCCAAGTTTTCTCATCGTTGATTCCGGTTGTTCCATCTTTGATTTCGGTCACTTCGTCGTTCCCGGTTGTTCCATCTTTGATTCCGGTCTCCTCTTCGTTCCCGGTTGTTCCATCGTTGATTCCGGTCTCTTCTTTAATTGAGATCTCACGCATCTCGGACGTGAGTATCACTACCCCTCTGAATCCCTCATCAGGTGCGAGCACGTTGGTCCCGTTCCCCAAAATATAACAGGGAACGCCTTCCTGCCTGCACAGGTGAAGGAGCTCCCCGAGTTCTTTGCTGTTTCCCGGGTAAGCCGCCAAGTCGGCAGGTCCTCCCGTCCTGAAAGAAGTGCAGGATGAAAGGAGCACGCCCTCTTTGACCTTCATCTGCGGAAGCTTCTCTTTCAGCAAAGTAAGTCTATTGTTCATATCATCCAAATTCTCCAAAATTTGATTTCCGCCGCCTGATTCTCCAAACCTTGTCCAAATCTTACAGCGGGATTCTTGTTTTTTTTATTTTCCGCCGCCTTTAGCGTCTTCCTTCAAAAGAATAAAGTTGTGCATCATCGGGCCGCTGCCCTTTCCGAGATCAAGCATTGCGGCAAGGGCTCCCGAAATATACTCCTTCGCGCGTTTCACGGATTCGACTACGTCGTAGCCCTTCGCCAGGTTTGACGCGATCGCGGATGAGAGCGTGCAGCCCGTTCCGTGAGTGTTCGGGTTGTCGATACGCTTGCCTTCGAACCAGGTGATCCTGCCGTCCTTATACAAGAGATCGTTCGCATCGCTTATGCTGTGACCGCCTTTCAAAAGCACCGCACAACCGTACTTCTTCGCAATGATCTCAGCCGCTTTTTCCATTTCGGAAGGATTCGTGATCCTTATGAATTCCAAACTCTTCCCGGGATCGTCGGAAGCTTCTTTTGTCCCTGCTCCCCTCACGGAAGCTTCGGACAGAGCCTTTCCCGCAAGTATCTCTGCCTCGGGGATGTTCGGGGTGATGAGGGTTGCAAGCGGAACGAGCTTAGAAGTGAGCGTCTCGATCGCATCATCCCTTAGAAGCTTTGCTCCGCTTGTCGCAACCATGACGGGATCGACAACGATATTTCGCGCTCCTCTTTTTTTGAGAACATCCACGATCGTTTCGATCAGTTCTGTCGAAGCAACCATACCTGTCTTCACCGCATCCGGGAAGATGTCGTCAAACACGGCGTCAAGCTGCAACCTGAGAAACTCGGGTGTCACTTCACTTATTCCCGTGACTCCCATCGTGTTCTGCGCCGTAAGTGCCGTGACAGCGCTCATGGCGTACACGCCGTTCATGGTCATGGTCTTTATATCCGCCTGTATTCCGGCACCGCCGCTGCTGTCGCTGCCTGCTATCGTAAGCACTGTTTTCATACTATATCCCCTTTTGATGGTTTATATTTCTCGTACGGCGATAACTGTCACACAAGGTACTTCCCGCAACACGCTCCCGCTCCGAGCGGGTACCCCTCACGTTGCTAAACTCTCACTTCGTGATCGTTAAGCAACGAGACCCGCTAGGGTTCGGGAAGTGCCTTGTGGACGCGTTATCGCCTATTTGAGTGGTTTTCGAATTTGTAACAAATGATATAACCGGTTCACAAATAGACTCGGATCTATCACTATAATTTACGAATCAAGTCAATCAAACTGATAGTGGCACCATACGGGTCGGGGGCTTTCATGATCGCGGACACGACACACACTCCCGCGATCGGGATGCCGCGAAGGATTTCAAGATTGCCCGCATTCAGCCCTCCGATGGCGCAGACCGGGATGGGGACTGCGTTGCAGACATCACGGAGGGTATCGGTTGAAGTGATCACCGTCTTTACGTGAGTGGTGGTGGGGTAGATGGCGCCGCAGCCGAGATAGTCGGCTCCGCTCCTATATGCGTCAAGCGCCGCAGGCACAGTCTTCGCGGTTGCTCCGACGATGAAATTCCTGCCCGCAACCCTGTCCGCGATCTCGCGCGCCTTGGCGACCGGCATGTCGCTGCTGCCCACATGCACGCCCTCGGCTCCCACAGCAAGCGCCACATCGAGCCTGTCATCGATGATGAGCGGCACACCGGCTTTCTTCGTGACCTTATGAACGCGCTCGGCGATCTCGATGTACTCGCGTGTGCTGCGTTCCTTCTCCCGCAGCTGCACGATCCCGGCTCCGCCGCGCACGGCAGCCTCAACGCGGGTGATCATCTCATCCACCGACGCATATGTGGTGTCAGTGATGAAATACAGCGTGTAATCAACTTTTCCGTCTGTGAAATAACTCATGATCCTTTTCCTTTCAGTGATCCGTCAAATTCAGTCTCTTGCGGCATACACAATATCCGCCTTTTTGCGGATGATCTTCGGCGTAATCGACGAGAGCATGTTCATGACCCTCACATCGAACGAACCGAGCCATCCCCTCGTCCGCGCGAGCTCTCCGCAGATCCCGAGCACCATGGCTGCATCGGCTGCTGCCTCAAATCCGCTTCTTTGCGACAGGAATGTCGCCGCGATCGCGCCCTGCATGCAACCTGTCCCGACGACCTGGGAAAGCTGCTCCGTTCCGTTCTTCACGAGACAGATCCTGCCCGAATCCGCGATGACATCCGTTTTTCCGCTCGCAAGGACTGTCACGCCGTACATATCGGCAAGCTCGGGAGCAACCGTCATCATCTCTTCCTCGGTAATCGTCCCGTCACTGTCCACTCCACTACAACTGTAGTCCGGGCGCATGAGAGCCATGATCTCGGAATAATTGCCCTTGACGATTTCCGGCGAGAACTCCTTTATAAACGAAATCGCCAGGCTTCTTCTGTTCTCGAGGCAAGCTGCGCCGCAGACATCAAGGCAGACCTTAACACCCGCACGTTTTGCAGCCTCAAGGCTGAGCCGCATTGATGTCACCCTCGTTTCGGTCAGGTTGCCGAAATTGAGCATTAGCGCTCCCGCCGTTTCTGTAATGACGGGCGCTTCTGCAGGATGTTCCGCCATCATCGGTCTTGCGCCGAGTGCCAGGATCGCATTTGCGCACTTCGTGATTGAAATAGGGTTTGTGATGCAGTGGATCAGCGGGCGCTTCTCTTTAAGAGACGCGAACAATTCATCGATCCCCGTAACCTTTTTTTCTGAATCTCTCATTTCATCTTTCCCCGTTGTTTTCCAGGCCTTGTCAATTGTTCAAGCCTGTTATTTTTCCAGGCCTTGTCAATTGTTCAAAACTGTTATTTTCCCAGGCCTTGTCAATTGTTCAAAACTGTTATTTTCCCAGGCCTTGTCAATTGTTCAACCTGTTATTTTCCAGACCTTGTCAATTGTTCTAACCTGTTGCTCTTTTCAACCCTGCCGTTTGTTTCATGTTCACCTGTCCGTGATCATTTGCTTTCCGGAGGCTTGCGGATCTTTCTTATCACAAAGTAGACCACGCCGAGGACTACAAAAGCGATGAGCGCCCCGTATGCAAGCAGGTTGTAAACCTCCGATTCTCCAAATATCTGAGGTAGGAGCATGAATACCACAAAAAGGATCGGTCCGAAAGCCGCGATCGTGAGCGATGTTGAAAGGATCGTGCGCTTGTCGTTATAGACGTTGCTACCGAGACCTGCCTGAATCCTCGCGAGCATCCCCGAGTCGGCAAGCTTACGGACAAAGAAGAACGCGATACTGCCACCGATGAGCGTTCCGCAGATAAACGAAGGAACATAAAAGAAAACAGTCAGGTTTTCATAGTTCCACAAAAGCGTCATTACGGGGTACGAAATAATGGCCCCAACGATACCCGTTCCGATGATCTCGCCGAGTACGGCAAACACAATACGACCCTTCGAAATGCGGTACAAAAGTCCCGAGGCCAGTGCCCCGAACACAGCGCCTGTGAGAGCGAGCGGAGGTATACCCATGGTGGCCATGCGGATAATGCCTATAAGCGTTGCGCAAAGAAGCGAATACCACGGTCCGAGGAACACCGAGCACACGATGTTTATAAAGTGTGCCATGGGGCACATGCCTTCAACCCTCAGGATCGGCGAGATGAGTACGCCGATCGCGATGAGCATCGAGAGCACAACAAGTTTCAAAATACTTTTTTGATCTTTCATCATCAACACCTCTGAAAAAATTTGTAAACCTGTTTGCGTAGATGTCTTTCGTTTATCGCACAAAAAAGAAGCTGCCTTCTGCGGGCAGCCTCGGAAAACTCAAAAAAATATAGTCATCCCTACGTTGGCATTACCCAAATCAGGTCAACGGTCGAAGGTCACACCTTCCTCTCAGCCTGTAAACACAAGCTCCCGTGTTGTCGCGGATATAATACTACTCTTCGCTTTTTTTGTAAAGATGCAGTTTTGTAATTTGTTGTGGTCCGGGGGGGACGGGGGTTGGTGGACCATTGGGGTTCATGGTCCACCAACCTTCGTCCCCCCCGGACCACAACAGTGATGCATTACTGCATCTCAAACCAGCCGTCTTTTTCGACCACAAAGCCGTCGCGTTTGATATTCAGGCTGCTGAGGCTTTCCTTGAAAGCGTCGGGTGCACAGCCGAGTATTATGCAGTCGGCCGAGTAGGCGCTGACCTCGAGTGTTACATTGTCGATCATTACGGCAGCCTCCGCGCCGCGGCATCCGAGTCCGGTGGAGATATTGCCCTCCATGCTCATAAGCAGCCTGCTGTGACTGCACTCAACACTTAAGCTTCCCTCCGCCGCTCCGATCCCGACGATCGTCCAGCCCTTAAGCGCTATGTCGACACTGCATTCGTTTATTGCGACTACGCCGCTTGTCCGTTCGGAAGAGCCGATTCCCGTAACCTGACTGCCTGTTCCGACGATCTTTAAAGAAGTCTTTGAAATATGGGTATCCTGATCTCCGTACATTGAGCCTATCATCGTACCCTTGTTTATCCTTGCATCGACAGAGACATCCATATCCGAAATATACACTGCCTGCTTCTTCGTAAATGCGCCGATGCAGACACAATTCGAAGATGAGCAAACACTCCTGAGCTTTCCCGAGCGAAGATCGATCGCCTTCTTGCTTGCGGAGTATCCGCCTCCGATGCAGACTCCGTTCTCGCCGCTGATATTGATATCAAGTTCTCCCGACATCTCGGACACAATCTTTCCGAAGGGAGACTGGTAGTCGTTGCCGATACCGTAGGAATTCGTATATGTGGACTTAATGGTCAGCTTTCCGCTGCCTTCAAGCTTGATCTGCGCTCCGACGGGCACACGTATACCGTTGCCGCTGAAAACATTGTTTCCCTCGATATTGAGCGTGAGTGTAGAATCCCTTCCGAGGTCGATACAAGGCGTGGTATCGATATCACCTATACCGACGTTGCGTATCGTGAGGCGACAGCGCGATCTGTCTCTGACTCGGATCGAAACAGCCGACAAGAACTCGGGGTTGCCGACAAGCGTTATATCACCACCCGAGAGCAGCAAAACATTGTATTTATAAAGTGAAAGGTCTATAAGCGAAAGATTGTTTTCTTCCTTAACGACATAAACCTTTTGTCTCAAAGTGTTTGAAGACGAATCAAGGTTTGCCCGGCCTATGGCATTGATCAGCTGCTCGGGCAGCTCATAAAGGAGCCTGGGTGCCGGCCTTGCGGTAAAGAATCCCTGGATCAGGTCGATACCCATACGTATCGCGGTACTCATCTCCTCGAGCGTCTCCACACCCTCCGCAAGCGCCAGGAAACCGTTATCATGCGCAAACTGGATAATGGTATTAACGAAATGCTGCTTTCTCGGATCCGCATGGATGTCCGAAATGAGGAGTCTGTCGATCTTAACGTAGTCCGGGAGGAACCTGAGCAGATTCGACACGTTTGAATACCCTGTTCCGAAGTCATCGACAGCGACCTGGAAACCGTACTCCTTGCATCTCGAGCTTAAGTATTCGACCGTCGACTCCGCCATATCGGTCTCTTCCGTGACTTCTATGACAACTCTGCCGAAAAGAGTGCGGTATTTTTTCGCAAGAGCGCGAAAATCTTTTTCCGACAGATCGTGGCCGGGGATGCTGTTTATGAACACTTTTCGGTCGCCCAGTTCATCCTTGAGCTCTTCCATCTTCTTCATGACATTGAAGAGAGTCATCCTCTCGACATCGTCAAGCCTGTCTTCAAGCGTTGCATATTTGAGCAGGGTCAGCGGTGACACGCCGTATTTTTCGGGCATGCGCATAAGCGCCTCGTAACCCATGATCTCCCCCGTCTTGGCACTGACTATAGGCTGGAAGAAATAATCGACATCATTTGTATCAAGGATCTTGTTGACCGTGTTTCTGAGTTTTTTCTCATTTTCCTTTTCGGATTCTATTGCGGACACGGTCTGTCCGGACGCTTCAACGCCAATATGACCGGATCCCGCTTTTTCGCCGGCCGGTTCTCCCGAAGACGCAGATACCTGCGCCGCATTTAAGAAATAATTAAGCGCGATCCATGTATATACGGAGTAATAATATCCGTTGTCGTCACGACCTCTTGTCACATATTCACGTGCCTTCTCGGCGGAAACGATCTCATATCCGTTTATGTGTTCCGTCTTTTCGGCCCCGAACGGATTGAGCCCCGATGTGTCCGAAAGGTTTACATATGCGCAGACGATGGCATTGCTCTCGTCCGTGAGCCCCGGAGAGCTGAAAAGAAGCGGATTGACGACAGAAACCTTGTCCGAAGGACCGAGCACGATCCCCGTTTCCTCGCGGATCTCACGCACAGCCGCGCTGATGACCGGATCGTCACTCTTAAAATCTTCCTTGTCAATAAGACCTGCAGGTACGCTCAGCAACGATCTTCCCGCAAGATATCTGAATTCGTGGGTGAGCAACAGCCCCTGCTCCCTGCCGGGCAATGTAACGATCACGATACAACTCACCGCATCGGGGATCATGTGAACAAATTCGTTCTCACTCTTTGTTGCCACAAGATCATCGGCGTCTCTTCTTGTCGCCCCGTAGTACCTCCTGCCGCCTTCAATGTCATAACTGAAGACCTTGAGATAATCCGACGAGACTTCCGATCGAACCATATTTTGTGTAACCTTTAGTTCATCCA
>JAEEGH010032124.1_pt1 | contig 10106 bp, 9 predicted proteins | sample 9134181 | NCBI WGS metagenome assembly JAEEGH01 (sample SAMN16246544, study PRJNA631951) | gut metagenome | biome: gut microbiome; feature: rumen; material: DP-attached | host: Bos | place: Iran: Karaj | collected 2018-10 | reverse complement strand
CTCAAAGCTTTCCTCATCGCCGAACGCCAGCAATACATCTGTTACCCCAAGGGAGGCGACATATTTGCCGCCTTCGACCGAACTCCCTTCCACAAAGTTAAGGTGGTCATCCTGGGGCAGGATCCTTACCACGAGCCGGGACAGGCCCACGGGCTCTGCTTCTCCGTCCCTGCCGGTATCGCCGTCCCACCCTCACTGGTCAACATTATCAAGGAAATCAACAACGACCTTGGCACCAATATTCCCCTCACCTGTGGCGATCTCACAGGCTGGGCCGACCAAGGCGTACTGCTTCTCAACGCCACACTCACCGTACGCGCCCACCAAGCAGGCTCTCACCAACATCGCGGATGGGAACTCTTCACCGATGCCGCCATACAGGCTTTGGCACAACAGCGCACAGGCATCGTCTTCATGCTTTGGGGAAGCTTTGCTATCAGCAAAGCACAATACATCGACCGTAGCCGCCACTTCGTCCTCACCGCCCCCCACCCGTCGCCACTTTCGGCGTACAGGGGCTTCTTCGGCTGTCGTCACTTCTCGCAGTGCAACGTCCTCCTTCAACAGCAGGGGTTGACACCCATCGACTGGACTCAGATAAGGTAATCCTTACACTAGAAAACCGTTGTACAGGCGTTCCTCCCCTATCGTGCTCAGGTCGCCATGGCCTGGGAGTACTTCGTACTCGTCGGGAAGAACCATAATACGGCTGTTAATCTTCTCTATCAATTGACGATAGTCACCTCCAGGCAGGTCTGTACGACCAATGCTGCCATGGAATAGGGCATCGCCCGTCACCACCATCTGCTCCTCAGGCAGCACGAACGCCATGCTCCCTGGGCAGTGCCCCGGCACAAATCGACACTCTATCCGAGAAGGCGACTCTCCCATTGTCAGCACATCGTTGTCCTCGATAAAGTCGCATGGCAAATCGTCCAAGGGGCCCACGTGGAACCCCATCATCGTACCATACGCCTCTGCCTGCCGCAACAATTTCACTCCGTCGCGATGCAAGGTCACAGGCAACCGAAAACGCTCACAAGCCTCTCGCAATCCTGCCACATGGTCCACATGAGCATGTGTAAGCAGTATCTTCACCACCTTGAGACCGTTGCTATCCACAAACTGAGCTAGTTGCACATCCTCATAGCCTGCCTCCGAGGCAGGGTCTATAATAGCACACACCTTTGCCTCTTCGTCCCACACCACATAGCAATTGGTCTGGAAATGATTAAATACAAATTGCTTTACCTTCATGGCAACTTCTTTTACTATGCAATCCTACAACTAGTTTGCAGCATTGTTGATCCAGGCCTCCACAGCCTCTTTCTGCACTGGTGGGATATCCAGCTTATTCTTTTTGCGTAAGCCGTTAAGGTCGTTATACAACTTATTGGGGAGTGAATTTCTGCGTATTTGTTCTTGTTCGGTCAGTTCGGCCATGATGCAATGTATTAGCTATAAACAATTTATTCAACCACACCCAGCTTCCGGGTCTCTACAAAGATACGAAAAAAAAGTCATTCCACGACTTCACTCTCCTTTTTTCGTTCTCGAGGCCTCCTCTGTGGGCAAAAAATCCCGCTCGAAGCTGTCGGGCGGGAAGTTCTTGTTGTCCAACCAGGACTCGAACCTGGACTGACAGAACCAAAATCTGGAGTGCTGCCATTACACCATTGGACAATCACCACGAATATAAAAACGTAAATCTCAATACCTAACACACAAAAATCACAAAACTGACCACTCATTTTGAAGTTGCAAAGATACAACATTTTTTTGACATAACAAAAAAAACTTTCTTTTCCTCACTATAAAATGTCATATCTTCATGCTTCCACAGCCTCTCAACCATCTTCTTTTTAGGCGAGTGGTTCGAATATCTGTGTATTTAAAATTGAAAGGGGACGTTTCAGCGCCCCCTTTCAACTCTCTACTCTTACTCAAACACCAAGGTATTGGTTTCATTTCCCAAGTGGATGGTGACCATACCATTGCGATCCACTACTACTTCTTTACCCTCTTTAAGGTTCTTGGTGCAAACACGACCGTCGGGAGTGGTCATCACCACTGCAAGGGTGTGATAGCAACCTGGGGCAACATAACAGATAGCATCACCATGTTGTGAGAAATCTATCTCCTCCAGACCTGTCAGCAATACTCCATGTGTCGATTGGGGTGTGGCATTCAACACTGGGAAGGGGTAGTTGCCCACCTCAAACACACCAGCCATATAGCGGTTGCTGTCGGCAGTACAGAGAGCCACCGTCGAGAGACGCTCAGGGGTAAACAAGTCTAGGCGAACGATACCGCTCACCACTTTCAGGGCCACTTCGCCCGGAGCATCGGCAGTAGATTCGCCATAGAGCACCATCCCAGCCCCCATCGGCTGGCTCTGCTGCACCGTGTCAATCACCACGGAGCCCAAGCCTGCAATAGCACTAGCAGGATAAACCATGCGTACCATGCCCTTAGTGGCAGCCGAATCGTCACGGACGATAGTATAAAGCCCCTCGCCATCAACGGAGGTCACATGGGCGAGCCCCAGCGTCAATTCATCATCCCACAGGGCTACGGGCGCATCAGCCGCCATCGGAACGTGTATCTGCACGCCATCCACGCCCCTCGTAGGTTCAACCATTGCCCTAAATTCCGAAGGGCTACTCTTCCTGCAGCACGACGACAAACAAGTCACCACCGCCGCAAGCATTACAAAAACAAGTATTCTATTCTTCATATCAGAGAAATTTTTGACTTGCAAATATACATAAATTCTTCGACATAGATACCGCTCCCCCTTAAAAAATAATATATACAATTAATTATTACACACTTATCAATAATACAATATCGGATAACCTGTGACAATCCGTCTATTTTTCATAGGAAAGTTAGCATTTTCGTACAGCATAAAAAAAGGCGGGTGGTCCAGAACAGACCTCCCGCCCCAAAAAAAGCATTACAATGAAACACTTATATTAACTAATATCTCTAATTCACATGAACAAATTGCTCTCATTCTCTCGAAAAATTAAAGAACTTGAAGATATAACAACCTTGCCTCATCAAGTTCTTTCAGACCATCAATTTCATAATCAATGGAATATATGGGAATGAGGTTGATTTGTTCATTTGCAAAGATACACACTTTTTCTCATTCATCAACTTTTTTCTATCAAACAATGCAATAATTATATATTTTTAACATAGAGCATGTTAGTCACGACACCTTATAAACCATCAATCTATCAGGTTTCCATACTCTTACGACCATCCCACACCGCCCACCTCTTCTTCACCTCTTTACACCTTTAACCCACCCCCCCTAGTCCCCTTATCCTGCCGCCGCCCTGCCTACGGGTGTCTTTCGCTCGTCACTCATTCCATATTCAGTCGGTCATCGCTTCAGTAAGCGAAAAAGAGGGATATAACCATTCTATATAATATGGTACACACCCGAACCCAACATCGAAAGGAGGTTGGTCCATGTAGGGCGCACCATCAGGGATTCTAAAATCATCAGAATATACCATTCAGCTTCCTAGAGAGAGCACCCTAATTACGCCCTCTGTGGAAATGTTAAAAAACGTTGAAAATATATTTTTTTTACAGCGAATTGTTGATAATTGAAGAAAAAATCGTAATTTAGCGGTTGAAAAAAGATACCTAAAAAGTATCGAAAAAGGTAAACAACAAATTAAATAACAATAATATGGAAGCAAAGAAAAGCCCCAAGGCAGACCTCGAAAATCGTAGAGGACTGTATCTGGAAATCGGATTGGTGGTGATTTTGGCTGCCGCTCTTGTTGCCTTCAACGTGCGTTCGTACGACAAGGAGGTGAAAGAGGTTAACATGCGCGCTATCGACAACGCGATTGATGCCGACATCATCCAGACCGATCAGCCCGACGAACCGCCACCACCCCCCGAAGAGCCCGAACAGGTTGTCACCGACCTTACCGTGGTGGAGAACGACGCTGAGTTGACCAACGAAGTTGGTATCGTCAACGCCGAAGACAACGCCAACAGAGCTCAGGAAGAATTCACGAAAGTGGAAATCGAAGAGGAGGTTGAGGCAGAGGAAGAAGAGGTGTTCCTCGTTGTGGAGGAAGACCCCGAGTTCCCTGGCGGTCTCAGTGCCTTGTCGCAGTTCATCGCCGACAACATCAAGTACCCGCAGTTGGCAAAGGAGAACAACATCACCGGTAGAGTGTTCGTATCCTTCGTGGTTGAGAAGGACGGCAGCGTAGGCCAGGTGAAGGTACTCCGTGACATTGGCGGCGGATGTGGTGCCGAAGCTGTGCGCGTCGTGAAGTCGATGCCCAAGTGGAAGCCCGGCAAACAGCGCGGCAAACCAGTACGTACCCAGTTCAACCTGCCCGTCAACTTCGACCTGCAGTAAGGGCTGCAACAGCTAAGAAAAAGGGCTGCCTAACGGGCAGCCTTTTTTTTGACTAGAGAAGACTAGTATGGCTAGAGTAACTAGTACTGCTAGTATCACTAGCCATACTAGAAAAACCAGAACAACTATCCTATGCTTGCCATCAATAACCTATCGGTGCAGTTTACTGGCACCAACCTTTTTGAGAATGTGACTTTCAATATCGGCGACCGCGACCGCATCGGCCTAGTGGGCAAAAACGGGGCGGGCAAGTCGACTTTGCTGAAAATCCTCTGCGGCTGGCAGCAGCCAGAGACAGGCACTCTGGTCATAGCCTCGGGACAAGAGGTGGGCTACCTGCCGCAAGAGATGGTCCCTGACGCTAGGCGCACGGTGCTCGATGAAGCCATGACGGCTTTCAGCCGTATCGACGAGTTGCTGGCTTTGCAACAACGGCTTGCTGAAGAAATGGCCGAACGCACCGACTATGAGTCGGCCGAGTACACCCGCCTGATGAACCACCACAACGAGGTGACAGAACAGGTGTCGCTGCTGGGAGCCGACAGCCGACAAGAACTAACCGAGAAGGTGCTGCTGGGTTTGGGTTTTAAGCACAGCGACTTTGGCAGGATGCTGACCGAATTCAGTGGTGGCTGGCAAATGCGCGTAGAATTAGCCAAGCTGCTGCTCCGTCAGCCCGACTTCCTGCTGCTCGACGAACCCACCAACCACTTGGACATAGAGTCGATACAATGGTTGGAGAATTTCCTGCAAGGCTACGCTGGAGCCGTGGTACTAGTATCGCACGACCGCACCTTCTTGGACAATATCACTAATCGCACCATCGAAATAACAGCTGGTCGCATCTACGATTACCGCTGTCCCTACTCGGAATATGTGGTGCAGATGCAAGAACGCCGTGCATCGCAGATGGCACAGCTGACCGCCCAACAGCGACAGGTAGCACAGATAGAGGCGTTTATTGAGCGTTTCCGCTATAAGGCCACAAAGGCCAAGCAGGTACAGTCGAGGGTGAAGATGCTGGAGAAGATGGAGATGGTGCAACTGGACGAAGTGAGTACGGAGAGCATCCACTTTCGTTTCCAGCCCGCCCCCCACAGTGGTAAGATTGTGGTGGAGACACAAGGCTTAGGCAAAGCCTATGGCAATTTACGGGTTTTTGCCGGAGTAGACATGTTGATCACCTCGGGTCGGCGCATCGCCTATGTGGGCAAGAACGGCGAGGGGAAAAGCACCATGGCAAAAATCATTGTAGGCGACATTCAAGACTACACAGGCACCTTCCGTCTGGGTGCCAACGTACAGGTGGGCTACTATGCTCAGAACCAGGCTGCCATGCTCGACGGCGAGCGAACCGTATTCCAGACCATCGACGATATCGCTGTGGGCGACATCCGACCCAAGATTCGCAACATACTAGGCAGTTTCTTGTTTGACAGCGAGGACTGCGAGAAAAAGGTGAAGGTGCTGTCGGGCGGTGAGAAGGCGCGACTGGCTCTCGCCAAGTTGCTGCTCACCCCATCGAATCTGTTGGTGCTGGACGAGCCGACAAACCACTTAGATATGGACTCGAAAGACATCTTGAAGAACGCCCTGCTACAATATACGGGGACACTGATCGTAGTGTCGCACGACCGCGACTTCCTGCAAGGGTTAACTGACGAGCTTTACGAGTTCCGTGACGGTGCAGTCCATGAGTTCAAAGGCGACATCTTTGAGTTTGTGGAGCGCCTAAATGAACGACAGGCAGCCGCTGTCCGCCCTGTGGCAGTCCCCACCGAAACCAAGAAGCAAGGGCGCATGAGCTACGAGCAAAGCAAAGACCGCGAGCGAGAACTGCGCAAACTACGCAACGTAGTGGAAAAGATTGAAAAAGAGATATCTGAGCTGGAAGAACAAATAGCCGTCAAAGAGGCTCTGCTGGCAAGCGGCACGCCCCAAGACGGCGACTTCTACACCCAATATCAGTCGCTAAAAGATAGATTGGACGAGCGCATGGAGGCCTGGGAAAAGGCCACGATTGCGGTAGAGGAGTTTAATGACTAGTAGGGGCATCACTAGTAGTGCTAGTGCTAGTACTACTAGTGATACTAGAATTACTATTAAACCCTATCACTTTATTTTTCTTGGCTGGCGGCCAGGCCGGCGGCGTAGCCGGTAGAGAAGGCTATCTGGAGGTTGTACCCACCAGTGTCAGCATCGAGGTCGAGCACCTCGCCCACAAAATAGAGCCCTGGAACGAGACGCGACTCCATAGTCTTGGGGTTTATCTCCTTGGTGAGAACACCTCCTTGGGTGACAATGGCAGTATTATAGTCGCCGGTACCCACAAGGGTAAATTCCAAGTTTTTGAGCAAGCCGAGTAGCCTTTTGCGCTCGGCGGCGTTGATTTGATGGAGCCGTTTATAATATTCTATATGGAGGCGTTTGAGGGCAAGGGGTATTACTTCGGCTGGCAACCACATACGTAGTGCGTCGTGGAAAAGGCGAGTACCATTGCTGTTGAGGTCGGCAATAAGGCGGCGGTCAAGAGTTTCGGACGCTACAGCAGGCTTGAGATCGATATGGGCGACAAGGGTTTCACCTGCGTTGAGTAGGCGGCTGACCTGTCGGCTGGCGGAAAGAACGATTGGACCATCAAGTGAATCGGGGCCAAAGGTCATCTCGCCGAAAGCATCGAATAGCTTCTTTCCATCAGGGCGGGTGATAGTGAGTCCGACATTCTTCAGTACAAAGCCTTGCAAATCGGACGGAATCTCCTCCTGGCAACGGAGAGACACAAGAGAAGGCACTTGGGGCACCACGGTATGGTGGGCATCGGCTGCCAAACGATAGCCGATACCGGTAGATCCTGTGGTGGGATAAGATAGTCCACCCGTTGCAATAATGACGGCATCACCCCGGACGGTAGATCCATCCTGAAGGCGGACACCGTGGAAGTCCTCGGTGAGAGACTTGACAGCACAGTTGCGACGGATAGTCACATTGGGACGACGCTCAAGGTCGTTGATAAGTGCGAGGAAAATGTCGAGCGACTTGCCACTCTTGGGAAAGATGCGCCCTCCCCTTTCTTCGACCAGCGGCACCTGTCGCTGCTCAAAAAACTCCATGAGTTGGACATTGGAAAAGAGGGCAAAGCAGTTGCGAAGCCATCGAGTGTCGGGGCCTATATGGGAGAGGAAATCCTTAAGAGGAGCAGTGTTGGTGAGGTTGCAACGCCCCTTGCCAGTGATGCGGAGTTTGCGCCCCGGCTGATCCATCTTTTCGAGCAGAACCACCTGCGCTCCTTGGCTGGCGGCAGTGACGGCAGCCATCATACCAGCTGCACCTGCCCCTACAATGACGACATTGCTCATCAGGTCTTAGAGAGATAAAAGATATCGGCAGGATGGACACAGAGGACAGGAATCTGTGAATTGTGGACAATCTGCTGTGCATTGGTGCCGAGGAACAACTGGGAGAGAATACGGTCCTGTTCGGTGTTGATTACCACAAGGTCCGCCTTAACAGAATCAGCATAGGAAAGGACGGCATCGCTATAATTGCTGTAATTTTTAACCACAGTGGTGAACCGGACACCCTCGCTGGAAAGGAACTCGGCGGTCTGCACCATATAGGCACGTAACTGCGCGGCCTGGTCGGGAGAGTCCATCAGACCGAGTATATGAATTTCGGAATTGAAGACTCGCGCCATGGTGGCTGCGGGCGGCACCTTCTGACGAGAACTGATATTAACACGGATAGGAACAACAATACGCTCAAGTGCCTTATGAAAATCGTATCCCTGACGAACGGTGAGGACAGGGACGGGGGCCTCCTGAACAATGCGGACGGCGGTACTGCCCATCCAGTACTTCTCGAAACCAGAGGCACCGTTGGTGCCGATAACAATAAGGGGGGACTGCTCATGCTGTGCTTGGCGTGCGATGACGGCTCCCACCTTTCCTGAACAGATCTCCCAGAATATCTTGCCAGAACGGAGCTTGGGCCTATATTGCTCACAGAGCGACTCCAACTTCTCTTCAGCCAGATGGGTCATCACGGTAATCTGATCCTCATCAAAAAGAAGCTTCTCTCGTTTAGCCCAAATAATTTTTACACCGCAATCCAACTTGTTCGCGATGTCGACAGCCAACTCCAAAGCCACGAAGGAACCCTTGGAAAAGTCTGTGCCTACGATGATAGATTTCATGCTTTATACTGGTTTTATTGCCTTAAAATATTATTATGTAACGAAAGAAAAAATATTTTAGTATGAATGAGGGAAAGAAAAATTCGATATATGCCGTTTTTTTTGTACTTTTGCAAACTCAAAGTGACAACAAATGAACAATAATCTAGATGCCACCGGACGGGGACAGACGGTTCAGGAGCGCGAGGTAGAACGTGCGTTGCGACCCAAAGGGTTTGATAGCTTTGCGGGGCAACAAAAGGTGCTGGACAACCTGCGCATCTTCGTGGGGGCTGCCAAACAGCGAGGCGAGCCGCTCGACCACGTATTGCTACACGGCCCTCCAGGGTTGGGCAAGACGACCCTCTCCTACATCATTGCCAACGAGTTGGGAGTGAATATCCGCATGACTTCGGGGCCTGTGCTAGACAAACCGGGCGACCTGGCAGGAATGCTTACCTCGCTGGAGGCGAATGATGTGCTTTTTATTGACGAGATACACCGTCTGTCGCCAGTCGTAGAAGAATACCTCTACTCGGCGATGGAGGACTACAAGATAGACATTCTGATAGAGTCGGGACCCGCAGCTAGAAGTGTGCAAATCAAGCTGAAGCCCTTCACCCTCATCGGAGCCACCACACGGTCGGGCATGCTGACTGCCCCCCTACGCGCCCGTTTCGGCATCAACTGCCGACTGCAATACTACGACGCGGAGACGCTGGCTAGTATTGTCAACCGCTCGGCGGGACTACTACAGGTAAAAATCACTTCCGAATCGGCCTACGAGATAGCACGCCGCAGCCGCGGTACCCCCCGCATAGCCAACCTGTTGCTGAGGAGAGTACGCGACTTCGCCCAAGTGAAAGGCGATGGAACCATCACTCTGGACATTGCGCGTTACGCCTTGAAGGCATTAAACGTTGACAGCAACGGGCTGGACGAGATGGACCTGCGCATATTGAGTACCATCATCGACAAGTTCAGAGGAGGCCCCGTCGGCATCAACAACATAGCCACATCAGTAGGTGAAGATGCCGGTACAGTGGAAGAGGTGTACGAACCCTATCTGATACAGGAGGGCTACCTACAACGCACACCCCGAGGCCGTGAGGCGACCCCTCTAGCCTACCAGCTGTTGGGTAAAATAAAAACCGACGGACAGCAGCAGGCACTTGAGCTAACTTAGAGAAAGATAGAGCACTTGGAAGTTTTAGGACAATTATTTGACAACAACTATACAACAATAAATCCGTGATATGAGAACACTAATCAAGAATATCAAACGGTTGGTGCAAGTGGAATACCAGCCGAAGCTTCGGGTCTGTGGCAAGGAAATGGCACAGATGGAGACACTGGAAAACGCCTACCTAATAATTGAAGACGAAAAGATTGCCGCCTTTGGCAAGATGGACGAGCTGAAAGAGCAGGTATTTGACAAAGAGATAGATGCCCGCGGGAGGATGGTGCTACCATCGTTCTGCGACTCGCACACCCATCTGGTGTACGCAGGCAGTCGCGAGATAGAATATATTG
>JAEEGH010032119.1_pt1 | contig 10107 bp, 10 predicted proteins | sample 9134181 | NCBI WGS metagenome assembly JAEEGH01 (sample SAMN16246544, study PRJNA631951) | gut metagenome | biome: gut microbiome; feature: rumen; material: DP-attached | host: Bos | place: Iran: Karaj | collected 2018-10 | reverse complement strand
GCGACCTGACCGAAGAATTGTGGTCAAACATTCGGGCTATGGCCAATTTGAAATCGTGGAGGCTGAAAATACGAAACTAAGTGTAGGAGATACATTTCGTTGCCACTTGATGATTCAGCACGAACCGCTCTATTTGGATGAGGTGATGCATCAGGGTATGCCTCCTATGGTCTATGTGGCAGGACAGAAAAACGGCGTGGTGATAGAGGTGTGCGATTAAGTTAATCGAAGGGAAGTTCTTTCATCCGCTTTATCCAGGGTTTACGGTAGCGCTCCTGAATGTATTCCTTTAATTCTGGTTCTTTGGTAGCCTTGATAAGCTCATCGGTGATTCTTAAGAATGGAATGGTGATGTTACGCTGACAGGTTACTGTGTCGAACATCTGCTGGATGCCATAGGCCGTCATCTGTTGGTCTATCTTTCTCTTTGCAGCAGCAATGCCATCATGGCGTTTCTGGATGGTTGTCCGTTCTGACTTTTGCTGTTCTTGGATTTTGTCTATCTGAAGCTGTAGTGAGTCTGCTGTTGCTTGCTCAATAGTCATCTTTGCATGGCTCTCCTCTTTGAGAACTTTCAACGAGTCGCTGACCGTTTGCAGTCCTTGTTGTGTATGCATACGGTTCAATTGGTAGAGACTTGTAACCAAAGCCACAAAGCAGGCAATAAGAAACATTCGACGTGGCCACTGCCAACAACGGTGCAAATCTCTTTTGATGGTCTCAACATCGGTATAACGCTGATTACTTGGCGCACAACATTTACGGATGACCATACGCGACCACCATCCTAGGTGTAGTTCACGGAGAATGCTGCCCAGCGAATAAATGTCAGACGGCCCGTCAGGTGCCATATAGCCCTCTGTGCCTGCCGGTGCTTTCAAGATGGTATGGCTGTCGGTGTCTGACAGTCCGAAGTCGATGAGTTTCAGGTGCTGCCCATCGTGGGTGAGCATGATGTTCGAGGGCTTCAGGTCGCGGTGCTGTGTCTGTCGGCTTTGCACATAGGCCAAGGCTTCTAAAAGCATGTCTGCCACGTGGCGGCGCTGTTTCCGCGAGTGATTCCCCTGTGCCAGCCATTCCTTCAGCGTCAGGCCCTCTATCCACTCCATTACGATGCAAAGTCCTAATCCCTCAACCTCTTCAAGGGAAAAGACGGAAACTATCATCGGGTGCTGCAACTGGCTGGTTATCTCATACTCCTTCTGCAAGAGGACTTGATAAACGGCATCTTGCCGATACTGTTCTTTGAGCCCTTTCAGCAACCACCATCGCCCATTGCGTTTTGCGCGTACCAGTAAGCTGTAGCCGTTGCTGGACACGGGGGAAAAGTCCGTGAATCGGTCTGATTTCAGGATCTCATCAGATCTGACGAATCCTGATGTAGGCTCTTCATCGTGAAATAGTGCCATTATTCATCACCAACGAACACTTCCTCGTTTGCATACAGAGTACGGAACATACGAAGTGTGTCTTTATATGGTTTGCGAACCTCGTCGGCTGTAAATCCGCATCGTTGATAACCCCCCACAGCATTATATCCGCTGGTAGCCAAAGCTTCAACAGTAAGAAACTGGCATCCTGCAAAAGTCTGTAAACGGGCTCTGTCTGCTATCATTTCCACAATAGACGGACCGACTTTATTGCCTCTGTATTCTTCTCTGACAGCCCGAATTATCTTAGAAAACTCAGGTGTAATCGGCTCTCTTGGTGAATTAACTCCTAACATATCTACGCCCTCCATCTTATCGGTTGCAAATATAGCCTTTTTTTTCCATAAAACAACATTGTTTACAAAAAAACTCATAAACATTTGCTCATTTGTATTATAATTTGAACTTTTGTCCTCGATAACGAGTCATATTACGGCTGGTGGCACATCATCAGGAGTTCTTCGACAAGCGAAACGACCATAGGTCGAGCGCATTGAAAGCAATTCATAGCAGAACGTGGAATTGAGTACGGCCTCCAAATCGTAACCCCATTTTCTTTCAAATCCACAAACTGCCTTTATGTAAAGAAAACCTGCAAATTCTTACAAAGTTACGAAAAAAGCTTGTCAAGAACAACGGACTTTGGAAGATTAACGCTAATCGTTTTGTAGAAACGTTTGCTGGAGCTATAATTTGGCCTGAGTTAAAGGCAACTTGGGGAAGTTCAGCAAAGTGCCTAAGCACCTAAGAAATGATTTCCATCCCTGTATGGCATCAACCTGTAGTGTTGCTAGCAATAGGGGATAACAGGAAACTTCTATTGTGGCGTATGTTCATAAAAAACTCTAAAAAAGGTACAGTCTTCTTTGTGCAATGAATGGTTTTCACTATCTTTACACCCAAACAACAAATCTGAAAGACATGCTAGACGTAAATGGCCTACTTAATCAGCGAACACTAAATACGACGAGGAATGAACAGGATTGTTTCTATAATAACATTGGTGCTTCTGCAAATCAGTTGTTTTGCAGTAACCGTTGAGACTACAGCCAATCTCTGCGTGTACTATCCTGAGTATACAAAGATTGATCTTGTGTGTGGCCGGATGCCAAAGGCGGCACAGGAGGATGTGGAGTTTTGTTGTGAGGCGGCTTTTACTGGAGAGTTGCTGATTGAGTTCAAGCATGCGAACATTGCGGATAACCACATCTGCAATGGGGTCATGAAGAAAGGCTATCGCTGCAAGGCAAATAGTGGTGGCTTTGTCTGGGGTAATGGCAAATGGAAGTTCATGCGGAAGGCGGATTATCCTACTACTGCAAATGGGTGGAATATGGGCTTCTGCCAGTTGCTGATTGTCATGGATGGTACAGCCAGACCCATTGGCGCGAAAATGAAGAACAAAAGGAACATATATAGGGCGCTGTGTGAGAAAGACGGTAAGCTGTGCATCATCGAGTCAAAGAAGGTGATGAAATACGAGTTCTTCGTAAAGTGCCTGAGTGACTATAAGGTAACCCATGCACTTTATTTAGATATGGGCAGTGGCTGGAACTATGCCTGGTATCGAGACAAGGATGGTAAGGTTAAAGAGGTCTTTCCTGAAAGCAAATTATCGCTGAGCTACAAATTTAGAACCAATTGGATTACGTTTTATAAGTGACTATCGTACTTTTCCCTTTAAAAAGATTCTTGTTTCGGAAATAATGTGTAAATTTGCAGGCGAAATGCGCTCTGAAGGATATAATAAATAGTTATAAGCGATGAAAATACTGATAATGAACGGTCCCAACCTGAACCTGCTGGGACGCCGCGAGCCGGGTATCTATGGCAGCAGCTCGTTCGATGACTATCTGCCGAAGCTGCGCGAGCGCTATCCGCAGGTGGAGATAGACTATTACCAGAGTAATGTGGAGGGAGCCCTGATTGACAGGATGCAGGAGGCCGGATTCCCGGCCGACGGAGCAGCGTACGACGGCATCGTGCTTAATGCCGGCGCCTATACCCACACGTCGGTGGCACTGCACGACTGTATCCGCTCCATCCCGGTGCCAGTCATCGAGGTACATATATCTAATGTACACACGCGCGAAGAGTTCCGCCACCACTCGATGATCAGCGCGGCCTGCCGTGGCGTCATCTGTGGCTTCGGGCTCGACAGCTACCGCCTGGCCATAGAAGCGCTATGTTGCTAGACGACTATATCCTCAGGCATATTGACCCTGAGCCGGAACACCTCTACCGCCTGTGGCGTGCCACCAACACGGAGCTGCTCAACGGGCGCATGGCCAGCGGCCATCTGCAAGGCCAGCTGCTGAAGATGCTGGTGACGATGATTCGTCCGCGACGCATCCTGGAGGTGGGAACGTTCAGCGGCTACAGTGCCCTCTGCCTGGCCGAGGGCCTGGAGGCGTGTGGCATTCCTCTGACCGACGACGAGGGCTTTGTCTGTACTTTTGAGATAGACGACGAGCTGGAGGACTTCGCCCGCCGGTGGATTGACAGTTCGCCTGTGGGCGGGCGTGTCAGGCTCATCATCGGCGATGCCATCAAGGAGGCTCCCCGGCTGGGGCTGACTTTTGACATGGCGTTCATCGACGGCGACAAGCGCACCTATACAGAGGCCTACGAAGCTATTCTTCCCCTGCTTCCTTCGGGAGGCTTTCTGCTGGCCGACAACACGCTGTGGGACGGACATGTGGCCGATTCTGCCTACGACCGCGACCGGCAGACACTGGGCGTGAGGCGCTTCAACGACCATTTGGCGCTCGACCAGCGTGTGGATAAAGTCATCCTTCCTTTACGCGACGGACTGACGCTGATACGCAAAAAGTGAGAGTTTTTGCTTGATTTATGTCAATTAGTTTTCAGTTTTACACTTTTTGGGGCGAAAAAGTTTGGAAGTATAAGGAAAAGGCCGTAACTTTGCATCGTGTTTTTCATAGTATTAGATTTAAGGTTAACAAAGGTTGGGTCACAGCGGTGACCCTTTTTTTGTGTGTCACAGTTTGCGAGCATTCATTTTGCTGTCTATAAGCATGCCCGTAAACGGCAACTGGTAGTATGATTTACTGCTTCCTCGTTATTGGCAAAAACAGATACTGGCGGCGGTGAGCAGCACCATCAGCACCTCTGCCAGGCGGTTCACACGGACGGCGGTTTTCATGTCGGCAGTGGTGAGGGGGCGGTCGTTCGTGCCGATGTAGGGTTTGTCGAAGAGCTGGCCAAAGTAGTAGTGGGGGCCTCCGAAGCGGCAGTCGAGAATGCCGGCCAGCGACGCTTCGGGGTAGCCGCTGTTGGGACTGGCATGTTTTTTCCCGTTTTTCCACACGAAGCGAAGCAGACCGATGCGGCCTGTAGCCAGAATCATCAGGAGGGCGGTGAGGCGGGCGGGGATGTAGTTGGCGACATCGTCGATGCGGGCGGCCACACAGCCGAAGTCACGGTAGCGCTCCGTGCGGTAGCCTATCATGGAGTCGAGTGTGTTTACCATCTTGTAGGCGAGCATGCCGGGCGTGCCTAGGATGGCGAGCCAGAAGAGGGGTGCGATGACGCCGTCGGAGAGATTCTCAGCCAGCGTCTCCAGGGCGGCGGTGCGCACCTCCTGTGCCGACAGCTCGCTGGTGTCGCGGCCTACGATGCGGGCGACCTGCTTTCTGCCCTCGTCCAGCGAACGGTCGAGGGCGAGGAAGACGGCACGGACTTCACGGATGAGCGTGGTGCCGGCGAGGCAGTAGAAGATGATGATGGCATCGTACAAAGTTCCCACTCCCAGCCCCCATCCCGGGCAAAGCTCGCCCATCCCTAGCCTTTCCCACAGGGAGGGTAGCGCATAGACCATGTGGCGGAGCAACCAAGCTGCGGCGAAGATGGCTACGATGAGGGTGACTGCGGCAATGCCACCTTTCAGCTTGCGGTGGCTGCCCTTGTTCAGCCGGTGCTCGCTGAACGAAATCATCCTTCCGAAGCCTACCACGGGGTGGGGCAGCTTCTGCGGGTCGCCTAGCAGCAGGTCGAGGCCCCAGCCAATTACCAAGGGGATGATGCGCGTCATAGTTTCTTCTTTCACATGGATGATTGCGAACTGAACACGAACTCCCGGATGGCAGCTACGAGCGCATCGTTCTCCGCAGGACTCTGGGCGGCGACACGGAAGTGCTGAGGGGTGAGACTGCGGAAGTTTGAGGCGTCGCGTATGAGAATATGGTGCTCATGGGCCAGATAGTGCTTCAGGTCTTTGGCCGTATGATGCGCCAGACGGCAGAGCATGAAGTTCGTGTCGGTCGGCGAGACAGAAAGGCCGTCGATGCCGCTAAGCAGACGGTGCAAACGGCGCGCCTCGGTGAGGTCGGGACGACAGATGAGCTCGTCGTGCAGCAAGAGGAACTTGCCGGCCTCAATGGCAAGGGCCGATACGCTCCACGGCCGGAGGCACCGGCGCAGGGCTGCAGTCAGCGGACGAGCAGCTACGATGTAGCCGAGGCGCAGGCCAGGCACGGCGTAGGTCTTGGTCATAGAGTGAATCTGAACCACACGCTTATGGCGCACGGCTGTCTTTGCTGACATCGTGGGGATTTCGGTATAATGTTCGTAGGACTGGTCGATGATGGTGAGGTCGTAGTGCCCGACAGCTTCGTTGATGCTTTCGCGATTTACGGTGCAGCCTGTGGGATTATTCGGGTTGCAGATCCATCCGGCTACGTGGGCATCGTCCGTTACAGGGAACAGTCGCGTGGCATCTTCATACTCGCTGAAACTCGTAGCGGGCGTGACATGGCGCATCCTGAACGCCTGGGCGACGAGGTAGATGGCGTCGGTGGCACCGCTGGTCACAATGACACAGCGTGGGTCGACGCCTTGCCGCTTGGCAATCATCGCCTCCAACGACCAGGCTTCCGGCTCAGGATAGTGGCCGATGAGTTCGGGGTGGGCAGCGAGGTGAGCCATCAGCGCCTCATGGCGATGGGCTGGCAGGCAGATGTTCGACGAGAAGTCGCTCGTGATGCCCTCATAGCGGTAGGCGTCGTCGCCGTGTCCTTCAATCACCTTTCTTCTTGTTTTCGGATTATCGTTTTATTGCTTACCGAGTATTCGGTAGATGCTGTCGACGTCGACGTGCTGGCGCACGTGGTCGGCCAGGCGGTTGTATTGCTCTTCCTTGAAGGCGGCATAGCTCTGCACGGGGGCAGAGCCTGTGGCCTTGTCCTTCAGCAGATGGTCGATGACGGGTGCGTTGTCGAGGAAGCCGTGGAGGTAGGTACCTATGCAGTGGTCGGTCTGGAGGATGGCCTGGTCGGTGTCGCTGATGCCCTGGTGAATCTCGTAGCCGCTGCACTCCTGGCCGGCGGAGGAGAAGGTCACCTGGCGGGTGGTCTTTTCAGGAGTGATGACGGTGTGGATGGGGAGGAGGCCCAGGCCGGGGAGGGTGGCAACGGAGCCCTCGATGCCGTCGGGGTCTTCTACGGAGAGCCCCAGCATCTGGTAGCCGCCGCAGATGCCGACGACGGTGCGGCCGTCGCGGTGGGCGCGGACGATGGCCTGTGCACAGCCGTTGCGCCGCAGCTCCAGCAGGTCGTCGAGGGTGGCTTTCGTGCCGGGCAGGATGATGATGTCGGCACGGCTGAGGTCCTTGGTGTTGTTCGTATAGAAGAGGTTCACGCACGGGTCGCGCTCCAGCGTGTCGAAGTCAGTGAAGTTTGAGATGTGGCGCAGCAGCACCACGGCAATGTTCACCTTTCCCTCGGCCCACTGGCGCCGCTTCTGTTCGAGGCTCACCGAATCCTCTTCCTCGATAAAGATGTCCTTATAATAGGGCACGACACCGAGGACGGGCACGCCGCAGATGTCCTCCAGCGTGCGTCGGCCGTCGTCGAAGAGGCGCAGGTCGCCTCGGAACTTGTTGATGATGATGCCCTTGATCATCGCCCTGTCCTCGGGTGTCTGCAGGGCAATGCTGCCATAGACCGAGGCAAAGACCCCCCCTCGGTCGATGTCGCCCACGAGGATGACGTCTGCCCCCGCATGGCGGGCCATCGGCAGGTTCACCAGGTCGGTATCGCGGAGGTTCAGCTCCGAGATGCTGCCTGCCCCTTCCATCACGATAGGGTTATAGCGCGAGGCAAGGCGGTCGAAGGCGGCGCAGACCTCTTTTCGAAGGCTCTCTCCCAGCCCCTCCCTATGGGGAAGGGGAGAAGACAGATGCTGACCTTGAGAGTGCCCACTCTCCTCCCTTCTATGGTGGGTCTTATTTCTCCAGAAGTCGTATGCGTCCTTGTTGCCGATGGGTTTGCCGTTCAGCACCACTTGGCTGGTATGGTCGCTCTGCGGCTTCAGTAGCAGAGGGTTCATGTCCGTATGGCAGGGGATGCCTGCGGCTTCGGCCTGTACGGCCTGCGCTCGGCCTATCTCCAGCCCGTCGGGGGTGGCATAGGAGTTGAGGGCCATGTTCTGCGCCTTGAAGGGTGCCGGATGATAGCCATCCTGGAGGAAGATGCGGCAAAAGGCGGCGGCGATGATGCTCTTGCCGACATCGCTGCCCGTGCCGGCGAACATGATGGGGTGCAACCCCGAACCTCTATATATTTCTTTCTTTTCCATCTTTATGATAGTTCAAGAATGGTGTCTTGCCTCCGTTCCCCTAGCTTAACGGGCTTGAGGCAACGGCAAAAAGGTAGTCGCTCAGTCTGTTGATCATACGCAGGATGCTAGGGTTTAGGGGGTGCTCGCGGTGCACTGTCCACAGACGGCGCTCGGCCGTGCGGCACTGGGCGCGGGCTACATGTGCCAGTCCGCTGGGGATGACGAAGCCCGTGGGCGTCGGGGCGGCATCGATGGCCTGCTCCATGCGCCGGGTCAGCTCGTCGCAGTGCAGGGGTCGCGGATTCTGCTCACCGTCGGGCGTGGCCACATGGCTCATCACTACCATCAGCTCGCGCTGCACGTCGTGCAGCAGCTCTTCACCCTTTCCGCCATCCGCCAGCATGCCCAGCAGGGCATTTAGCATGTCGAGCTGGCCGTTGGCCTCGATGCGCGGGTCGTCTTTGGGAACTCGCACACCACCGCGCAGGCTGGTCTGCCCCTCGTCTCCTGTCTTAGTATATATTTGTTTCATTCAAATAGAGGTGGGTATAGCTGGCAAGCACATTCTTATAACGGAACACAGGCGTGCTGACAGGCTCGCCCGTGGCATTGTAAACCTGACAGACAGACTGCTGCAGTGGATTTGAAACGCCCGAGGAGAGGAACTGAGTGTAGTGGAACTCATGTCCCCGGTATTCCCTGCCGTCGAGGATGAACTGGCGGTAGCCCAGCGAGAGGCGGCGGTCGGCTTGCCGGGCGGTGATGCTATAGGGCAGCACGCCGCACATCGGGTAGGCGCCGTCGTCTGTCAGAATGTCACGGCACAGGTACATCATGCCGCCGCACTCGGCGATGACACGGCCGCCGCGCTCGGCATAGTCGTGGATGGCCTGACGCGCGGCCTCGTTTCTGACCAGCGCGTCGAGATGCTTCTCAGGATAGCCGCCGGGCAGGTAGAGCAGCTGGCAGTTGTCCAGCCGGGGCACGTCGGTCTCCGGGTCGAAGAAGGTCACGTTGCCCAGTGCGTCGAGCGTCTCCTGATAGACGAAGGAGAAAGACTCGGCGTTGCGGGCGACGAGAAGCCCACCCCCAGCCCCTCCACAAGGGAGGGGGGCGTTTTTAGACGGCCGGGTGGCAAGCCCGCTGAAGTCCAGACCCAGATAGCGTGAGCCTTGTTCCAGCTCCTTGTTGCGGGGGATGCAGGCCAGGCAGTGAAGGCCCAGGTCGGCGCAAACCTGCCGGAGCATAGCCTGATGGCGGGCAGAGCCTACCTTGTTGAAGATGACGCCGGCGAAACGGATGTCGTTCCTGAAATGGATAAAGCCGGAGAGCAGCGCTGCCATAGAATAGGCGGCGCTCCTGGCATCGACCACCAGCACCACGGGTATGCCGAGCACGCGGGCTATCTCGGCTGACGAGCCGTGGTCGCGGTCGTAGCCGTCGAACATGCCCATCATGCCCTCGACGATGCACACGTCGGCATCCGCGCCGTAGCGGGCAAAAAGCTCGCGGACATGTTCGGGCGAGGCCATGAACGTGTCGAGATTCACCGACGGCCGTCCGCACACTGCCTCGTGGAACTTTGTGTCGATGTAGTCGGGGCCGCATTTGAAAGGCTGCACCCGTCGTCCCTTGCGCACGTAAAGCTCCATCAGCTGGCGGGCAACGGTCGTCTTTCCGCTGCCGCTCATCGGTGCTGCTATCAGAAATGCTGTCTTCACGAAGTGCAAAGGTACAAAAAACTTTCCACAATTCTTTTGAAAGTTCGGAAAAATGATTATCTTTGCCGCAAATTTCTTTACTATGACCGAAGATTATGTCGTTATCGTGGCAGGCGGCAAGGGCCTGCGCATGGGCGGAGAGGTGCCCAAGCAGTTTCTGCCCGTGGGGGGTATGCCTGTACTGATGCACACGTTGAAGCGCTTCCGTGAGTACAGCAGTGCTTTACAGATTATTCTTGTCCTGCCACACGCCCAGCAGGAATACTGGCTCTCACTCTGCCGCCAGTATCAGTTCCAGGTCGATTACCAGCTGGCCGATGGAGGGGCCACGCGCTTCCACAGTGTACAGAACGGGCTGGCCCTTGTACCCGACTGGG
>JAEEGH010032117.1_pt1 | contig 10107 bp, 8 predicted proteins | sample 9134181 | NCBI WGS metagenome assembly JAEEGH01 (sample SAMN16246544, study PRJNA631951) | gut metagenome | biome: gut microbiome; feature: rumen; material: DP-attached | host: Bos | place: Iran: Karaj | collected 2018-10 | reverse complement strand
GCCAGGACCTTGGTAGCCGCAATTCGGATTTGGACAAATGATGTTCATGTTTCCTCAAGTTCCTATTTTTCAATGGTTTCCTGCCTGTCTTTCTGGCAGAGACGATTATATAAGGTAAAAGATCGTTTATGATGATTCAGTTACATTTTGAACTATCAACAAGTTATCAGCCGAAAACCTGCCGCGCATGTTTGATGGCGGCGCGGCCCGCGCTGGCGATGCCGCCCCAGTCGCCTGCGCAGGCGATCCACTGCATGCCGCGTTCGCGGGCCTTCGCGTCAACGGCGTCCGCCGTGCCGAGAATGATGCCTTTTCGATGGACCTTCGCGGCGATTTCGTCGATGACGGCGGCGACTTCCGGATCGGTCGTTTTTGTGAGTTTACCCATCGTTCCGGAAAGATCGCATGGACCGATGCAGATGCTGTCGATGCCGGGCACCTCCAGAATCTCGTCGAGATTTTTAACCGCTTCGATGTGTTCGATTTGCAGAATGATGAACGGTGTGTGTTTGGCTGTTTCCTCGTATTCGTCCCATGGGATGCTTCCATAGCGCGAACCACGGCGAACGCCACAGCCGCGATTACCGATAGGCGGATATTTGCAGGCGGCGACGGCGTAGCGAGCCTGTTCTGCCGTGCAAATCATCGGGATGATAACGCCTGCGGGAGCCAAATCGAGAACAGGCTTGATGATGCCGTGTTCGTTCCACGGGACACGGACGAACGGCGCACAATCAGTACCGCGGCAGGCCATGATGTGTTGTTTGATCTGATCGATGGTGAACGGACCATGCTCTGCGTCGATCCATGTGAAATCGAAGCCGATATCGCCCGCGAGTTCGCTGACGGTTGAATCCGAGAGAGAAACGACCATGCCCAAGCAGGTCTGACCGCTGTGGATTTTGGTGAGAAATTTTTCCAGATTGTTGATGCTGTCCATATTCTTCCTGTGCTTTTGGTGATTTTACAATTAAGTAAATATAGCGGCGACGGGCGGAAAGGCAAAGACTCCTTTCTGTGATTCCATGTGTGTTTCGTATGTGGCATGCTTGAAAATGACCAATTTTCTATCAAATTATGAAAATACAATATATTATTTTCTAGAGACATACCTTTATGATCAATTCCGTTGACAAAACCATTTTGCGCGGCTTGGCTGAGCAATATCGACAAATTTCAGACGATTCCATTCAGACGCCGCGGCGCCGCGCATGGAGCCGTCTGAACAGTTTGCTTGACCACAAACCGTTGATTTATATCCGCGCCTTCGCCGCCAAAGAACGGGCGGACTGTCGATTGGTCACAAAAGATCCGCTGGCCCGGCGGATGGAGCAGTTTTTCCGCTATCAACTGGCGTGGTACGGCTTGGGCGACGATTCGTTTTTTGAACCGTATATTACGCTGCCTGCGGTGTTTGCGCATACCGGGTGGGGGTACAATGTAAAACTGACACGCGTCGATGTGGAAGGCGGATCGTTCAAGGCGGATTATCCAATAAAAGATTTGAACGACCTTTCCGGTTTTGTGGATCCTGTCCACAAGATCAACGAAGAAAAGACATTGCAGATGTTTGAGGCGGCGAATGACGCCGTTGGCGACATCCTGCCTGTGGCGATCGACCGCACGCCGTTCTACACGATGTGGCATGGCGACATTGCGACGGATTTAGGCTATCTTCGTGGCATGGAGAACTTTATGTTGGACATTATGGATACGCCGGATGAACTGAAACGGCTTTGCGACCGCATGGGGCGCGGCGTGCTGTCTGTCCATGAACAGGCGGAGGCGGCAGGCGACTGGTCGTTGCTGTCTCATCGCAACCAGGCAATGCCGTATGCGGAGGAACTGCCGTGGCCAGCCATGGACAAACCAGTCAAACGCAAGCAGTTATGGGGCTTCATGGCGGCACAGGAATTCGCGTTGATTTCGCCGGAACATCATGATGAATTTTTGCTGCAGTATCAATTGCCGATTCTGAAGGAGTTCGGCTTGGTGGCCTATGGCTGCTGTGAAGATTTGACACGTAAAATCGACATGCTGAAACAGATACCGAATCTGCGGCGGATTTCCGTCAGCCCGTTTGCGAATGTTGAAAAATGCGCGGAAGCGGCTGGCGGAAAATATGTGTTGAGCTTCCGTCCACGGCCTGCTCATTTGGTTGGTGATAATTGGAAAGAAGTGGCACGGAATGACTTGCAGCAAGGCATCGAGACGTTGAAAGGAACGAGTTTCGACATCACGCTGAAGGATGTGGAAACGCTGGAAAACGATGAAAACCGTGCGAAGGAATGGGTGCAATTGGCACGGGAAACCATAGCGGCATATTGCTAATCCATTGATTGAAAACCACGAATGCACACGAATGCACACGAATTTTTAACCACAAAACACACCAAACACACCAAAATGCCTCGCTGCCGGGCCGACAATTACCAAAAGGATTCAATGATGAAACAAGATGTTGATTGCAAATGATGGTAACGGCTCCGGCGGCTCGGCGGTTGTCATCGCTTCGCGAGATGCAAAGGATGTCATGCGAAAGCTTGAAAACTGTGCTGTTGAGTGTGAAATGGAATATGTGTGAATTTGCTTTAAGCTTTCGGCTTTAAGCTTTTAGCTCTGTCAAAATGGCTTTAGCGATTTGTGGAAGCGTAAGGCCATAAGCTTCACGTAGTTCGCACAACGAGCCATGGGGGACGATGGCATTGTCTGGCCAGCAGAAGGAAAGTATTTCTGCTTGTTTGTTTGCTTGAGAGAGGACGTTGCGGACGCTGTGTGTCAAACCATCCAATGAATAGTCGTCGAGAATGACTTGCGGCGTATCCGCGAGGGCGACGGCGGTTGCGTCATCAAATGGCAACAGGAAGCGCGGATTGACGATGCGTGGCTGAATGGACGGTTTTGCGTCTTGCAGAAGCTTCACGAGTTCGAAGGCACGGGTGACTTCGCCGCCACAGGCCCAAATCGTCAGATTTGGATTGGGTGGATTTTGCATGATCCACGCCTTGTGTGATTCCAACGAAGGCGGAGTGGATGCCACTGATTCCGAAGGACATGCGGCACGTGGATAGCAGATGGCGACGGGTGATTTTAGTGACCATGCGTATTGCAGCATGCTACGCATCTCTGAACAACAAGATGGCGCAAGAATTGTCAGATTCGGCATTTGTCGCAAAAATGAAAATGAATAGAGGCCGTGATGAGTGGGGCCATCCGGAACGGCTCCTGTGCGATCGATGCCAATGATGACAGGGAGGTTGTTCAGACAGACGTCATGGAAGACGTTGTCCAATGCGCGTTGCAGAAAAGTGGAATAGATGGCGACGACGGGGCGGAGCCCTTGGCTTGCAAGTCCGGACGCGAAGGCGATAGAATGTGATTCCGCGATGCCCGTGTCGAAGCAGCGTTCTGGATATTTGTCGATAAAATCTTTGAAACCAGTTCCTTGCAACATGGCTGGTGAAATGACAGCCAGTTCGGGATGTTCTTCCGCCATTGCTGTGACAGCTTGAGCGAAGGAGTCGGAAAACGAGAGCCCGCAAGATTTTTTCAGCGGTTCGCCAGTGGCGATGTCGAACGGGGCGATGCCATGAAAATCGTCTGGTTTCGTTTCTGCGGGGGAATAACCTTTTCCTTTGACGGTCAGCAGATGGAGGAGGACGGGGCGGTCGGAAGGTAGTTTGGGCAGGATGCGGCAAAGTTCGCCGATGTCATTGCCGTCGACGGGACCGAAATAGCGTAGTCCAAGTTCCTGAAAGAGAACACCATCAGACATGAAAAAGCCTTTGAGAGTGTGTTCTGCACGGCGCAGGAGGCGTTTGAATGTTGAGAATCGTTCACCGCGGGAGCGGATGGCGCGGCGGACGCGGTTGTAGAAACGGCCTGACAGAATGCGGTTCAGACATTTACGGAAGGCACCGATGTTCGGCGAAATCGACATCTGATTGTCGTTCAAGATGATAAGCAGTTGCTTGCAAGATGACGGGATGTTGTTGAGGGCCTCCCAGATGATGCCGCAACCGAGCGATCCGTCGCCGATGACGGCGATGGATCGGCCGGGCTCGTTTTTCAATGATTTCGCTTCCGCGGCACCCAACGCCTGCGAAACGGCGACGCCCGCATGGCCTGCATAGACGACATCACAAGGCGATTCTTCCGGCCTTGTGAAGCCTGAACAACCGTCGATGGAACGCAGTTTCTCAAAGGATTCTTCACGTCCTGTCAACAACTTATGGGCGTAAGACTGATGACCGACGTCCAGAAACAGACGGTCATCACCATTGAAATCGAAATACTTATGTAGGGCGACGGTCAGTTCGACGGCACCGAGACTGGAGGCGAGATGGCCGCCTTGACGGGCGGTCGTCTCCAGAATTCGCTGGCGGAGCTTCGCGCAGAGATCGCGGAGTTCGTCCACGCTGTAGTTTTTAAGTTCTTGATGGTTGGGAAACGATGGCATGTCGTGTTTTTTATGGAACCCTGAAACGCGACCTTTTTTCGTGGCGTTTTCAGGCAGAAAACGAATGAGAGATTATCTTTAATGTACTATTTTTTTCGTGAAGTCAAAAAAGAATGGCAAAAAGAACATCATGTGCGTACGATATTTGATACCAGACAAAATGGAGGAAGTGCAGCAAATCATTGATACGCTGGGAACTGTGTCGATTCGTATTCCTGAGAACGAATTGGTGGCTCGGGCGAATCCGGAGGTCGGGCCTGGTGTGACGGCACCGATCATCGTCATCGGCCGCAAATTCGACGGCAGGGATGCCGCCGACACACCAATGGGCATCATGATTTCAGGCAAATGGGGCTTCGTGAAATGGGACAACAAAGGATTGGTCTTCAATGCGCGTTGTGAATCGTTAACGACAAGTTCGTTCTTCTCGCCGCATATCATTCGTGGCCGCTGTCTCGTGCCTGCGACGGCGTATTTCGAATGGGAGCATGGCCCAGGCGGAAAGCGTGGTCGTAAATACAAAATCCATGCGGCGAAAGGCGGCATGCTGTTCATGGCGGGACTGGGGAGGCGTCATCCAGAATTAGGCGTTGAATACACGGTGATTACGCGTCCTGCCGCACCGAGTGTCCGCGGCATTCACGACCGCATGCCGTTGCTGCTGGATCGGGAATCATGTCTGCAATGGCTGTCGCCAGAATGGAATCCACAATTGCTCAAAAGGGACAGTGTGGAAGTTTTGCCGGAAGTGGCGGAGTAACGACGGCGTCTCGCCGTCGGGTGCAGGTGGGATGCCCGCGTCACTCCTACCTATGGATATACATTCGTGACAAATTCGGCTCACCGTCGCTTTGAACCATGCAGAGAAATTGCCAGCCATAGCGTTCATAAAATCCTGTATGATTGGTAACTAGATAAAGCGGCGATATGCCTTTTGATTTCATGTCATCGACAACCATTGTCAGCAGATGACCTGCAATGCCTTGTCCGCGAAAGGCTTCCTCTGTATATACGGCGCAGACGTTTGGAGACAGATCTTTCCGATTATGGAAATCATTTTCGATGACGCCGAGACCGCCGATGATTTTGTTTCCATTCAGGCAAAGATACCATCCGTATTCTGTCTCTGTCTTCAGAAATGATTCCATGCAAGCGAGATACGCCTCTTTCGGAACGCCCCATTTGGCATGGAACCAATCTGCAGCAGCGTCCAGAAGCTCGGGCCGTTCCCGCAACGTGACATAGTCATAATCGCTCATGATCAACACCTTGCATGTGCAAAACAGGCGTGATGCGAATTACATGCATCACGCCTGCCTGCAAATGAAAACGTTTTGCCGGTTATTTCCTCTTCACAAGAATGACGCCGATGTTTCCTTTGAAGGCGGGCACGAAGAGATGCTGGCTGATCTTCTCCGTCAGCATGCCGTGGTACGGGAAGTGGAGATGGCCGGCGAGGACAGTCACGACGGGGCTGTCCGCCGCGCAGACCATGTTCAGAAATTCCTGCGTGAAGGCGTTGGGCTTGTAGTAGCAGTCCTTTCCCCAGGAAAGATTGCGTCTTTGGGGGAGGTCCCTGCTCATGCACATTTCCGCGTAGTCCTTGTCCACCAACGAGTTGAAGGGGACATGGGTGTTGATGATGATAGGCTTGCGTTTCGCATAAACTTCCTTGAAACGCTTGAGGCCCGTTTCGTACATGTTGCTCGTGGCGTTGTTGAAGCTGACGACCATCAAATCGTCGAATTCGAGGACTTGGACTGGTTCGTTGCCGTCGATGGATTTCTCCAATTCGTTGATTTCCTTTGTGTAGCGGGTGGCGAGCCACCATGAGGAGATATCATGGTCCGCGCGCGCGTACATGTAGGGGATGGTGAATTTGTGCATGCCTTCTTTGAGGGCACGGATACTGGCGAGCGTGCTGAAATCGCAGATGTCGCCGCCGAAGAGGACGGCGTCCGCTCCGGATTTGTTGAAGACTTCGGGCATCATCTGCCAGTTTTCGAGGGAGGTCAGACCGTTGTTCGGATTGCGGAACGTCTTGTCGATACGGGACTTGACGATGTTCATGCTCTTTTCTTCGACTTCGGAGAGGTCGTTTGCGATGACATGGAGATCCGCGACCCAGAGGAAGGCGTAGTCTTTTTTCAGGCCGTCGATTTTGATTTCGATCGTCTCGAAGGTCAGCCCGAGTTTTTTGGCGGTTTCCTCATCGATATTCAATGCGCTTCTTGTCAGTTCCATAGGTTTACCCTGTTTATTTTCAGCTCCTTGCAGATTTCCCAAAGCCATTCCACATGCGATGAGGCCCATTGTCTTGAAGAAATCACGTCTTTCCATTGCTGCTCCTTGGTTGTGTTTTCATTTTTGTCAATAAGATAACACAACAGTTGTTTTCTGACAAATAGTTTGCCCGAAGAAGGTTGTTGCAATCAGGAAGCCAATAGCTTCCGGATGACGCGGCGGTAGTCGATGATGAGCAGGATGAAGGCGCCGTACCATGCCAGCGGATGGGACCATGCGACGCCGACAAAGCCGAAGAAACGCGCCAATACCAGCGCGGCGAAGGCGCGCATGACCAGTTCGGCGGCGCCGCCCATGAGCGGAACAAACGTATGCCCAAGGCCTTGCAACGCGTTGCGATACACTAGCAACAGGGCGAGAATGACGTATTGCGACGACGAGATGTTCGTGTAGAGCTGCATGGCGTCCAGTATTTCCTTGTCGTGCGACTTGATGAAAAAGCCGCCGAAAGGCTTGATGATCGCCATGGCGACGACCATGCCGACGATTGCGATGGCGGTCACGAGCCATGCACAGGAACGTACGCCGTCGCGGACGCGTATGTAGTTGTTGGCACCGTAGTTCTGCGCGGCGAAAGTCGCGATGGCCAGCCCGAAGGAGAAAAGCGGCATGGAGGCGATGCTTTCCAACTTCGCGGCGGTCGTCACGGCGGCCATGTAGGTTGGCCCGAATTTGTTCAGGACGGCTTGCAGGATGACGACGCCGACGGCGGTCACCGTGAACTGCAGCGCCATGGGCAGCGACAGCCGCAGCATGTTCTTGTAGAACGGGAAGTCCCAACGCCAGTCCTTTCGCTGAAGCTTGAGAATAGGGAACTTCCAGATGACGTAGATCAGGCAGAGCAGGGCGGAGACGCCTTGCGAAATGACTGTCGCCCACGCCGCGCCGCCGCAGCCTTGCTCAAGGCCGAGAATGAACCAGTAGTCGAGACCGATGTTCAGAAGGCAGGAGACGATCAGGAAGACGACGGAGGTGACGCTGTCGCCAAGGGCGCGGATGATGTTGGAAATCAAGCCGTAGCCGACCAGCGTGAACGTTCCCGCGAACATGACGAACATGTAGTCGTAGGTCATCTGGTAGATTTCGTGCGGCGTGTTCATCATGCGCAGGATGAACGGCGTGCACAGACAGCAGACGATGGTGGTCACCGAGCTGAAGATGAAGGAGATGACGATGGCGATGGCCACGGAATGGCGCATGTTGTCATAGTCCTTCGCGCCGAAACGCTGCGCCGTGATGACGGACAGGCCGGATGTCAGCCCGAAGAAGAAGCCGAACACGAGAAACATGATGCAGCCTGTGCTGCCGACGGCCGCCAAAGCGCGGTAGCCAAGCGTCCGCCCGACGATCGCCGCGTCCGCCATGTTGTAGAACTGCTGGAAGATGTTGCCGACCAGCAGGGGAATGGAAAACCACAGAAGCAATTTCACCGGATTGCCTGTGGTCATGTCTTTTGTCATATTTTGTCCTGAAAACGAAAGCTTTGTCATGAAAAATTCATGTTGCATATAATATATGGGTTACATGATGCAAATCAAGCATTGACATGTTTCCAGTCTTAAATGTTTGTTTTTTTTCCATTATGATGATATGTTTATAGAGATAATTGATTTGGGTATTGTTGAGAATGGTCACAAAAATAAGGAGCAAGTTCATGAAACAGCGGAAAATATGGATGTGTGTGCTGATTGGGGCCATGGTCTGCGGCATCGCCAGCGGGCAGATGAAGGATCAGCAGAAGGAAATTGAAGACGAAATCGGCATTGTGCTGCCGCAGGAGAAGCCGAAAGTCACGGAAGAGCAGAAGGCGGAGTTCAGCAAGAATCGGAAGTATGAGAAATTCTTCATGCTGCGGAACGAGACGGAGAAGCTCTTCAAGGAACGAGAGCTGTATCTCTCCAAGACAAATCCGAAGGAAATCCGTCACTACAAGCCGAAAGTCGAATCTCTGGAGAAACGCATTCCGAAGCTGCGCAAGAAGTTCTACCAGGAGGCCCGCCGCATGCGGCAGCCCATGGAAAAGGACTATGCAAAACTGAAGGCCATGTACGATGATTTGACGGACAAGGCCAGCAAGGCGGAAAAGGCCGGCAACGACGCCAAGGCCATGAAATTCTCGCAGGACGCGGATAAATTCACGGGCAAGATCCAGGCGTTGGAGACGTCCATCAACATTTTGAATTCCTTCCTGTTCTTCGACGAATTCACGCCGATCGCGGATGCGGAAATGCAGAAGGTGCAGAACATTGCGGATGAAGGCATCGATGTGAAGAAGCTCAAGAAGGGGAAGAACAAGAAGGAGAAAAAAGCCGAGCAGTAGTCTGAGGCAATTTCAAAACTGCTCACATATCTTTGTTAAGGAAACCACAGAATACACTGAATACACAGATTTTTCACAAAACACGCAAAACAAACAAAAGTGCCTCGCCGCCGGGCCGATAATACCCGAAGGATTCAATGATAAAACAAAATGTTGATCACGAATAATGCAAACGGCTCCGGCGGCTGCGGCGGTTGTTGAAAAGACGGAAGTTGTCCACGAAGAGTCTTCCTGTTAATAAATGTGTTGAAAGAAAAGACTTATCATTAAGTATTAAGCATTAAGCATTGGAAGGCAGATTGTTTTCCAATGACTTGTCGTTTTTCATGCGTTCGGCGACTTGCGCCATGAGCGTGGCCATGTCCGTGTCCGATAGTTTCAACGTCGTCTGGTAGCCGTTTTTGAAATCGGCCGCGAGCGGCGTGATCAGTTCATGCGACAGGTTGCCCATCAGGGCGAGAAACTGCACTAAGTTCTTGACTTGGTGGTTCTTGGAAATCGAATGATGGAAATGGACGTCATCGCAGTCGATGATCAGGACGGGCGATGACATCCATGGCAATCGGTCGTTGATGACGAAATTGACGGTTTTCGTATCGGCGTGATAGACGCCGTGGGCATGGAGTTCCGCAAGTATCTTCCCTGCAGCGGCATAGGCGGCGGGAAGATCGTCCTTTCGACCGTTCTGCTCCTCATGGAACAGGTCGATTTGGCCGAGATCGGCGAAGATGAGAAAGCCATGGCCTGATTTTTCATGGAGCCATGCGAGACAGGGGGCGGTGAGGCCCGTCAGTTTCTGTGAATAGATCCATGTGCGGTGGCCGTGATTGAGCCACGGGATGGCGTGGTCTTTGCAGAACTCCTTGACGATGAACGAGTTGTCGCCGATGGTGACTCGTGAGACGCGGCGTTTGATGTCGTTTTTCAGCCATTCTCCGCTTTCGCAGATTTGTTTGTGGCGGCTGACGACTTCCTGCGCCATCGGCAGGGTGAATCCGTTGAGAAGACGCCATTCGCCGTCCGC
>JAEEGH010032116.1_pt1 | contig 10107 bp, 8 predicted proteins | sample 9134181 | NCBI WGS metagenome assembly JAEEGH01 (sample SAMN16246544, study PRJNA631951) | gut metagenome | biome: gut microbiome; feature: rumen; material: DP-attached | host: Bos | place: Iran: Karaj | collected 2018-10 | reverse complement strand
CGTGACGTACCGACCCATAATGAGTTTCACCTCGATGGCCACAGCAATGACGATGAGCGTTGTCGTCGTGTATTCAGGCTCCGTGGGGTCGAAGATTTTCTTGACCGACTCGATGAGCGAGGTGATGCCAGCCGACAGCACGATGACGGCAATGATGATGGCGCTGAAATACTCGATGCGCCCGAAGCCGAAGGGATGCTTGCGGTCGGCCGGCCGCTGCGAGAGCTTGGTGCCGACAATGGTGATGACGCTCGACAGCGCATCGCTCAGGTTGTTGACGGCGTCCATCACGATGGCTACGCTGCCGGCCAATATGCCCACAGCGGCCTTGAATCCGGCCAGCAGCACATTGGCGGCTATGCCAATCCAGCTGGTGCGGATGATTTCCTGACTGCGACTCATCTCTTATAGTTTCATCACCCGTTTCATCTCCAGGTTCTCGTAGCCCTCAGGACAGTGGGTGGAGAGATAGACGGTGGGATTGTCCTTGATGAACTGGCGCACGCGGTCGAGCGTCTGGCGGGCAGCGTCCTTGTCCTCGAAGACGATGCTCAGCTTGTTGGCCTTCAGGGCGGCGTCGCAATAGGTCACGTCACCATGAAACATATAGTAGAGTCCCTCGCTCTCGGCAATGACGATGCTGTTGCCCTTGGTGTGACCCTTGGCCTCGATGAACCAGATGCCGTCGGCCACCTGCTGGGCATTGTCGAAGTTCTTGTACGCCTCACCATACTGGGCGCGGACAATGTTGTCGCCTTCCAGCTTCATCGCATCTGCATCCTCTGGCGCGATATAGATCTTGGCATTGGGAAATTCCTTGATGCAGTCGCTGTGGTCAGGGTGCTTGTGGGTGATGAGAATCTTCGTCACCTGTTCTGGCGTGTAGCCTGCGGCTGCGAAGGCTTCCAAGTAGTCGGCCACCTTCTCGCCCATATAGAGCGGAGCACCCAACTTCTTGGCGGGTGCTGCGAAGCCGGTCTTGAAGCCTGTGTCGACAAGGATGACCTCGCTGCCTGTGTCGATGAGGAAGTTCTGCAGACTGCTGCGGTAGATGATTTGTTCGTCAAAATTCTCCTTGCCCTCTTCGCCGCCGAAGGCAAACGGCTGGTTCATGAAACCGCCGTCGAACATGCGGATTGCTTTTATTGTCATCGTCGAATGTGTTTAAGGGGTTATTACTTGGCGGGTTCCCACTTGCAGCGTACGGGCGACACGATGGCACCCTCCTTCTTCAACTCGGCAAAAGCCTTGTCAACCTCTTTGCGGTCGGCACCCAGTGCCTTCGTCACGTCGCCTGCGGAGACGGGCTTGCCAGCCTCGCGCATGGCCTGTAATACTTGCTCTTTCATATCTGATCAGTAGTTTGTAAAAAATGAGTTTTAAGTGTCAGTTGCAAAGATACGTCTTTTTCCTCTATTCTGTGATAATCCCCCCTAAGAATTAACGATTTTTTAGTTGAAATGGCTCATATCTGACAGCCCGAGCTCAAATCCTCACTTTTATCCGAAAAAGTTTGGAGGTTTGCAGATTATTATGTATTTTTGCACCAATTTCGAGCTGTGCAACAGCCTCGTGACGCTGCGGCTCCACACCTGCCTGATGTATTATGCCGACGTCATCGACGAAGACCAGTTGCCGTCCGTCGACTATGCCGAGGCTTTTGCCGACTATCTGCTCACCCACGGCATGACCCAGCAGCAGCTCGACGCCCTCGTGGAGGCACTGACGGGTAAAACGCCGAATTAAGCCAGAATCATGATAAAGAGAATCAGGACTATAGTTTGCGCCGCATTGCTCATGCTCAGCCTGCAGGCTGCGGCAAATGTGGTCTATCAGGACGACCACGTGCGTTTCACCCTGATCGACGAGGGAACCATCCGTCTGGAGTATGCGCCCGACGGCAAGTTTGTCGACAACAAGAGCTTCGTGGCCGTCATACGCGAGTATCCCAAGGTTGCCTGCAGCGTCAAGAATGGTGCCAGACAGGTCGCCGTCAGCACCGCCCTGTTCAAGCTGGTATATAAGAAAGGTTCAGGACCGCTCACCAAGGACAACCTGACCATCGCCAGCACCCGGGCCCTCTCTACGCCCTTCGTGTGGCAGCCCGGCATGGTGCAGAAGAACAACCTGAAGGGAACCTATCGCACCCTCGACGGCTACGACGGCTCGGAGTATCAGTACAGCGACCCCAAGCAGCAGATGCCCATCGAGGACGGCCTGCTGGCTACCGATGGCTGGACACTCATCGACGACAGCCAACGCCTGCTCTTCGATGGCGACAGCGACTGGGAGTGGGTGACTGAGCGCCAGAGCGCCGAGGGGGCTCAGGACTGGTACTTCATGGCCTATGGCCACAACTACAAGGCAGCCCTGCAGTCGTTCACCAAGTTTGCAGGGCGCGTGCCTCTGCCGCCGCGTTATGCCTTCGGCTACTGGTGGAGCCGCTACTGGAGCTACAGCGATCAGGACTTCCGCGACCTGATAGCCAACTTCCAGCGCCTCGGACTGCCGCACGAGGCAGCCCGCTGGCTCTCGAGAGACGACCTGGACAGCGTGAAGTGGCTGCCCGCCGACCTGCTGGTGATTGATGAGATGAAGGGGAAGGCTGGGTCAGAAGGCATTTTCGCACGGCAATGAGAAGAAAAGTGGTGGTGAGGCTTTGTCGTTTGCGCGGTTTTTTGTACCTTTGCAGCAAAATAAACGACTACTATGCTACACAGACGTATCAAACTACTGACTATCGTGGCGGCCCTGGTCATCATACTGACGGCTGCAACAAATGAGAAAAAGACAACTATCTTCATCATCGGCGACTCGACGGCTGCCCAGAAAGACTTGTCGAAAGGCAAGCTGGAGCGAGGGTGGGGGATGGCGCTGCAATGCTACTTCGACGACAACATCCGCGTAGACAACCACGCCGTGAACGGGCGCTCGTCGCTCTCGTTCTTCAACGAGGGGCGCTGGGCGAAGGTGCTCGAGAAGATGAAGCCCGGCGACTACGTGATCATCCAGTTCGGGCACAACGACGAGAAGGCCCCGAAGGACCGCCATACCGACCCCGGCTCGACATTCGACTACATGCTGGCCCGCTACGTGCGCGAGACGCGCGAGAAGGGCGGCATACCGGTGCTGATGAACTGCGTGGTGAGGCGGAACTTCTTCGTCAACGCGCCTGAGAACGACGACGACGAGAAGCTGCGCACGCAGACCTTCAAGGACGGCGTGAGGATGGTGGAGGGCGACTCGCTCATCGACACCCACGGACTCTACCGCGTGGCTCCGCGCGACGTGGCCGAGCGCATGAACGTGCACTTCGTCGATGCGAACAAGATAACCCACGACCTGGAGCAGGGACTCGGCACAGAGGCCTCGAAGCGGCTCCACATGTGGTATCTGCCCGACACGGAGCCGACGGAGCCGAAGGGCAAGCAGGACAACACGCACTACAACGTCTACGGCGCTCACGTCGTGGCACGTCTGCTGGCCGACGCGCTGTGCGAGGAGATTCCCGTGCTGAAGCGCTACCGCTGCGATGCGGACATCACGGTGGACCGTCAGGGGCGCGGCGACTATATGACCTTGGACGAGGCTGTGGCTGCTGCGCAGGCGCGGTCGAAGGCTGTTACGACCATCCAGATTCTCGGCGGCGAGTGGCAGAAGCCGCAGTTGCCTAAGAAGTCGCACATTGAGTTTGTGCTGAGAGAAGGAGCAACGTGGAAGTGAAGAAGTGAAAAGTGAAGGAGTGAAAAGTGAAAAGTTAAAAGTAACAAGATAATGAAAAAACTACAAAGACTACTACTGACGGTTGCCTGTCTGACGGCAACGACGACGATGACTGCCCAGCAGCGGGTGGTCGAGGATTTGAACTTTGGCTGGCGATTCCACGAGGGCGACGTCAACGGTGCTGCCGCAACGGCTGCTGACGACGCCGACTGGCGCACGGTGGACCTGCCCCACGACTTCCAGATTGAGCAGCCGTGGGTGGCTCCTGCCGCCGACGAGAAGGCCGACAATACCGACGTGGCGGCTAACATCAAGAGCCGCCTGTCGAGTCGCGGCTTCAAGGAGATGGGCTGCGGCTGGTACCGGCTTCATTTGACGCCCGCCGACTCGCTGAGGAACCGCCGTCTGCTGCTTGAGTTCGACGGCCTGATGTACGTCGGCGGCGTCTACCTGAACGGTGAGCGCATCGGCGGCACGGACTACGGCTACGTGGGCTTCGAGATTGACGTGACGGGCAAGCTGAAGACAGGCCAGGAGAACATCGTTGCCGTGAGGGCCGATACCCGCGATCCGGGCAACTCGCGCTGGTACACGGGCGGCGGACTGATACGTCCCGTCCGTCTGGTGGCCACCAACCGCGAGCTCTACTTCGAGCGCCATCCGCTCTACATCACGACGCGCGACAATCGCTTTGTCACCATTTCTGCGGAGTTCACCAACCGTGGGCGGCAGAAGGACGTGACTGTCGGCACGAAGATATACGCCCCCGACGGACGGCTGGTCTACGAGGGAACATCGAAGCAGAGCCGCAAGACCGCCTCGCGCACGATGGAAGCCCGGCTGCCGGAAGTGGAAATCGCGAACGCCCAGCTGTGGGACTGCGAGCACCCCAACCTCTACCGGGCTGTGGTGACGCTGCTGAAGGAGGACGGAACGGTGATTGACGTGGCCAGCTCGTCGTTCGGCATCCGCACCATAGAGTTCGGCCCCGAGTACGGCTTCAAGCTGAACGGACGGAAGGTGCTGCTGAAGGGCTACGCCAACCACCACTCGCTCGGCGCCCTCGGCGCAGCCGCCTATCCGCGAGCCATCGAGAAGCGCATCCAGCTGATGAAGCAGTTTGGCATGAACCACATACGCACCAGCCACAACCCCTACAGCCGCGAGTTTATCGAGCTGTGCGACAAGTACGGCATACTGGTCGTCGACGAGCTCTACGACAAGTGGACGCGCCAGCACACAGGCGGCCGCGTGAGCTTCGAAGAGCTGTGGCAGAAGGACGTGCCCGAGTGGGTGAAGCGCGACCGCAACTCGCCCTCCGTCGTGCTGTGGAGCCTCGGCAACGAACTGCAGCAAGACCCCAACCAGCCGTATAACGACTTCGGCGTGACGATGTTCCGCCTGCAGAAGACGCTGCTGCAGCGCTACGACTCGACGCGACTGGTGACGGTGGCCATGCACCCCCGCTACCGCAACTGGGAGACCGACTCGCTACCTTGCGACCTGGCCATGATTACCGACGTGCAGGCTTACAACTACCGCTATATGTACTTCCCCGGCGACGGCCGCCGGTTCCCCTGGATGACGTTCTACCAGAGCGAGGCCTCGGTATCGGCCATGGGGCAGAACTACTTCGAGATGGACCTGGACCGCGTCATCGGACTGGCCTACTGGGGCGCCATCGACTATCTGGGCGAGTCGCAGGGCTGGCCCGCCAAGGGCTGGGCGCAGGGCGTCTTCGACATTGCGCTCGAGCCGAAGCCGAAGGCCTACTACATGAAGTCGTTCTTCAAGGCCGACGAGCCGGTGGTTCACATCGGCGTGATTGACCGCAAGGGCGACCAGATGTGGAACGGCGTGCAGACGGGCAACGACGGTATGAGCGACCACTGGAACAGGATTGAAGGGCAGAAGCTGTCGCTCATTACCTACACCAACGCCAACGAGGTGGAGCTGCTGCTGAACGGCAGGAGCTTAGGGCGGCAGAAGAACGACGTGAAGAACGCCAAGCAGCGCAACCAGATACGCTGGAACGACATCGGCTACGAGCCTGGCACGCTGGAGGCTGTGGCCTACAATAATAATAAGGTGGTGGCCCGCCATAAGATTGAAACTGCGGGCGAGGCCGTCCGGCTGTCGGCTGACGCCGACAATTCGCGGTGGGTTGCCGACGGGCAGGACCTGCAGCACATTAGCGTGGTGGCGCTCGACAAGAAGGGGCGCCGCGTGCAGACGACCGACCGCGAGGTGACGTTCAGCGTCAGCGGCGATGCCCGCATCGTGGGCGTGGTCAACGGCGACATCAACTCCGACGAGATGATGGTGGGCACGAAGCGCCGCCTCTACAACGGCTCGTGCAGCGTCATTCTGAGGGCTGGCCGCACGGCGGGCAAGGTGACGCTGACAGCCACAGCCGACGGCATGAAACCCGTCACGGTGAAGCTGCTGACGCAGTAAACGGGTCATCATTTTTAGGTATTTTGCGTGTCGCGACACTCGATGCAACCGAGTTGCAAAAAATTATTCATACCTTTGCACCCATGAAACTATCAGAACTGAAGACAGGCGAGCGTGGCATCATCGTCAAGGTGACGGGCCACGGCGGTTTCCGCAAGCGCATCGTGGAGATGGGCTTCATCAAGGGAAAGACGGTGGAGGTGCTGCTCAACGCTCCGCTGCAGGACCCCGTGAAGTACAAGGTTATGGGTTACGAAGTGTCGCTCAGGCACCAGGAGGCCGACATGATTGAGGTGGTGAAGCAGACCCAGCAGCCCCAACAGACCCACACCCAGCCCCTCCCCGTGAGGGGGGGGAGTGACGTGTCTGACGGCAAGGTGACTACTCCCCTCCCTTATAGGGAGGGAGCGGGGGATAGTCTCCATGAGGCCCTGAGGGCTCGCCGCCACCTGAACGTGGCCCTCGTGGGCAACCCCAACTGCGGCAAGACGTCGCTCTTCAACTACGCCTCAGGGGCACACGCCCGCGTGGGCAACTACAGCGGCGTGACCGTCGACGCCACCGAGGCCGAGGCCCATTTCTACGGCTACGACTTCTCGCTGACCGACCTGCCCGGCACGTATTCGCTGACGTGCTACTCGCCCGAGGAACTCTACGTGCGCAAGCACTTGGCCGAGCAAATGCCCGATGTGGTCATCAACGTCATCGACGCCTCGAACCTGGAGCGCAACCTCTATCTGACCACGCAGCTCGTCGACATGAACATCCGCATGGTCTGTGCCCTGAATATGTACGACGAGTTTGAGCGGCGCGGCGATACGGTCGACCTGAAGACGCTCTCCACGCTCTTCGGCATGCCGATGGTGCCCACGTCGTTCAAGACGGGCATGGGCGTCAAGGAGCTGTTCAAGGCCGTCATCCAGGTGTATGAGAACACGCAGGGCGCCTCGCGCCACATCCATATCAACTACGGCCACGAGATTGAGGACGGTATCCGCGAGATACAGAAATTCCTGAAGGCCGACGAGCACATCCGCCAGCGCTACTCGACGCGCTACCTGGCCATTAAACTGCTTGAGAACGACCCCAACATCACGCAGTACGTGGGCCAGCACCTGGCCGACGAGCACCGAGCCCATGACCGCAAACAGCTGCTGGCCGTGCGCAACCATGCTGCCGCCCGCGTGCTCGAAGAGACGGCCAGCGACTCCGAGACCGCCATCATGGACGCCAAGTACGGCTTCATCAACGGTGCGCTGCGCGAGGCGGGCTACCAGACGGGCACCAAGGAGAACATCTACCGCACGACGCACATGATAGACCGCGTGCTGTCGAACAAGTTCGTGGGCTTCCCCATCTTCTTCCTCATCCTGTTCGTCATGTTCCAGACCACCTTCGCCCTGGGCCAGTACCCGATGGACTGGATTGATGCGGGCGTAGAGTGGCTGGGCGAGTGGATAGGCTCGACGATGGCCGACGGGCCGCTGCGCTCGATGCTGGTCGACGGCGTCATCGGCGGCGTGGGCTCCGTCATCGTCTTCCTGCCTCAGATCCTGATACTCTACTTCTTCATCTCGCTGATGGAGGACTCGGGCTACATGGCGCGAGCCGCCTTCATCATGGACCGCTTGATGCACAAGATGGGGCTGCACGGCAAGTCGTTCATACCGCTGGTCATGGGCTTCGGCTGCAACGTGCCTGCCGTCATGGCCACGCGTACCGTCGAGAGCCGCCGCTCGCGGCTTATCACCATGCTCGTGCTGCCCTTCATGTCGTGCTCGGCGCGCCTGCCCATCTACATTATGATAACGGGCATCTTCTTTGCCGGGCGCTATCAGTCGATGGTCATGATTTCGCTCTACGCCGTGGGCATACTGATGTCGGTCATCGTGAGCAACATCCTGTCGCGCTTCGTGCTCCGGGGCGAGGACACGCCGTTCGTGATGGAGCTGCCGCCCTACCGCTGGCCGACCGCCAAGGCCATCGGGCGCCACACGTGGGAGAAAGGCAAGGAGTATCTGAAGAAGATGGGTGGCATCATACTTGTGGCCAGCATCATCGTCTGGGCGCTGGGCTACTTCGGTCCTATGGGAACGGCCCCGTCGCTGGCCGAGAGCTTCATAGGGCGCATGGGGCAGGCTATCGAGCCGCTGTTCGCGCCTCAGGGCTTCAACTGGCAGCTCGACGTCTCGCTGATAGCCGGCGTCGGCGCCAAGGAGATTGTGGCCTCGACCATCGGCGTCTTAGGCGGTCTCGACGCCATCACGCCCCTGGCAGCCTACGCCTATCTGCTCTTCGTGCTGCTCTACTTCCCCTGCATCGCCACCATCGTAGCCATCAAGAACGAGACGGGCACGTGGCGCTGGGCCGTCATCGCCGCCGTCTACACTACCTGCGTCGCCTGGCTCGTCTCCGCCCTTGTTTATCAGGTCGGGCAGTTGGTGTCGTAGCGTAGCCTGAAAGTTGCATTTCTGCTTTCTCCTAACTTTTTCTCTGTAATATTTGGAACTTACGGAAAAACTCCGTATATTTGCAGACGGAAACATATCAATAAACATGGAAAAGAAAGACTATCAAACCGCTCTATCTTTGAAGAAGATGGAATTCATCCGTCAAATTGTTTCCGAGACAAGCTTGGATACTCTATGTTCATGGTTGGATATGTATGAAGAAGCACGATACGTTGCATCACTTTCCAGTGATGAAGAAGAATTGAAAGAGTTTTGCCTTAAATATGAGGAATCCATAAAGAAAGGATTCAGTCGTAATACGAGAAATAATGTTGAACCCTAAAAACCAGAATGCCTATGGGCTGAGATAGAATGAACAAATAAACATATACGTTGAAGCGTCCGCTGAATCTTGTTATCTGAAAATCTGCAAAACTTCAAGAATGCACAAGATAAAGTAGATGATTCACGCCCGAGGGCGTGAGCATTACTCGTTAAGTGCATTAGGTGTTTGCAGATACCTCAGATAACGTAAGCGAAGTAATTGCTCACGTTTTCTTTTCAAGAAAAAAGCAATAATGAACTGAAGATATTAAACTATGATGAATAATCACATATTGAATACAAAACTGTAAAATAGAAGTATTATGAAACGTATTTTATTAATTGCAATCGCTGCAGCGGTTACGACGACCGCTACGGCTCAGGTGCGCCCGTTCATTCAGGCAGGAATTGGTGGAAGTGAGTTCTGGCTACAGAATGCCGAGGGGACAGAAGCGCGACTCGCCTACCATGTAGGGGCTGGAGTTGAAATTCCCGTTAAAAATCAGTTTGGGATTCAGCCCTCGTTATTGTTGGTATCGAAAGGTGCCAATGCACCAGCTTCGAAGAACGACAATATAGAGACCAACATCCACCTCGTATACTTGGAAATGCCACTGGATGTGACATACCGCGCTGCTATTAGTGACAATTGGCAGGTAAAGGTGGCTGCAGGCCCCTACTTTGCCTATGGCATCGGTGGTGATACAGAAGTGAAGACTACTCGCCGTCACACCACCAATGGCAGCTTTAGCGGGGAGAGCCCAATGAGGCGGTTTGATGCCGGACTGAATGTTCAAGTACTGTTCGAGTACAAGCGAGTGTTTATGGGTATGAACTGGGACATGGGCTTCATCCCGATTCACAAGAAGGAACCCGCTCTTAACAATAAGACCTTTCCCTGCAACAGCACAGGAGCCCTAACAGTAGGTCTGATTATGTAACTCAATGAACTCCTCGTTTGCTCCGGGTAAACTACCCCTTTTGATCGGAGCAGGCGAGGAGTTTATTGCGACCAAACGCAAGCCGAGCGTTACAGTTACAGTTGTTACAATTAAAAAACGAGGGGGTACATCCTCCTTTATAATCTTTATAACTAATTAATATATAGATAGTTATATATATAATAAAGGGAATGGATACCCTCAGAAAAACA
>JAEEGH010032115.1_pt1 | contig 10107 bp, 9 predicted proteins | sample 9134181 | NCBI WGS metagenome assembly JAEEGH01 (sample SAMN16246544, study PRJNA631951) | gut metagenome | biome: gut microbiome; feature: rumen; material: DP-attached | host: Bos | place: Iran: Karaj | collected 2018-10 | reverse complement strand
GCTGGAGAACCTGAACCTCCGCGGCCAATTCAAGGGCGATATCATGCGCTACGTTGCTGAAAAATACCCGCAGCTGGTGCCCTTATACGATGAAATCTACAACAAAGGAAAGCGCAGCTACTGGCAGGATCTTGAAGCAAAGGTGAAGCAAATCTGCGCGGACAATGATTTCCCATACCTGAGAAACGACCTCCCTTACGGCCGCAGCAAGCCGGGCAAACCGGTCATCGTCAATTATTTCTATCATGAGGAAATCCGCCTGAACAACAAATAACCGCCTATGTCCGTCTGCATTAAATCCTTGATAAAGAACGTCAACCTGATCGTCGGCTGCGACATCGGCTGCCCTTACTGCTATGCCAGGAACAACTGCCGACGTTTCCATATGACCGAGGATTTCTCCAAGCCCGTATTTTTCAGGAACAAACTCCACATCCTGGACAACAAGCAGCCTCATGTCTGGTTCATGACCGGACTCAGCGACTTCACCGGTTGGCTGCCTGAATGGCGCGAGGAGATCTTCGAACGGATGAAAGCCAATCCACAGCATCAGTACGTGTTCCTCACCAAGGGCCCGGAGCGGATAGACTTTGAAACGGACTTCGACAACGCCTGGATTGGCGTGACAGTGACACATCGTAACGAACTCTATCGGATTGCAGACCTGCGCGAGCATATCAGATGCAGGCATTACCACGTTACTTTTGAGCCAATGTTCTCTCCGATGCCGGAGGATATGGACTTGGAAGGTATCGACTGGGTAGTAGTCGGCACGGAGACCGGGAAGCGGAAAGGAAAATGTGACTCAAAGCCGGAGTGGGTGGAGAACATCCTTCACCAGACATCTTTGAGAGGCATTCCGACTTTCATGAAAGAAGACCTGGTCCCGATCATGGGCGAAGAAAGAATGATCCAGCAACTGCCGGAGCCTTTTATCCTATAACGAAGCCATCCTTGTGAAAATGGACAGGATGTTCACTGCAGGCGGCAAGCATATAGAAATTTTGAACAAATGTTCAAAATTTCTATATTTGTACTCATCCGAGTCGCACAAGAATGGGACGCTGTAAAAACAACAGACATATCCTGGCATATCCTCCTGTCACAGCCTTCTCGCCCTGCGGAAGCAGTGTTCAGTCAGGCGAACCGATAACGCTCAGCCTGGACGAGTACGAGTCGGTGCGACTGATGGACTACCGGGGAATGCAGCAGACCGTGGCGGCCGAGACCATGCGGGTTTCCCGCCCAACGCTGACGCGGATCTACGCTGAGGCCCGTCGGAAAATAGCCACGGCCATTGTCGAAGGACGGCCGTTGGACCTGTCAGCCGGCAATCCAGATTTTGAATCTTATATACAAAGGAAAAACAATATCGTCATGATGAACCAAAAAATCGCCATCCCCACTTGTGAGGGAAAACTTTGGCCCCATTTCGGCAAGGCACCGCAGGTTACCATAGTCACCGTAGAAAACGGACAGATCCGGGAGTCCGTCACCCTTGAAGCTCCGGAGCATGAGCATGGTGCCATGCCGCGATTCATTGCGGCTCGCGGATGTACGGACGTGCTCTGCGGCGGATTGGGTCCCGGGGCCGTGAACATGCTGAACCAGATGGGCATCCAGGTGCACGCCGGTGCTCCAGAACTACCGATAGACGAACTGCTCCGGCAATATCTTGGCGGAGAGATTGTCTATGGCGATGGCAGCTGTCACCACGATGGCTGCGGCGGACATCACCATGACCACGAGTGCTGAAGTGAGACTGACAGTCCTCGCGGATAACCGGAGTTCAGACCCGGCGCGCTTCCCGACCGAACATGGGCTCTCCATCCTGCTGGATACCGGGAGCCTTCGTATTTTGCTGGACACCGGGGCATCGGACCTGTTCATCCGGAATGCCCGGACGCTTGGAATCAACCTCTCTGACGTTGATTATGTATTCCTCTCGCACGGTCATAGCGACCATGTGGGAGGGTTGGGAGCATTTCTCGAGTCGAACTCCAAGGCGAAGGTCATCGTTTCATCAGGAGCAGTCGGCAATGCTTTCTTCTCCACGAAAGGTGGTCTCCATAGCATCACATCCGCATGGCCGCTGGATGCGATGGAAGGGCGTACGATATACGTCGATAAAGGCTTTGAACTCTGCAACGGGATCGGTATAATCGCAGATATCGACCCGGTCTATGCGATACCGAAAGGAAACAGGAACCTTCTGATCTTGGAAGGTCGTGGTGAATTCAAGCCGGACACCTTCCGGCACGAAATCGCGCTCTACGCCGACGGGGTTCTGTTCACCGGCTGCGCCCACAACGGACTGGAGAATAATCTCGCGGCCTGTCCCCGGCCGGTCAGGGCTGTCATCGGCGGATTCCACCTTCTCGATTCGAAGGACGGGAATCAGTATGAATCAATGGAGGAACTCGAATGTATGGGAAGAGAGCTTCTCGGAAAATACCCGGACACGGTATTCTATACCGGCCACTGCACCGGTGATGCCGCGTGCAGGACCCTGAAAGGAGTTCTGGGCGACCAGCTCAGATCCTTCAGCGCAGGCATGCAGATCCTTCTGTAAGGTGTCTCTCTTGTAATGTGAATTTAGTTGTCCGTTATCTCCTTCCTGAAGACGAACATCTCATCGTCCATGCTCCAGTTGCCTTCCTCTGAATCAGGGACGGCCGGACCGTGCTGGTACTTGTTCCAGAATTCGACGATATGGAACCCGCATCGGTTCACGTAAAAGTGGATGTTGCGCTTCTCGAAACAAGGGGAGATTGTCTCCCGGACCTTGATCTTCCGATGCTTTTAGGGATGGCTACATTTTAAGGGGTGGCTACAATGGAGCATCTGGGGGCGTGTGCCCCCCGAAATTTTGTAATACTATGAACCGCAGAAACTATTACTTAAAAGCTGCTCAGTCATGAAAGTTGAGCACATATTTCACTTAGTAGGGCATTTGCCTGTTCTAAATCATGTGATATCTGTGGGGTGGGGGGTAATTTATTAAGAATAGAAATAGCTTCCTCACATGAACGCTTCGCTTCTTCATTATTATTCTGGTTTTGTTGCACAAGAGCCAATAACATGAAAGACATTCCAACATACTCAGAATAGACTCCAGGTTTGATATTGTCAAGCGTCGAATATAGTCTCAACACTGAATTAATTACCCTTTCTGCTTCTGAATGCTTTTTTTGCTCTAAGTATGAAGAAAAAAGATCACGAAGGATGCCTGTCATGCTAGAAATAAGATCCTCTTGAATTGAATCGGGAGACGCATAAAACAACTCAAGGGCTTCTTTCATCTCAGAATCCGCATCTTGTAGTCTTTGTTGTGAGATGTGAATATTCGCAAGAATACAAAGAACACGTAATTGATAGTGAGAATATGCCTTCGCATCTATTTTACTTAGATTGTTGCATATCTTAAGGACCTCTCCGAGATCGGCCTCCATTTCCATTTTTGTTTTATTAGGTGAACCTACTATTGCTATATCACGTAAAACGGTTATTAATTTAATACTAACCGAAATAGGAATCGAGTCAGGAGCACTCCAATACAAGTTTAAAACCTCACTGATTTCATTTTTTATAGTTTCGTATTGATGAGTTCTAGTATGTAAGAGTATTTGATTGCATAGAGTCCCTATCACGAAACAATTATATGCATTTGGATGTAACAGGGCAAGTTTTCTGAAAATACAAAGTGCTTCATCGTAATACTTTTCCGCCTTTTCACATTCACCTTTCAAAGAATACAAATTAGCTAAATTACCAAAAGATTCTGCCAAATGATGATTGTATGCATCGGGATATTTCTTGGCTAAATCTTGCTGAATCTCCAATACTTCTTTGAACTCGAGTTCTGCTTTGTCAAAATCACACGTACGTTTATGAAGAACTGCGATATTACCAAGACATTGAGACAATTCTTCTTGGTAAGCATTTGGATTCATATCAGCTAACTCTCGATAAATTGTCAACGCTTCAGAATACTCATTTTCAGCATCGTTGACTTTGTTTTGGCTGTCATGTAAGGCGGCCAAGTTGTTAAGTGTTGATGCGACATCTGCTAAACAACTGGAATCATTAACGGCTAATTCCCGAAATAACTTCAACGATTCTTTGAATTCATCCTCAGCTTTCAGATTTAAATCATAATCAAAATGTAATATCGCTAAATTGTTGAGCGTAACACTTGTTTCTTTTTTGTAAATGTCTGGATTTGAACTTGTCAACTCGCGATAAATCTTCAAAGCCTCTGTATACTCTTTTTCAGCATTGGAATACTCATGGCTGAAAGCATAAATACGCCCCAAACCGACATGACAAGCCGCAAGATAATGTCTTAAATCTCGTGAACCCGTTTTAGATAGTTCCACGGATATCTCAAATGCATTCTTTAGTTCTTTCTCTGCTTCAGCGAAGAGATGAAGATCAATGTGTAGAAGCCCTAAATTATGCAATACAGTTGCGTGATAATACCTTAATGGATTATCATTAACATCCATTCGCTTTTGAACAACGCAAAGGACTCTCTCATAACAATCACCCGCTAGATGATACAGATGTTGATTATAAAGATAAACACCTAAGTTTAGTTGAAGTTCAAGAAAATGAGGGTCATCTTCTTTTATAGTTTTGCTAATTAACTGTACAGCCTTTTGAGAATAATAAATGAATCTATCACGCCAGCCTACCGTTTCATCTTCTTTAAGGCTCTCAATTGAATGAATTAGCGATTCTATGTCATATAACGTCTCCTGTTCAGTTACTTCTTCGAAGAACTGAACAATACTTTTAAACCCATTTACCAAGTTCAATATCTCCTTTGGTGTAGGATTCTGAATAGTTATATGACTTCTCTTATCTGCGAATTCTATAATTACTTTTTCGAATAAAGATGGCTCGTCAGGAACGGCTTGTAATTGAAAACAAATTGTTTTTGTTTTTGCCTTCAGCAATGCTTTAATTTCCTCTATAGATAGAATGGAATATAGAATCTTGTATTTAGGACTACCTTCTTGTACCAGAAAGAATACACACCCTCTATCTGCCAAATAACCTTCTAAATACTCTCGATCAATTCTAAACTCATTTTCTTCGACATTTGTCGTGCCCTTGACTTGGAGAGGAACTCTATTGACGAAATTATCAATTGTGTGGGATTGTGCGTTCTTGTATATGAAAATGTCTCCGTCCCAAATGGGAGTCCGGTCATTCGTTGAAATTGATGGATCGAATAGAGGGCAAAGGTCAATGTACTCCTCGACAGCACGAACAGCGGCTCGTTCAATTTTATTGGTATTCATGATTTTCTATACGAAAACAAATAATTAAGAGTTACTCAACAATACACTTATAGATGAGAAAATGACTGAAACAATACCATATCTGCAAAGGAGAATGCCCCAAAAATCTCTTACGATATAAGTAAACAACGTGTACAATTCGTGGAGAAAAAGAAGAAGTACCTTCGCTTATTTCAGATATTTTCTTATTCTCGCCTGAATCGCAGCCATCTGAGCCTTGTATCTCGGTAAGAACTTACCATTCATCATTGCATCATCCAGTGTAATAACATCCACATCAAAACTAGAAAGCAATTGCTGAACATCATCGTTCAATTTTTCAACGGGGTAGTAGGTAATTCTATTGCCTATCATATCTGAATTCCACCGCTTAAGTCGCCTTCTTTTGTTGAGAACCCACCATAAATCGGTTTCTTCATAACCCATGTTCAGCCCAATGATATGTACATCTGACACAAAAAAAAGATCAATCCAAGATAAAACATCCGTTATCCCTTTTTGAAGGCGCATGGACATTGATTCATATTTGATTCCCTGCGAGTCATAAACTCCTTTAACGTAATCCTCAATCTTGGCAAGGGAGCCACAGTAGTGATCAAAGCCTAACATAATACTGGAAGGAGAATCTATGTTACCATGCATAGGCCAGTAATACTGTCTTTTCCCTGCAGGATAATCAATCACATAGTTACGTCGTATGCTATATACTCTCTCTGATTGGTTTTTCGTGAAACGGATCTCTTTATCAAAACTCTGAAAAAGAGTGTTGTCATAGTTGGTAGTAATGAAATGTGTAAAAGGAAAACCGGAAATCTCTTTGTATATTGCATTTGAAGAAAAAGTTTTAAGGCGTTCAGCGATCCTAACCTTTAGCACCTTCTCCGTCTGTTCCCCATTTACAATCAGTTTTTTGCCGTCACTAGTTATTAAACGTTTGCCATCACTGGTTATCAGATATTGATCCGGCTCTCTGTATGGCTTCTTCATTAGCAAAGCTTCATACTTGAGCGGGTTGGGAATCCTATTATCCAACTGAACATCAGAAATCTCTTCTATTAATTGGTCCCAAGACGGCATCCCCTTGGTCAACCTGTTTATTCCATTCCCGTAAAGAATTGACTGAATCATATCATTTCAATAATACAAAAAGGGCAATTATTCATTATAAAAAGTAGAAGGAAGTTACGTGCTTCTCGATCTGGTCTGCGCCATCAACATCATCATAGTAGGTGAAATCTACGACAACGATGCGGGGATTCTTCACCACATTCTTGATGTAGCAAAAGCTCGGAATCTCGGGATTTGGAAAGACAGCGTTCGGATCGGGCCTGTTGGTAATAATGTTCATGGTGGTAAATCTCGATTAACAGAAGCGAATTTACGAATATTTCTTCATTATCTTTCCCTTCATTCGCCTGCGGGCACCTCGTTTTAACATTTTTTCTGTTACGAAATTATTGCGTACATTTGTGTCTGAACGCGAATACATGCCATGGAGGACATTATTTATTTCAATACTTACAGAGACGGAAAGAATCTGAATGATTACAAGGGGATCTACAATATCTTTATGCTTTGCAATAAGAATCGTGTGACCTTTAATCATGGTAACGTCCATTATCCGGCGGATAGTGGAGACTTTGTTGTTTGGCCAAGCTCAAAGCCATGCGACGGGATCGACTACTCGGATCAGATGGATGCAGATGTGCTCCTTGTTTCGGACTATTTCCTGGATCTTTACAGGCCGAAACAAGTATCGGATGCTCGGGGCTATGTGTACCTGACTAATAATCCCATCATACGCGGCACGGTGAAGAGCCTTGCCCGGGAGAAAACTATCATTGAGAACGATTTCATAAATATCCTCCGGCACTCCTATACTTTTCAAGAATACCTCGGAGAACAAATCGCCGGAACTCTGCTACGAGTCTTACTCTATGATATTTGGACATATTTTCACCAGTTGACTATGAAATGCCAGGATGAAGGACTCCCTTCGCTACATTTCGCAAGATTCCTACTGGAAGCCCGGTATAACTGCAGCAAGCATCGCGATGTCGCCTGGTATGCAAACAAGGTGGGAGTGACGCCCAAGTACCTAACAGAGGTCAGTAAGGACGCTACTAATCGTCCGGCTGGCGACTGGATCGATGAGTACGCGGCGATTATTCTTCGTAAAGAACTTTCCGCCGAGAATCTCTCATTAACGGACCTTGCCAAAGAGATGAACTTTTCGTCGTTGCCGGCCTTCACTCGATACGTCAAGCGTGTTCTCGGCTGTTCACCCAGCGAGTTCCGCGACTCGCTTAAGAAAAAATACGTATTCATCAAAAATCTATCCTCGGAATAAATCCGAGGTTTTTTGTCTCTTATCTTAACCGGCAAAAGATGTACAGAATATCGTATTGCGACCCCAAACGAAAAATACGATAAATACTAGCTCGCTACGTCATACCGTTCCGTCCTGATACCGGACTACTCTCTGGCAGATTTTGGGAAGAATTCTCCCTCGTCTGAGAGCTGATATCATCTTCTCTGGATGCGGAAAATTCTTGAAAAAGGGTTAAAAACCAGCAAAAGGTATGCGGTTTATACCGTTTCATTACCGTTTTATTGCCAAATAGTACTAAATACGTCTAACAATTTCCCGCAAGCAAAAAAAGTCCTGTAAATGTGCTTGAATGTGGAAATTATTTCGTAAATTTAATATAGAAAGTGACTCGAAAACACCTGTTTTCCGTCACTTTTTGCGTTAAATAACGACTAGTTAGTTAAACAGAAAAATTGTTAAACACTATTTCAAACTATCGAACCGCTATGAGTAAAAACAAATCCATTGAAGGGCTCCTGGAGAAGCCCGTCTACATGATGACCGGAGAGGAGTATCTCGAGCTCACGCACTACGCCCTGACGAACTCCCCGAATGCAGCAGCCCAGCCCGCACAGGGAGGGAAGAAGGCCCTCGGCGTCCACGCCCTGGCCCTTGAACTCGGGTGTTCCGATTCCACTATCTACGTGCTCATGCGCACGCCGCGCGAGGACGGATCCGCTGACGGCGGAGGCGTCCTCCGGGATGCCATCGTCTCCCGTATCGGCCGACGTATCGTCTTCGATGTCGAGAAGGCCCGAGAACTGGCCCAACAAAGCCAGCAGAGATGAAACCCGAGAACAGGGATCCTGTCTTCCCGATAGTCATCTTCCCGGAGAAGATCCAAAGGATCGTCAAACAGGCCAGCGAGGAGGCGAACTATCCTCTCAACTACATTGCCGCGGCATTGTTTTTTGCCGCCTCTGTAGCTGTTGGGAATTTTCGTACCCTGATGGCCGGGACAATTAAGGTCAAGGCCATCCTCTTCATGGCCCTGATCGGTACACCTGGCTCGGGGAAAACCCACCCCATCAACTTCGCGGTTGCACCCTTCTTGAGGTTGGATAAGTCAAGTATCCAGAAGTATCAGAACAGCCTCGAAGAATGGCGCAAGACTCCCGCCGAATCCAGGGGGAAGAAGCCGAAGGCAAAGCAATTCCGCGTCCAGGATATCACGATGGAAGCCATCACCAAGATCCTGGGAGAGACCAGACGCGGCATCTTTGTGTTCGTAGACGAACTGAAGGGATGGGTGTCCTCTTTCAACAAATATCGCAATGGAGGTGGTGACCTCGAGCAGTGGCTGAGTCTCTACAATGGGGTTCCCATTACCGTGAACAGGAAGGGCGAAGATGACATCACCTTCGTAGCGGACCCATTCGTCGGCGTTATCGGCGGTATGCAGCCGGGAATCCTCCCGCGACTGTTCGGCGGAAGCAACATGGACAACGGGTTTTTCTACCGCCTGCTCTTCGTCAACAACAACGATGACGGGAAGCCTCTCTTGTGGAGGAAAGCCGACATCCCGTCCGGATGTGATGAGGAATGGAGAAAGTTCATCAATTCGATTCTCAGACCGACGGGCTACTTCGATGAAAAGGAAATCGAAACGGATTACACCTTCAGTGATGATGCTTGGGATTATTTGGTAGACTGGCAGAACGGCATTGAAGAGCGAAATGCGGAGGACGAGCCGGAGTCAGTGATCGCCATCTTCCGGAAGATCCAGGATTACTGCCTGCGTTTCTGTCTCATCATCCACGTGATGCGTGAGGCGGCGGAAGAGATTCCCCGGTCTAAAACCATCGACGAAGACACCGCCCTAAGGGCGACCATCCTTGCGGAATACTTCTTCCTTACAGCGAAGGAGACCTACAATCTTGTGCAGCAGGGAGGGTTCAACCACGGGAAGTTCTTCGACCTGATAAACTGCCTGAACTCGACCTTTACTGCCGACCAAGCCGTCGCCGTCGGGGGGCGGATCGGGATATCGAGGAACACCGTTTTCCGATACCTCCGACAGGAAGCCGACGGCCCGTTCCTGAAGAAGACTGGACATGGGAAATACGCGAAGATTGAATAAGTGATACTACGATACTTTGATACTTTGCCAGCAGAGGATTGCCATGATACCCGAAAGTATCATAGTATCGTAGTATCATTAGAAGGGAAGGAGGCACAAAGGCCGAAACACCCCTGTACACGGCCTTCGTTCCTTTCCTTTCCCTTAGTTCAAACCGGGACGGCAATGGCCTTAAGAGAAGAGAACATGAAGAAAAGGGAGCGATGTGGCAAACTGAGACTCATAACGGGAGCGGACCGCTCCTGTTATGTTATGCAAGAAATACCAATGTCGGACAAATCCGCGCCGCGGTTTGTCCACAATGGATCCTTGAATGCTCGCAAGCTCGCATTAATTGAACGGCAATA
>JAEEGH010032113.1_pt1 | contig 10108 bp, 6 predicted proteins | sample 9134181 | NCBI WGS metagenome assembly JAEEGH01 (sample SAMN16246544, study PRJNA631951) | gut metagenome | biome: gut microbiome; feature: rumen; material: DP-attached | host: Bos | place: Iran: Karaj | collected 2018-10 | reverse complement strand
CGGCCCGTGTTGAATGACCAAAGATCGGTAGTCTGTTCGATTTCGTAATACTGGTGCAGCCCTTCCTTGACTCCATCAATATGCGGAAAATCTTGATCTACGTCCAAAGCGTCCGTAGAACCTGTGCTGATTTTGCCGTCAACGGACATCAGCATGAACAATGTTGTGATTGGGCGATTCATTTTTTGTATGTCTTGAAAAAATGTTGTAAGTGCTTCTCGATGAATTTGAGCGCTTCTTTTTCGCATTTCGGCTGGCGATCGACTTTAGAAATCCAGAGTGCCACGGGTGCGGTGATTTCTGTTGCAAGCATTTCCGGGTCATCCTTGACGATTACGCCTGCGGCCATCAGCGTTTCGAGAATCTTCTTGTACATTTGCAGAAGCCCGTCCACTTGATGCCTTGTCGTGATTTCGGCGAGGCGTTCGCTGCGGAACTGTTCCTGCACCAAGAAAATGCGCATCTTCTTGATGATTGGGTCGGTCATCGTAAAGCGCACTTTCTTCATTGTCTCATGGATGAATCTGTCGATGCTTTCTGGGATTGCGCCGACTTTTTTCGCGGAGCCGAACGATTCTTCGTAACGCGCTTCGGCGATGTCGATTAGCGAGTTCAGAATGTCTTCTTTGCCCTTGAAATGCTTGTAAAGCGACGGCGCCTTGATGCCGACATCCTGTGCGATTTGCTCCACGCTGGTGCCGTTGTACCCGTTTTTGGCAAATAACGTTAATGCGGTTTCTAGAATTTTTTCTTTGGTGGACATGGCGCTTCTCATCTCGACTTTCGTTGGCTAATACACGTTAGCCAAAATAGCTAATACTTATTAGCCTGTCAAGCCAATCTGTATAAAAAGTAGGTGCTAGCAAACTTTTCTCGATTTGTAAGCCCATGGAAAGCTGCATTTTTACTTCGAAAACACCATGTTTAGGCAGTTTTTAGGTTTCTGCACCGCAGCATAACCACAGCCAAAATATAGCCATACGATCTGGCTTGACAGAGCCGTGGCTAAAATCGCAGCAGAACCGCAGTTTTTCGGAAAACTTGCCGCAGCCATATAAAAAGGCTTGACCGAATCGTCTTTTTAGTGTACGTTTGTGTATATGAATAACGAAATTGTCATTTTTAAAACAGACGATGAGACCATTAATGTTGAAGTTCGTTTTGAAGACGAAACTGCTTGGCTGACGCAGGACCAAATGGCGACGCTCTTTGGCAAGTCAAAATCAACCATCAATGAGCATATCAAGAATGTTTTCGCAGAAGGTGAGCTTGTTGAATCGCAGGTGATGAGAAAATTCGGAAATTCCGAATTTACGCAAAATTTAACGAAATTGACCAATTTTTACAATCTCGATGTTATCATTTCTGTGGGTTATCGCGTAAAATCTTTACGTGGCACTCAATTTAGGCAGTGGGCGACAAAACGCCTAAATGAGTACATTCGCAAGGGCTTTTCTCTAGATGATGAACGCCTAAAAAATTTAGGTGGAGGAAACTATTGGCAAGAACTCATGGCCCGGATACGCGATATATTCCGTTCTATTCTAAATCATCGAGAGGGACTTCATCGGGCGGACTATTGCTAGGTCGATAAGGTGGAAAAGGTCTAGGGGGATGTGTCCTAGGAGAACTCAGTATAGATCCGGCATCATCGCAAATGCGCTGTCGGATAGGTTCGAAGTGGTCACTCTGGATAGCTCTCTGCATGAATGTTACGTAATCTTCAATAGCTTGGTTTACTTTGTCGAATGTCGGGCGAAATGCTTTACGCTTGCTATCCACACGCGGAGTCGGCAACTGACGAGCAAGCTCCAAGGCGATAACCTGAACGGAGTCGAACTGGTCCTGCATTGCATCGAAAGCCAGACGAGCGCTGTCGCGAGCAGCTACAGATACAAGCGGCCGTTCCGTGCTCTTTATTGTTTCTTCTAAAGCGTCGAGAGCCTCCCGATAGTTTTTCTTTATCATGTAGCAGTAACCGATTACGAGGTAAGCTTCGGCCACGATGATGGATTTCGGAAGGTTGTTGATAATCCACTTTGCCACTTTCATAGCGTCATCCAGTTTGCGAGCCTTGAGAAAGCACCATGCGATACCGAGCATGGCTTCGTCGAATATCGGAGATTCCTTATGGACCTGGCCATACATCTGAGCGGCTGTTGCGATGTCCGGCTTTTCAGCAGAGATGTAGAGGTGGCCGAGCTTGACCTTGGCTGCATTTTGGATGTCGCGTTCGGACTTGTTGGAAATCGGCTGTTCCGTAATAGCGCGGAAGCAGTTTTCGGCTTCGTCCCGCTTCTGCATACGGCTGTAAGCGATACCCATGGTATAGCGGGCGTATAAGTAGTTCGCGTTACCCGGAAGGATGGATGCGTGTAGGTCAATGGATTCCTGATAGAGACCTTGTTCGAATTTAATCTGGCCGGCAACGTAGTCTGCGTCAGCCTTCACGTCGCTTTTGCTGAACTTCTGGGTAATGTACTGGTACTTGTTCAATGCTTCCGTGTACTTGCCTTCCTTATAGTCCATGTTCATCAACTGGAAGTGATACTTGGCGAGTTGGTCACTTTGCGGATAACGCTTGATGGCATCCTGGTAAACTTCCCTAGCAGCCTTGTGCATAAGGAGGTTTTCGAAAGATTTTGCCTTATAGAAAGCAGCCTGATCGACAAGGCGGAATGTTGGGTACTTTGTCTGGATATCGCCGAAGGCGTATGCAGCTTCCAAGAATTGACGGTTCAAGTAGAGACTCTCAGCTGCATGGTAGTCGTTTTCAGGTTCAATCATCAAGCGACGATAACGTTCTTCTCCGATTTTCTCTTCACGGGTATCACCGAATCGGGTCGTGAGTTTGACAGCCCACACAAAACCGCGGTTCTTTTTGGCCCAGAGATTGTCATGTGACATATCGAGGTCAAGTGCAAGGTAACGGAAGATGCTCACATCTTTGACGTTCACCGTAGCGCCGATAACCGGATTGCCTTCCTTAGTATAGCGGGCACGGATACCGAAGTGAGAAGAAAGATAATAGGTCAAGGAGAAACTCATTTTGAAGTCACAACCTTTGCCATCTTCCTTAGAATCGTGGATGATGCCCAACACGGAGAGTTCAGCCTTGAATTCGAGAAGACGGTTGAATCCGCGATAGAACAAAGAGAGGTTCAAGTTCGCTGGAATCTTGTAAGTGTCCTTAGCGCCCATGAACACGAACTTAAATTTATCGTCGCTATCAGCTTTGCTGACAGCCGGAGCAAGCAAGTTCTGCACGGCAACGCCAATGAGCAAGTAACCGTACTTCGAAGACTCAAGCGGATTCCAGCTCAAGCCCACGTCTGCACCGACCGTAAGCTGTTTGATATCATCAAACTGGTTGATGTACAAGACAGAAAGGTCAACACCGAGAGATAGCAAGTGGAAAAGTCTGTAAGCATAACCGAACTGAGCGGCGATTTCGCCATAAGACTCGCCACCTTTAAAGGACGCTCCGTTTTCGAAAAGGGAGAAGCCCAAAGTATGCTTGTCGTCAACCGGGTACGTCAAGCTGACGTATTCTTGGCTAGCTTCGCTACTGGTTGTGCTAAAGATTGCGGTACTGAATTCAAGCTGATCCGCTTCAGAAATGCTAGCCGGGTTCACATACATGGCCGTATTTCTACCAAATTCGGCAAACCAATCGTTCTGCTGATACTTATCCGGCGTGTAGGAGGCGTCTGCAAACAAAGACGTACACACTACGGCAAGTCCGATAGCGGACACCTTGAAGAAACTCGTACGCAACATCATTTTATCTACGCTTGAAAAACTCTTTTATAAGACCAACTTCTTAATATACTTTATTTTGTTTGGGTGAACAAGCTGAATGTCCCATTTTTTTGAAAACAAATTTATTTGAACAGTGCCTTCACCGCACTCACTTCACCGGGAACAATTGTGCGAGTCACATCTTTGACTCCGTCATCCCATCCGACGAACACGCTGCCATCCACAGGCTGTGCGGTGAGCGTCACCGGGAAACCTTCGAAGAAGTTCACCGTCAACGCAGGGGTGTCGAGCGGAAGGCCATGGACAAGGATGCTGCCGTTTCCTTCCGCAGCAAGCTTCACGGAAGTAACATTACCCAGCTCGAAATGATCCTGCATTTCTGAGGAGACTTTGGCAGGGCGTTCTTCGATAAACGTCTCGATGAGCCCGAGCTGTTTCTGCATCCTCGATGCGCTTAGCTTCCAGCGTTTTTGGTCACGCGGAATTTCCGCCTTGATTTCCGACATCATCGCATCAAGGCGTTTGCGGACGCGACCGCTCTCGAAATTCATCGCAAACAGTACGGCCATGCGGTTTATGAACGCTGCCTTGAAACCGTCGTTTTCGAGCAGGCGGCGCAAAAGCAGCGTGTGTTCGGGGCCGTTCGGCCAGCCGGGGCCATCTTCCGCTGTCACGAAGTCGAAAATATTGATGTCCTTGTATTCGCTGTACTCGTTTCCCATGCCGAAATCGAGGTCGTACAGGAACCACTTCCACTTGGTCGGTGGATTGGTGCAGCGCCATTTTTTCATGTTGTTGGCTGGCCAATCGCGGTTATCCGCAAATATCTCGGTATGCATGTAGTTGAGGTAGTTGTCGATGTCTATCCGCGATGATACATAGGCGTAGTTTTCCTCGTTGTTCAAGTCATTCGCTTCGATCCAGCCCATGAGTGCCTCGTAATCGACCGACGAACCTGCCGACACGGCATTGTCCGCCTTGATCAGGTCGACTGCGCCCGGGTCGATTCCGTAATGCGTTTCGAAGTAGTATTCCGTACTGCGTTCGCGGATGCCGTGGATGCCGAAGTACTCGCCATTGTAATAGACGACCGCAAAACGCCCTCGTTGGTAGTCAACGCCGAGCCCTTCGCTGATGGAACTTGCGAGCCTGTCGCGGACATAGTCATTGTCGAAGTTGCTGCCGTTGTTGCGCAGCAAGAAAACCTTGAATTCTTTCAGTTCGGGAAAATCGGGGAACAGCGCATACTTGAGGCGGCTTTCGCCATACTTTTCGCGGAAGGTGATGGCGACCGATTTCTTGGGATTCTGGCGGCTGTAATTGCCGAATATTTTGAGCCCTGCGTTGTGTGCGAAGGCGGGCGACTTTATTCCCGGCTCCATGAATTCTACCGCTACGGGGATTTCCTTATCGAGCCAGTAGTTCGCGCCGTAATGCGGTTCTTTGACTTGCGCAAAGTTCCCTTCCATGTAGATTCCCGAATCGGGATCGAAGAGCGAATTCGGGTCAGCCGACAGGAACACCGCAGGGACGGCAGGAGCATCCTCGAACACGTAGGTACGCGTGACGATATCGCCCGGCAACATGCCTTCCGCAAAACTTGCACACCGGAGTACTGTAGTCTTGTCAATTTGCAGGTCCGTCATCGCAGGGCTATTCACAGTAGGAGTCTTGCCATCATTTTCGCAGCGGACGGATGCATTCCCGGGGAAACTCACAACAAAGGCCTGCGCATAGAATCCGGACGGCGGAAGTTCTGCCAAGGAATCTAGCGAGGGCGAGCGCGACTGCACCACGCTTTTTGCCGAGAGTCCATAGGGGGTCGGATCTGCAAAACCAAAGCCGTTGCTTGCTCCATCCGCAAAAGTCCCGTAGCTCCAAGACTTTCCGATGGGAAGCTCCGGATAGGCCACGGAATCCACGATTGCCGTATCCGCATTCACTAAGTAGAGCAAGCCTCCTTTCTTCGAAAGCTTGAAACCTGCATGCGGCTCGTGACCACGGTTCCGTACAAAATAATCGAACACCTTGAGCGTCATTTCCTGCGACTCGTTTGACTCGGGGCTGATTCGCGTGCCGTAGATGTTTTCGAGGTCGGGGAATGTAGAACCTGTCGGAATCCGTGCTTGATAGACTGTTGAGGAATCCCCCGTGCCGGTAAAGACAAACTCGTAACCTTTCCAGTCATCGACATCGGGTTGCGTCAGGCGGAAGGATACCTTTCTGTCCTTGGTGATGTAGGCATGCAAGAACAGTTCGTTCGCCCCGGAAATGTCGAGTACGTCGTCCTTGCCGGAGTTGCCTGTTCCGACGAATACGGCAATCGACGACCAGCCGAGTTCCTCGTTTTCTCCCAGCTGCATGATAGCGCCCACGCGGCGAACGTTGCCTTCCTTGAAGCAGTTCTTTTGTTGCCCGGGCAAGGGGTCTGCGTAGCTTTCACCCGGCGGATCGCTTTGCGCGTCCGTCCAAGTCCAGCAACCGGGACCGATCATGTTTAGCGTATCGTGCGGCAACACGTAATCGGGATAGTTTTTGCCTGACATGAACACGAGCAGCTGCGAATTAGGTGCAATCTTTACATTGCCGAACTTCCATTTGAACGGGTCATTTTGCGAATCTGTCAGGTACATCCCCGACAAGTTCACCGTGTCCGTCGATGTGTTGAGAATTTCCACCCAGCCTGCATCATCGCCTTCGTGGTCTTCAAAATCGACATTGATGGGATCGACTTCGGTAAACTTCAGCGGTCCACCCACAAACTTCAGTGAGCCATCCGCAACAGGCAAATGCGATTCGGCTGATTCGGCGGTAGAACTGGAGCTGTCGATTTCATCTGGGGCAAAAAAAACGTGCGAATTGTCGTCGGAACATGATGCAAGCATCCACGATGCGAGCGCGCTAAAAAAGACTGTTAGGGAAAGTTGCCTATACACCATGACTAAAATCTATATTCTGAAAATTGAAATGCAAAATCCCCTGTGTGGCAAAATAACTGTTATCACCTTTTTTAGTTTTCTCGGTTTTGTACATAGTGGGCTTGACAGAGCCTCGCAAAAAATGCATTTATGTATATCATCGGGATTGCCTAGCAAGGAGAAAAGATGAGTTTTATGAGGCTTAGCGCTATCGCTGCATTGTTAATAGGTTCTTTTTGTTGGGTGTCGTGTGGCGACAACTCCTCTTCTGCGGAGTTTTTGTCTTTAAGCAGCGTGGCTGATAATCCGCAAGATGCTTCTTCAAGCAGTGAAGCGTTCGGTTGGGGCCGCTCGTCTTCGGTAGAAATGTCTTGTAGCTCGGCGGAATCCAGCAGTTCCGGCGAGTTTGCTGCGTCAAGCAGTTCAGGTGAGCCTATTGCGTCAAGTAGTTTCAGCGAGTCCGTTAAATTGAGCAGTTCCGCTGAATTGAGTAGTTCTGGCGAATTTGTTGTGTCAAGCAGTTCTGCCGAATCAAGTAGTTCTAGTGAACTAGTTAAAATGAGCAGTTCTGCGGAAAGCAGCTCCAGCGAATCGCCCGTAGCGAGTAGCAGTAGCAAAAGCCTGGATGGAATTGTCTGGTATGTTGTCGGTGACAGCTTTAGCTCAGGCGATTTCGAAGGACTCGACCCGAAGCCCACCATCAAAGAAGGGAAATACGCTGGGAAACTTCCGGTCTATTCTTACCTTATTGGAAACCGTACCGGTTGCGACGTGCGGAACATCGCCGCTGGCGGAACCACTATATGCTATTACGATACCTACGGTTTCACCAAGCCGGAAAATGGAATCATGTACAGAACGGATTTTTCGGATGCCGACATCATCACCATCTATTACGGAATCAACGACTCCCACAACCAGATTCCTATCGGGAACATCGATGACATGGACCCGACTACATTCTACGGCGCATTCAACGTGGCACTTGATTACTTGACGAAAAACTATCCGAAGGCAAAGATCGGGATTATCGTTTCGAATGGTTGTGATACCGAGGATTATCCCGAGGCGACCGAGCAGATTGCCATCAAGTGGGGGCTTCCGTATCTTGACTTGGATGGCGGCGTGAACGGGATTACGATGCTGCGCTCCAGTTCCAGGAACCCGACTCCCGACGCAGAGAAAAAGGAAATCCTCAAACAGCAATGGGTCCACGAGCACAACTGGCACCCGAACGAATACGCTCACGAACTCGAAAGCCATTTCATCGAGGAATGGCTCTTGACGCTGCTTTAACTTACATGTAAAATTAATTTGTAAAAACTAGAACATCACGCGATAGTGAATCTGTTTCTCGTAGCGGCGACCATTGAGGTCGTGGTAGCCTTTCAAATTGTTGGAACGGGCGTTGCCTAGTGTCTTTTGCGGCATGATGCTGACTGTTCCTGAAGAAGACGTGGCCGTAGAACTAGATGAAGTCGCGGAACTGCTCGATGCCGCAGAACTGCTCGATGCCGCGGAACTGCTCGAAAGTCCATATTCGAACGCACCGAGATCAGTCGCTTTGCCTGCAAACGGGAATCCGAGATTTTCACCTTTGTCGATGGCGCGGCTCCCGGCCTTGAGTTTCAAGAAGCCCACGTCGGGCAGGCTGCCGTCCGCTTTGCGCGGGCCCAAGATTCCTGCGATTGTCGAGAGGTCCTTGCCGGTGACGGTCATGCTCGGGTCATCGAGACTCTCAAAATCATCTTCGGTCAAATTAAGATCCAGATTCCAGGTGTTGTTTTCGCCGGCGGGGCATTCCACGTAATGGTCGATGTTCTGGCTTGAAATCTTCTCCCAACATTCCCCGATTTGCGAATTCTTGTCTGGGAAGGCGATGTTGTTCTTGCGCACGTGTGCGTTGTCGCCCGTCAATGGTACCACTTCGGCCAGGCGGGTCTTTCCGTCTTCGGCGTAAAGCGTCGATGCCATGCTAAAAGCACGGTCGCCATTCATGTAGGCTGTGTTGTTGAGCCATGTGCTCCCGGCATTCGTATAGTTTGCATAAAAGCCCGATGCCTTGTTTTTCCATGCTGCACAAAACTTGATGAGATGATGTCCGGTGCCAAACGTACTTTGGCCCATCTTGATGCCGTATCCGTTGCCGTTTTTCGGGCTGCCACGTCCAAAATCGCTGTAGCCGTTCCCCATGGCGTAGCAGTTCTCCACAACTACAGGAAATTCTTGGTTGATAAAATCGAAGCCGTCGTCGCTGTTCCACCAGGAGCGGCACCCGATGAACTTGGTGGTATCGCCCTGGCCGGGTTCCTGGTAATGTGCACCGAAGCCGTCGGCATTTTCGCCATCGCCCTGCCAGCCAGTGGGGTCGTAGTTGTCGTGGGCGTCGCAGTTCAAAAATATATGCCCGCCACCGTCTGCCGCGCCATCGTGTGCAAAGAATCCGGGACCTGCGTTGTGGTGACTTTCAATCTGTTCTAGGAATATATGCTTGCTTGCGTAGATGAAAATGCCTGAATTAGAATTGTGCTTCATGGGCGTATTGCGAACTTCGAAACCCTTCAAGTGCAAGTACCTTGCCGCTACTACGATAGGCGAAGTGGTCATCGCTCCCTCGGGAGTTCCATCGCTATGCTCCACGCCTGCGGCCACAGGGAGGTTCGTCGCGTCAAAAATCGGCCGCTCGCCCGGATAGGCGAGATAATGGATACGGTTGTCGTCGCTTTCGCCGCTTGCTGTGAGGAGAATGCCCGCCGTCATCTTGTATCGTTTGTAAAAGACTGTGTCGTGCAAGTCGTAAATGCCACCACGAATCCAAACGGTATCGCCCGCGTGCACCACGGTGTTCGCCTTGTTGAGCGTCGCGAAGGGCTTGTCCTTTGTGCCTGCCGCACTATCGCTTCCGTCTGTTGCCACGTAATAAACCGCACCGAACGCCTGGACCGCCGACAAGATGAACCCCAATGTCAATAAAAGCCTTGCTCCCATAGAATCCTCAAATAAACAACAGTGAAAATATACTCTATTTTTGTGAGCGTTGCCTTGATAATTTTATGCAAAAAGCTCTGCCAAACCTTGGACATGCTGCTCGACTTGTTTTTATCATCGATTTGCTTGAGGATCCGTCAAAGGTTTCATTTTCATCTAAATTGAACTCAAAATTATAAACTGCATCAACAGTTTGAGTCTGTCGGCTGTCTCAATGAAAAAAAATTCACTTTTTTCGCTTTATACCCTTTACAACGAGAAAAATTATTTCTATAATTGGGTCACCCCGCGGGAATAGCTCAGTTGGTAGAGCACGACCTTGCCAAGGTCGGGGTCGAGGGTCCGAGTCCCTTTTCCCGCTCTAAAAACCACCTACAAAGGTGGTTTTCTTTTTTTTTGAACAACAGACGAGGACCAGAGACCCCTCGGGGGAGAGGGTG
>JAEEGH010032105.1_pt1 | contig 10109 bp, 6 predicted proteins | sample 9134181 | NCBI WGS metagenome assembly JAEEGH01 (sample SAMN16246544, study PRJNA631951) | gut metagenome | biome: gut microbiome; feature: rumen; material: DP-attached | host: Bos | place: Iran: Karaj | collected 2018-10 | reverse complement strand
TGGATTGATATACACCAAGGCCTTCGGCAAGATGGCCTACATCACCAAGGCCACGAGCCAGCTGATGAGGGATCTCGGCTCCATCCAGAGCCCCCAGAACGCATTTTATCTCCACCTGGGACTCCAGAGCCTTCATGTGCGCGTCGCCCGCCATAGCGAGAGTGCCCTTAAGGTCGCGGAATATCTTGAGAATCATCCAGATGTGGCCTGGGTCAAATATCCCGGATTGAAGAACGACCCTCACCACGAACTGGCAAAGAAATATATGTCTGCCTTCAGCGGGGTTATGTGCCTCGGCCTGAAGGGCGGCAGGGATTTCGACAACCGGTTCATGGACGCGTTAAGACTCATCACCATCGAGACACATGTGGCCGACTGTCACTCCTGCATCTTGCACCCGGCTTCTCACACCCATCGCCAATTGACTGACGAGCAGCTCCGTGCGGCTGGAATCGCCCCCGACCTTATGCGATTAAGCATTGGCCTGGAGGATCCCGAAGACATCATCTACGACATCGAGCAAGCTCTTGCCGCAGCCCACGCATGAAACGCCAATCCCTTATAATCGACCGGTTCGACCTCGAGGCAGGAGGCTCATTAGAGCCTCTCGAGATCGTCTATCACACCTCCGGGGCCAAAGACGGTAAGGTCGTGTGGATCTGCCACGCTTTGACCGCCAACAGCGACCCGGAGGATTGGTGGCCAGGAATGGTCGGTCCCGGGAAAGCGATCGACACTGAGAAGCATTTTGTCATCTGCGCCAATATTCCCGGATCGCCTTATGGGAGCACAGGGCCGGCGTCAATTAATCCCGCGACCGGAAAACCTTTCATGCTGGACTTTCCGAAACTGACGATGAGGGACATGACACGAGCCTCGCAAATAGTACGGAAGCATCTGGGAATAAAGAGCATAGACCTTCTGATAGGCAGTTCGATCGGAGGCTTCCAGGCAATCGAGTGGGCTGTCGATGAGCCGGATCTGTTCAAGAACGCTCTGTTCATCGCCACCGCTCCGAGAATATCCCCTTGGATGACCGCTTGGATGGAAGCTCAAAGGATGGCCCTGGAGGCCGACCAGACTTTCCGCCAGGCCAAGGATCTATCCGGAGGTGCGAACGGGCTTAGGTGCGCAAGGGCCCAGGCCCTAATCTCCTACCGCTGCTTCGAAGGCTTCGAAATCCGTCAGAGCGAGCCGGATCCCGACTGCCTTTTCGCTGGTAGGGCAGCCTCTTACGAACGCCATCAAGGCGACAAGCTCGTCAACAGGAATTTCGACGCTTATTCTTATTGGTATATAGCCAACGCCATGGACAGCCATAATGTCGGCCGTGGGCGAGGTGGAGTCGAGGCAGCTCTCGGGAGGATAACCGCCAACACCACAGTCATTTCCATCGACACCGATGGGATATTTCCTCCTGCGGAAAGTGCTGTTTGGGCGCCGATGATTCCCGGAGTCAGGCGCATCGGAATCACCTCAAAATTCGGCCACGACGGCTTCCTTCTCGAAAACGACTTGCTCACAGAGATCATCTCTCCCATATTAGATAGTTAGTACTCCGGCTGGTGAACACCAATGCCGGTTGGTGAGCCTGTCGAACCACCGGGCAAAAGTGTAAAGGACTTTACAGTTTTTGTAAAGTCCTTTACACATTTTACACTTTACACTTTTAGCAAAAGTAATTGATTATCTGATAGTTAAGCAAAATGGCACGGTAAATGTTCGGAAAATCAGCGAAAGTGTAAAAGAACGATCGCAATGAGAAGACAAAACCTTTTTATAGCTTTTATTTGTGTGTATTTAGTGATGGCTTTTCGGCCGGCGGTCAATCTGCCGGCCCAAGAGCCTTCAAAGGTGATGACGCTTAAGGACTGTATGGAGTATGCCATATCGAACTCCACGAAAACGCGTATCCAGCAGGCCGCTTCCGGCGATGCCCGGATAGCTCGCAGGGACGCCATCCTCCAGGCATTCACCCCGAATCTTAGCGGAAGCACCTACGCCTACTACAATTTCGGACGTTCGATCGACCCACAGACCAACACCTATTTCACACAGACCTCATTTCACAACAGCTATAGCGTCAGCGCCGGCTTCGATCTCTTCAACGGATTCCAGGCTGTGAACAATCTAAAGATATCGAAAACAGGACTCGCGATCAGTGAATCCCAGGAAAAACAAGTTGAGGCTGACATCTGTCTGGCAGTTATAGAGGCATATTACAACGTGGTGTATTACAAGCGTTTGGCTAACATCTACGAGGAGCAAGTCGGAGCCGCCGAGTTGGCGCTCAAAAAGGCTATGAGGCAGGAGGAACTAGGGCAGAAAGGCCATGCTGATGTGGTTCAGATGGAGGCTGACCTGGCCGACAGGAAATATGACCTGACCAATGTGAGGAACTCTTATAAAGATCAGCTTATGACTCTCGGCGACCTGATGTTCTGGCCGCCGGAGGAGGAACTGGTGGTGGATACGGATGTCAGATCCTTCGCTTCCGCTCAGGATGACAAAGAAGAATCTGTCATCGCCTTTGCCCTGGAGAACAATCCCCAGATAAAGATCGCTGAGGGAACGATGCTCAACGCGAAGCGGGAACTCAGCACGACCAAAGGCCAGTTGCTCCCGACTCTGGGATTATACGCTGGATGGAGCACCACATATTACACCTACCAGGGCGCCCAGACCAATCCTTTCCGCGACCAGTTCAAGAACAACGGTGGAGAATACGTCGAGGTGTCGATGTCGATTCCGATCTGGGGCAAGATGCAGAAACGGTCTAGGATCGCAAAGCAGCGCAATGCGTTGACTAAGGCCACGGCGGAATATGACCAGAAGCGTCGTGACGTTGAAAGCGAGGTCAGAAGGGCCATCCAGGACCGTGATGGCAGCGAGGCGGCATACGACCAGGCCCGCTACAAGTCTGAGGTCCAAGAGGAGGCTTACAACCTCAATCTCAAGAAGATGGAGCAAGGACTTATCTCTCCTCTGGAGCTTCAGACGGCGACCAACAACTACCTGAAATCAAAAGCGGACGAGATGAATTCGCTTTACAAATATCTCATCAAGGATGCTGTCGTGAAGTACTTCGGTGGCGTTGAATATATTAACCAAGAATAATATTAAGCATTATGGATAAGATCATCGAGAAGAAAACAGGTTGGAGAGTGGCTTTCACAAAAAAAGCCGTGCCGTGGTGGCTGGGAGCCCTTTTGGGAATATTCATAATCTACCTGATCGCCCGTCCCAATAATAAGACCCTGCGGGTGGACAAGGACACCCTCACCGTCAGCCAGGCGGTTAAAGGCGAGTTCAACGACTACATCCGTGTCAGCGGAAGGGTGCAGCCTATGACCACCATCCAGCTGTCCCCCCAGGAAGGCGGAATGGTTCAGACAATCCTGATCGAGGAAGGGTCCAAGGTCAGGGCTGGGGACCCGATCCTCATCCTGTCCAACGACAACCTGGACCTGCAGATCCTGAACGCCGAGGCTGAGCTTGCCGAGAAGGAGAACATCCTGAGAAACACACAGATACAGATGGAGCAGCAGAAGCTCGACGTGCGTCAGAATGAGCTTGAGTACGGCACCAACGTGGAGAAGCTCCGCAGGGCCTACGAGCAGCAGAAAGCCCTCTATGAGGACAAGCTTATCGCACGTGAGGACTACCTCAAGGCGAAGGAAGACTATGAGCTCTCGCTCAAGAAATATGACCTTATCCGTGAGCGTTCCCGCCAGGACAGCCTTTACCGCGGCACCCAGGTGGACAGGATGGAAGAGAGCCTTGAGAATATGCTCCTCAACATGCAGATGATCCGCAAGCGTAAGGGGAACCTCATCGTGAAGGCTCCGATTGACGGTGAGCTCGGACTTCTGGATGTGGTCCTTGGCCAGACAATAGCGAGCGGTGCCAAGATCGGACAGATCAACTCCGTAGGCACCTATAAGGTTGAGGCTCAGATAGATGAGCATTACATTGACCGTGTTGTCGCTGGCCTTGAGGCCACCTTCGAGCGCCAGGGCGAGACATACGCCACCAGCATCCGCAAGGTTTATCCCGAGGTGCGTGACGGCAAGTTCAAAGCTGATTTCAAGTTCGAGGGCGAGCAGCCGGACAACATCAGGGCCGGGCAGACATATTACCTGAACCTCCAGCTAGGGCAGCCTGAGGAGGCGGTCATCATTCCTCGCGGCACCTTCTATCAGAAGACCGGCGGAAAATGGATATATGTGGTTAACAAGGATGGCAACAAGGCCGTCAAGAGGGAGATACGCATCGGACGCCAAAACCCTCAGTATTACGAGGTTCTGGAAGGCCTTGAGCCCGGCGAGAAGGTTATCACCTCCGGCTACGATACATACGGTGATTCTGATGTGCTCGTTTTCTAAGATATGAAGATATTCAGAAAGACAGGGGTTTCGACGGTGATTAACGTCATCGGGATGGGGGTTGCTCTGGCGGCCGCGATGATCCTGATGGTGCAGGTGCGCTGGGATGCCACCTTCGACAAAAACTTCGAGGGACACGAGCGGGTGTTCCGAATGGAGAATAATTGGATGGACAAAGGGCTGTACAGCACCTATTTCTCCCGGCCGATCATTGAGGTCGCTAAGGCGGCCAGCCCCAATATCGAGGCGGTGGGAACCTTTGGATGGATGGCCCAGGAGGTTACATTAAAGAAAGATGGTGAAGAGACGGTGCTGTCCGTTCCCTCTGCCCCGGTTGACAGTTCCATGTTCTCCGTGTTCCCATTTGAGTGGGTCGAGGGCTCGGCACGGGAATTCACCGCCGGCGAGACAGCCGTAGTGAGCGAGAAATATGCGAAAATATTCTTTGGAGACGAAAGTGCCGTCGGCAAAACTTTCAAGGCCGGTAACGGAGTGGAGGTTCGCGTCATTGGCGTCTTCAAGGATATGCCCAAGAATTACAGTATGCATTATGGCGTACTTGTCAATCTTGGTGACCGATACCTTGACACGCCAAGTGAGTGGTCTTTCGCAGCTTATTTAAAGCTGAAAGATCCGTCCCGGGCCAAGGAAACGGAGGCGCTGATGGTGAATGCCGTTCTGGAACAATACGGTGACGATCACGATGCCGATGAGGCGGATGAATTCCGGAATGGATTCCGCATCGTTAAGCTGCATGATGCTCATTTCGAGCGCGATGTCCGGGCCAATATTGCCAGCGCCAACAAGGCGATTACCATTACGCTGACCGCCATTGCCATCCTTCTGATCCTCATCGCCATCATCAATTTCATCAACTTTGCTTTCGCGGAGATTCCTTTCCGCATCAAGAACATCAACACTCGCAAAGTGCTGGGCGAAGGACGCGGCTCCCTGATTGGACGGCAGCTGCTGCACGCCGGACTAATCGCACTCATCGCGTTTGCGATTGCCTGCCTCATCATGCACGTAGTGGCAGGGTCTTCCTGGGCATCGTATGTGTCCGACAGCCTGGCGCTGAAGGATAATGTCGGAATCCTTGCCCTGATGCTGGGCGTGGCGCTGGTCTCGGCCGTCATCGCCGGCCTTGCTCCGGCACTGTATTCCACTTCCCAGCCTGCCGCACTGGTCCTGAAGGGCTCGTATGGGACCAGTGTGAAAGGAAAGGCCCTTCGCAACATGCTGGTGGGGCTTCAGTTCGTATTGTCATTCCTTTTCATCCTGATGGCCCTGTTCGTGGGCGTTCAAACAAAGTTTATGATTGGAAAGGATATGGGCTTTGACGAGGCGCGCGTCCTTCAGACTTGGTGTGGATATCCGGCCGGGAACCAGAGAGATGCCTTGAGAAGCCATCTGCTGCAGAATCCTTCGATTGAAGCCGTGACTTTCGCTGACAGTCCGATTGTTTCCGACCAGAAGATGGGTTGGAGCAGGACCGGGGACGACGGCAATCAGGTTTTTATGGAAGTGTTGCCCGTCGATGTCAACTTTGCGGAGTTCTTCGGGCTTCAGATTGTCGATGGCCGCGATTTCCGGGAGTCTGACAACCAGAATGAGGCCGGCAGCATCATGCCCAATGAGACCTTCATGCAGATGTTTCCACAGTTCCACGTTGGAAGCCTGATGACGGGGCACGTGGATGACTGTGAGATCATCGGCGTGGTGAAGGATTTCAATTTCAAGAGTCTGCAGCACGCAATGGGCCCGCTGGTGCTCTATAATTGGGGAAGCAAAGGGTGGCGGTCTTTCGGACAGATGTACGTGCGGACTGTGCCCGGGGCCGATTTCAAAGAAGTCTCAGATTACATCAAGGAAGCCATCTGTAAGTTCGACCCCAGAAGAGAACCCCATATGGTGACCGTCAGCCATCTGGATGAGGGAATCGAGAATATGTACCAGAGCGAGCAGTCACTCGGAAAACTGATCACCATCGCCTCTTTCGTGGCCCTGCTGATTGCCATCATCGGCATCATCGGCCTGGTGTTCTTCGAGACGCAGTTCATCCGCAAGGAGATTGCCGTAAGGCGCGTCAATGGCGCCACGGTGGGCAGTATCCTGATGATGATCAATAAGAAATACTTGATTATGGCCGGTGCCAGTTTCGTGATTGCAGCGCCCGTCGCCTATTGGCTTATGACCGCTTGGCGCAAGGGCTTTGCCTACCAGGCACCCGTGCCGGTGTGGATATTCATCGTGGCGCTGCTCGCCGTTGCGGCCATTACCCTGGCCGTCGTTACGCTCCAGAGCTGGAGGGCGGCCAATGCCAACCCTGTTGAATCGTTAAAGAATGAATAAACAATTAAATAACAACACATTATGATTAAAGTTTCCAACCTTTCCAAGATCTTCCGGACGGAAGAAATCGAGACCACGGCACTCAATGGCGTTTCCTTTGAAATCAAGGACGGCGAGTTCGTCGCTATCATGGGCCCTTCGGGCTGTGGCAAGTCCACTCTGCTCAATATCCTGGGTCTACTGGACAATCCGACAAGCGGCAGTTATGAACTCCTTGGCACCGAAGTCGGCGGCCTGAAGGAGAAGGAACGCACCAAGTTCCGGAAAGGGAACATCGGCTTCGTGTTCCAGAGCTTCAACCTCATCGATGAACTCAATGTCTATGAAAACATTGAGCTCCCGCTGCGCTATCTGAACATTTCGGCCTCAGAGCGTAAGCAGAAAGTCACGGAGATCATGAAGCGCATGGCCATCAGTCACCGCGCCCAGCACTTCCCGCAGCAGCTCTCCGGAGGTCAGCAGCAGCGCGTCGCCATTGCCCGTGCCGTGGTGGCCGGCCCGAAGCTGATCCTCGCCGATGAACCCACCGGTAACCTCGACTCCAAGAACGGTAAGGAGGTGATGAACCTGCTGAAAGAACTGAACCAGGAAGGCACCACCATCGTGATGGTCACGCACTCCCAGAAGGATGCGGCTCAGGCCCAGAGGACAATTGACCTCTTCGACGGTCAGATAGTCAGCGATGTGAAGAACGAGCTTTAATGAGACGTAGTTCTGATATTCTGATCAAGGTACTCTCCCTGGGCATCGGGTTGGCCGTGGGCATCGTGCTCATTGCCAAGGTGTTCTTTGAACTGAGTTATGACAGCTTCTACAAGGACATCGACCGGGTGTATTGTATCCGCACCTGGTATTCGCAGCATGGGGACGAACACGATTATGGCCAGGTGAGCGGCGCCGTATCGGTGGGCTTTATGGAAGAAGTCCCCGGCGTTGAGGTGGGTACACGTACAACCTTTGTGTTCAATAGCCATACCTATCTGGATGAGGACGGGAACAAGCTGACGGCAACGCTTGTCTGCGCCGATACCTGTTTCTTCAAGGTCTTTGACAGGCCGATTCTTGCCGGTGACCCGGCGAAAGCACTGGGGAAATGGGGCAGCGTGATGGTGAGCAGGAGCTTTGCCGAGAATTTGGGAGGCATCCAGGAATGTATCGGCAAGCAGATTGCCAATGCCGATGCGGAAGATTTGAAGCTGACCATCGAGGGTGTCTTTGAGGACTTTCCAAAGAACGGCAGTCTGGACTACGACATCCTCCTTTCGATGACAACCTACAATATGGAGAGTACCGACAACTGGCTGGGCAACGACCGATACAAGGGCTATGTGAAACTGGCCCCCGGGGTAGAACCCAATACACTCTCGGACGCCATACGTAAGATGCAGGAGGCCCATCAGCCGCTGGCGCAGATAGAAGCCCAGGGAACCAGTTTGAGGTATTTCCTGAAACCCTTCAGCACGCTGCACACTTCCGATCCCGAGGTGAAGTCGCAGGTAATCCTGCTGTCCATCGTGGCGGCACTGCTGATCCTGATTTCTCTGCTGAACTACATCCTGATCGTCATCTCCTCGATGGTGAAACGCTCCAGGGAAGTGGGTGTAAGGAAATGTTACGGCGCAGAGGGTAAGCACATTTACGGGATGCTGACAAAGGAAGCCCTCCTGCACATCGTCTTGTCCCTTCTCCTTGCCGCTATTATCATCTTCGCAGGGCGAGGTATCGTGGAAAACCTGTTGGGCGTTCCTTTCCGGACGCTGCTCGTGCCGCAGAGTATGGTGGCCATCGGGGCGGTCCTCGCGTTCGTGCTGATCATTTCCATCGTTGTCCCGGCTGAGTTGTATCAGCGTGTTCCGGTCTATGCAGCTCTGAAAAACTACACGGAGAATTCCCGCCTGTGGAAGCTGGGACTTCTGTGCGTCCAGGTGCTCATCAATGTATTCCTGGTGGTAATGATGCTTGTAATCGGCCGCCAGTACCAGAAGGTCTCCCACGCCGATACTGGCTACAACTATGAAAACTTGTATTTCTTTAGTCTGTATGATGCGGACCGGCAGCAGCAGATGCGGGCCGTGGAAACGCTGCGGAGCATCCCTGAAGTGACCGGCTTTGCAGCCAGCTACAACCTGCCATACCGGGGCTCGAATGGCGACAATGTTTACTTGCCGGGAGATGACCGTGAACTGTTCAATATCGCCGATCAGTACGAGTGCTCAGAAGGCTTTTATAACTTATTGGATATTCGTTTCGTGGATGGCCGTGCGCCCCGGGATTCCAGCGAAGTGGTTGTGGACGAGAAGTTTGTCCAGAAGATGGCCGAGTTCACGGACTGGAGCGACGGCGCCGTTGGCAAGCAAGTTTTCATCACAGGCCACGGCTCGGGCCAAATTATGGACAAGGGCAATTTCACGATCTGCGGCGTTTATAAGAATTACCGCATCGGCAATCTGAAGACCGCGGGAATGGATCAGCGCCCGAGCGCCTTGTTCTACGGGGAGATCGGAAGCACGACCTGCTGGATGCCGCATTTCTTGTTCAAGGTGCGGCCGGATGCCCTGGAAAAGGTTCATAGAGCCCTGTCTGAATCCTTTGACGGAAAAGAAATCGACATCGTCTCGTACGAAGAGGAAGTGCGTGCCGCCTATGCCGACAGCAAACTGATTCGGAACGCCCTTGCTCTGGGCGCTCTTTTCTCTCTGCTGATCGCCCTCATCGGCCTGATAGGTTTCATCCAGGATGAGTCGCTGCGCCGCAGCAAGGAGATGGCCGTTCGCAAGATCAACGGCGCCACCACCCGGGACATTCTGAGCGTGTTCGCGAAGGACATTATGAAGTTGTCTGCCGTGATGGCCGTGATTGCCTGCGTGGCCGCCTTCTTTGTGGCCCACAAGTGGCTGGAGCAGTTTGCCGAGAAGGTGTCCCTGAATCCGTTGTATTTCCTGGGCGGAGCCATCCTGGTGCTGCTGATCGTGCTGGGCGTGGTGGTCCTGAACTGCCTGCGCATCGCCCGGGCGAATCCGGTGGAATCGTTGAAGAATGAATAAAGAGATTCCTGGTCAAGCCGGGAATGACGATAGCCGTCACTTGCCGATGTTCTGCTGGAAACCAATCTTGGGCCTGGGCTCATTCTTCTTCTCTTCAAGACGGGAGGAAAGCTCCGCTATGGCCAGGTACAGATTGTCGATGTCCTTCCGGACATCTTCTGAAAGGTCGTTGACGGCCCCCAGGTCTTCTTCCCTCTGCAAGGCCAGAAGGTCTACTTTGGCGCGGAGTTCCTTTACTTCAGCAGAGACGGTAGATGCCGCCATTAAATACTGCCTCACTTGGGAGAAAGCACGCATGATGCCAATGTTCGCCTGGATGGCTGTTTCG
>JAEEGH010032101.1_pt1 | contig 10110 bp, 9 predicted proteins | sample 9134181 | NCBI WGS metagenome assembly JAEEGH01 (sample SAMN16246544, study PRJNA631951) | gut metagenome | biome: gut microbiome; feature: rumen; material: DP-attached | host: Bos | place: Iran: Karaj | collected 2018-10 | reverse complement strand
GGCAATTGCTGTAAGCAATTAAATTCATCTGCCAGCGAGACACATCTTTCAAGCGCAGCTTGTTTTTTGCTTAATAGGATATTACAAAGTAATTTCCTATTAAGTAAAAAAAGCGTCAGCGCATGTGCACTGACGCGTAAGAGTCGGGGAGTGCGACCAAGTCGCCTTGGTCGCTGAGTTATGAAAAATTTGGTATTAGCTTTCGCTAGTACACTTCTCTTATAACATCCCAATGTGATGGCTATGTGAAGATTTGAAAAAATCCTCAAAAATATTTTAACCTTTTACCGCACCTTCAATCATTCCTTCCATAATTTGCTTCTGAGCAATAAAGAAGAGAATGAGAATTGGAATAATAGCAAGCAACGCAGCACCTAAAATCAAATTCCACTGTTTTACATATGAACCAACAAACGCCTGAACAGCAACTGGAAGAGTCTTAACTGGTCCATTTTGCTGAAGAAGAATTGATGGAAGCAAATAATCGTTCCAGATCCACATACCATTAAGGATTGTGACTGTAGTGATTACCGGCTTTAATAATGGAAGAATTACAATAAAGAATGTCTGCTCTGGAGAACATCCGTCAATAGACGCTGCCTCTTCAAGTTCCATAGGAATTCCCTTAATAAATCCATTTAGAATAAACACTGTCATCGCACCGCCAAATCCAAGATACGCAAATACGATACCTGGGATTGACTGAATCATAGGAATGCCAACAAAATTTCCAACATCTCTAAATGTAGAGATAAGTGGAAGCATTACTACCTGGAATGGAATAATCATTGATGCAATAAATGTAAAGTAAATTACCACTGACCATTTTGTTTTATTTCTGCAGATTACCCATGCAGCCATTGCTCCAAGAAGAGCTAACAATATTAATGAAAGAATTGTAATAACAGCTGATGATGTAAATGCTGACCAAAAAAGGAAATGGGTATTGTTAATTACATCTGATAAATTCTGGTATAAGTTAGCAAGTGATACGCCGTTAAATCCTATAGGATTTGCTGTAATGTCCGCTGTCTGCTTGCATGAATTAATCACAACAAGGAAGAATGGGAACAAAACGTATATTGCAATTACGATAGCGATAATCATTTTTATAACGATTTTGGAGGTTTTCTCTTTTACTTTCATTATAATTCCACCTCCCTCTTATTAGAAATACGAACCTGGCAAATTGAAACAATAGCAAGAATAATAAAGAAGAAAACTGCCTTTGCCTCGCCGTATGCATATTCATTATTTACAAATGCTGTGTCGTAAATATTAAGCGCCAGCATCTGTGTACCCTTTGACAAGAACTTACCCATGAAGTTAACCGAACCAGTACCATTTGTTAATGATAAGTTAACATCAAACTGCTTGAACGCACTGGTAAGTGTAAGGAATGTACAAATAGTAATTGTTGGAGCAATCATTGGAATCTTTATCTGGAAAAGAGTCTGCAATGAATTTGCGCCATCAATTGATGAAGCCTCAATAACATCTCCAGGCACTGTATTAAGTCCTGTAATGTAAATCAACATAATATATCCAGCATACTGCCATACATAAACCAAGACAATTCCTATAAGAGCTGTCTTTGTCTCTGTAAGCATAGATGCTTGTGAATTAAGAATCTCGGTTACTACTTTTGAGAAAATAAACTGCCAAATATAACCAAGTACGATACCACCAATAAGGTTTGGTAGGAAATAAGCTGCTCTAAAGAATCCCAGACCCTTTAGCTTTGAAGTACACAACAAAGCAAGTAAAAATGCCACAAGATTTACAAGAACAATATTTAATATTACAAACAAGAATGTGATTAATACTGACCATAAGAACTGTGGCTCATGGAACATTCTTGCATAATTATCAAATTTAACAAATTTATTTAATGTAATACCATCCCAGTCTGTAAATGAATATCCAATACCAAGTACAAGTGGAATGATTACTGTTACTGCAAAAGCAAATAACAGCGGGAATAAAAACATAAAATTAATGATTCCTCTGTGGTGCTTGAATGTAGGGAAGAAATATAATCCCACAAAAAAAGCTACGCAACCAACAATAATTAATGTACCTCTAACACCCCAGAAGTCTGTAAGTGTAATTGCCATATATAATCCCGCAACCATCATGGCAACTCCCACAATCATACATCCAAAGGAAAAGATTTTTCGTCTCGCGGAGAACTCACCCATAACTAATCTCCTTTCTCTCCTACCCAACTCTTTTAACAATTAGATTTGAATCTCATTGCTCTTTTAAAGAAAAAGGGGCAGTGCATTTAGCCCTGCCCCAAAGCTATCACTTAATTAGTTTGCATAGTAATCCTTGATTACCTGCTCGATTGTTGATGTAAAGCTCTCTGCGTCAAGCTTGCCCTGAGCATAATCAGCAAATACCTGACATGTCTGATTCTGAAGACCATCCTTCTTGAGCATTGTATGCCATCCACTGAACTTACCAGCGTCGATGTATGACTTCATGCTAGCGTAGAATGGGTTAACAGCTTCGTACTGGCAATCACTAAATGGAGAAACAAGACCTGCATCATTTACAAGAATGTTCTGAGCAGAGTCACCTGCGCACCAGTTAAAGAATGCCTTAGCGCCTTCAACATTACCATCTGCATAAGCTACCCAGTAGCTTGGTGGACCAGCGATGATTGTATCAATGCCATCCTCAAATGCGTATGGAGCAAATCCACACTCAAAATCAACATCATCAGGAGATGTTACACACCAGTTACCCTGTGTGATGAATGCATATTCACCAGCCTTGAAGCCAGCTACCTGCTCATCATAAGTACCATCTACAAGAAGATCTGGGTCTGAGTACTGATTCATCATGCCAACGAACTCTGCGAAAGCAAGCATTCTGTCATGATCAACCTGACCACCGTCATTAAGTAAATCGATATATGTAGTATCATCAGCTGCAAGACCTGCATCAAGATACTGAGCAAATACGTGTGTACCTGAAGACCATCCAAGATTTGATGGCTCTGCACACCAGCCGAGAACTGCCTTAATTCCAAGCTCGTCCTTCTTGCTATCAAGTGTCTTAAATGCCTCTGCATAAGCATCTGGGCTTGTAAGTGTTGAAGGATCAACACCTGCTGCCTTAAGCACATCTGCGTTGTAGCCAAGTGCTGTAGCCTCTACAGTGTAAGGGAATCCGATTGTTCCCATTGAGTCATCTACAAGTTCAAACTCAGTATTATTTGTCCAAGTCTCTCCCTTGAGATCTGCTAACTTGCCATCCCAAGAAGCTGCCTGGTTTGCTTCGATTACAAAGATATCTGGCATATTACCTGCCTGATACATCTTCTTAAGCTCGTCAGAAGCGTTTGTGTCGCCACCGATTGTTTCAACGATGAGTTCGTTTCCTGTCTCCTCCTTGTAGAGCTTAGCTAAATCCTGAAGCTGAGCATCAATCTCTGGCTTACCATTTAGAAGTCTAACTGCTGAGCTATCTGCTGATGCTCCACCACCCTGTGCGTTAGAACCTCCATTGTTTGCTGTGTTAGGCTGACCGCAAGCTACTAGGCTGCTGGCCATAGCGCCTATCATGAGTACTGAAAGTAATCTCTTTCTCATTTCGATAATCCCTCCCATAACATGTAAAATGTTAATTGTGTAGAAAAATTCTTTCTACAATTGTGCATAGTGCACAATTTCCCTTGTTTTCATTAGTTAACTTTTGCGCATAAGTTTGTTATAAGTAAAACATAACACAACTTTTCTGACCGGTCAACCCCCATTTCTAAAATCTAAATTATATTAAAAACGGCCCCTAAAGCTTGATTTTCTAGGCTTTGTGACAGTATCACGGATAACAAGTCGGGTTGGTAAAGTAATTTGTGCCTCGGTTTCTTCCCCTCGAATTTTCTTTAAAAGCGTCTCTGCAGCAACTACTCCCTTTTGTTTTACATCCTGATGCACTGTAGTAAGGGCAGGTCTATAGAGACTTCCCAACATATTATCATCGAATCCAGCTATAGAAATACCCTCTGGAACTCTGATTCCACGGTCTGTAAGGGCTGACATAAGTGTTACTGCATACAAGTCAGAAACGCACATAATCGCAGTATAATCAAGGGCTCTATGGCATATTTCATCCAAACTCTCCTCTATTTCGGCGCTGGCCGGACGAATTTTTAGGAAGTCCTTTTCACTATATTCAATTCCTGCTTCTTTAAGGGCTCTCTTGTAGCCATTTAAACGAGCTAAGTCTACACCCTTAGTATTATCTGATAGGAATGCAATGCGTTGATGTCCGCAAGAAATGATATATTTAACCATTTCGTAGGCTCCTTGCTCATCGTCAAGGCCTACGTTTGTGAAATGCTTTAACCCCTCCATACTATATGTATCAAGGCAGACTATAGGCTTTTTATACTTTGTACTAACACGTATACCATCATCATCAAGCATACCAAACAAAATAAGACCATCCACATTCCAGGTTGAAACATGGCGCATAATTTTCTCCGTATCCCTTGAGATGTAAAGCATCATGAAGTATCCAGCATTTCTAATTGTCTCTTCAATACCACCAATAAGCTCTGCTACGAAAGGATCCATGATAAGATTCTCGTATTTATCAACACGAGCTTTTAGGGCAAGACCAATGATTTTAGACTCATTCTGAGCTAAATTTCTAGCATTGATGTTAGGCACATAGTCCACTTCTTTAAGAAATTCTTCTACGCGACGTCTTGTCTCCTCAGAAACTTCTCCAGCCTTACCGTGAATGACGTTAGATACTGTAGTTGTGGACATGTTGAGTCTCTGAGCGATCTCCTTGATAGTTATCATTTAACAAAAACCCCTTTACAAAAAATCGATTGTATTGTATTGTGAAAACATAATAGCACTTACGCGCATAAGGTGTCAAGTTTACGCGGGTTTTTGCAGTTTTTTCATACTTTTTTGTAGTGAGGGAGTTAAAATGAACAGTAAATTCAACAAAATTGCAACAGATACATCAGTTTTAGAGAAGCTTAATGCAACTCTTACTTTTGTAGATGGACTTAATATTCCTTCTGACATTCCACATGGTGATATGCCAGGAGATAAGATTGAAATTGGTGATTCACACATTGCTAAGGCACGTACTATTTTTCCTGCTTTAGTTGAGCAGCTCAAGAAGGCTGCCGCTTCTAATAGCTTTGGTCGTGCAGTTGTATGTGTTCACGGTGGTTCTGGTGTAGGAAAAAGCGAGATAGCTTCTATTCTTTCCTATATGCTTACATCCGCTGGAATCAAAAGCTACACAATGTCTGGTGACAATTATCCACATCGTATTCCAATGTACAACGATGCTGAGCGTCTACATACATTCCGTGAGGGCGGCGTGCGAGCTCTTGCAGCATCAAAACTCAGCAATCCTTCTGTAATTGCAAAGCTTCAGGAGCTTCAGAAAGCAGATGATGATGCCAATGAGGCTCATATTTCAGAATACGATTGGTTTAAGACATATTTAGATGGTGGTCGTTCAGCTTTAGAAAATTATCTTGGAACACCTAAGGAAATCGATTTTGAGGAAGTAGATTCTATCCTTTCAGCTTTCTTAAATGGTGCCGACAAGCTGTGGCTTAAGAGAATGGGCCGCGACGAAGCCAGCCTCTGGTATGACGAAGTAGACATGAGCGACACCAAGGTTCTCATCCTAGAGTGGACCCACGGCAATAGCGATTACCTTTCTAACGTGGATATTCCTATTCTTTTAAACTCTACTCCAGAGGAAACACTTGAGCATAGACGCTCTAGAAATAGAGACGGCAAATTAGATAGCCCGTTTACAATGCTTATTTTAAACATTGAACAGGAAAAGATTAAATCACAAGCGTCAAAAGCTAAAATCATTATCACTAAGAGTGGGGAATTAATCGATTTTGAAACTTTTAGCAAATTAATGGCTTAGTCCAAAGGAGTTTTTATGAGTACTACACGCAATGATAACGGACCTATGCTGAATGCTTATCCTGACAGCATGGGCCACAGACTTGAGGATATCATCAAGGTTCTTAAGAAACCTGAGTTTAAAGATGTATTCCAGTCTTTTTATATTTTACCTAGCATTTACAATACAGATCTGGACAGAGGATTTTCTGTAATAGATTACGGCATCAATAAGGAGCTTGGCTCTCAAGAGGCCATTGAGGCACTTTCTGATTTGGGAATCGACTTGAAACTTGATTTTATCTTAAATCACGCCTCTGTTCTCTCACCACAATTTCAGGATTTAATAAAAAATGGTGAGAATTCCAAATACGCCGACTTCTTCATCAACTGGAACAAGTTTTGGGAAGGTTGCGGGGAAATGACTGAAGAAGGATATATTAAGCCTGATGAAAAATATATCAAAGATATGTTTTTCAGAAAACCTGGTCTTCCAATCCTCATGGTTCGCATGCCAGATGGCAAGGACGTACCATATTGGAATACTTTCTATCAGGAGGTTCGCTACAAGAGACCTGATGCAGCCGACTTAATAGAGGCCGCAGGAATGCAATATCTTGCAGCTACTAATCTTGCAGAGCGCATTTGCGCTTCGCTGGATGAAGGCAAGACCCCTTCTGAAATTGATTTCGCTGGTTATGAAGAATACAAAGAAGACGTTGTTAATTATCTAGAAGCAAGCAGACGCTACCTTGGACAGATGGATTTAAACATCAAATCTGACCTTGTATGGGAGCACTATAGAAACACACTTAAGACTCTTGCCGATTATGGTGCAAAAATCGTAAGATTGGATGCATTTGCATACGCTCCTAAGGAGCCAGGTAAAAAGAATTTCTTAAACGAGCCTGACACATGGGATGTATTAGAGCGGGTAAAGGATATTGCCAACGAATATGGACTTTCTCTTTTACCCGAGATACACGCTACTTACGGCGAAGGCACTTATGAAACCATCGCTTCTAAGGGCTATATGACCTACGATTTCTTCCTTCCTGGTCTTCTCATCTATACTCTTGAGAAGCAATCAGGAAAGCTTTTAGTTGATTGGGCTAAGGAACTTAACGAGAAAAATATTCGAGTAGTGAATATGCTCGGTTGTCATGACGGTATTCCTCTTCTTGATTTAAAGGGAATGCTTGATGAGAAAGAAATCCAGGAGCTTATTGATACAATTGTTGGCCGTGGCGGTTATGTGAAGGATCTCCACGGACAGAAAAATATGTACTATCAGGTCAATGCAACATACTACAGTGCCCTTGGCGAGAATGACAGCAAAATGCTTTTAGCTCGTGCTATTCAGATGTTTATGCCAGGTAAGCCTCAAGTATGGTATCTGGATTTATTCGCAGGTAGAAATGACCACGAGGCTGTCGCCCACGCCGGTGTAGGCGGTCACAAGGAAATCAATCGTACTAATCTCTCTTCCGAAATGATTGAAGTCGCTCTTAAAAATGACGTAGTTAAAAAACAACTAGAATTACTTCGTTTGAGGAACACACATCCAGCTTTTGGTTTTGACAGTACTCTTTCAGCAGAAGCAAATGGATTTATGCTAAAACTTGCTTGGGAAAAAGAAGGTCACCGCGCCGAGCTTCGTGCAAATCTCAGAGACTATTCTTACGAGATTATCACTGATTAATTTTATATTTGTTACTGCATAAAAAAGGCACACCCACTATGAGGTGTGCCTTTTGAATTGCTTATATTTTTATTAGTTTACGAAAATGTCCTTGCGGTTTCCAAAATAAACACGGTTCACAAAGAACATAACGATACCAACAATAATTGTTACGATATTTCTTGAGTCACCTGCAAACTGTCCTAATGCACTTGATGCTCCAATAGTATAAATAAAAACTACAATTGCAGAAATAAGATACATAGCACATACAAGTGTTCCAGCATTCTTCTTATACTTAAGAATAGATACTGCTGTCATAACACCTAGTACAACCAATACTAGACAAGCAACACCATATATCATATCAACTGGCTTGAGTCCTGGGAAAACAGCATAAACATAATCTGCGTCCACTCCTGCTGCTTTATAGTGGAGTCCTGTTAATGCTGCAATAGCGTTATAAATATTAACTAATGCTCCAGCCCATAATGCAAAATAAGCAAGGAAATGAGCCCACTTTAAACCAAGCTGTGGAGCAGGTGCCACACCTACTGAACCTCCGCAATTAGGACAAAATGCTGCCCCCTCTTCTAACTGAGTACCACAATTGTTACAAAACATATTTTTTCTCCTTTTCTCTTATAAAATTTATACTCACCTTTATATAGTGAATTATTATATTGATTAATGCAAGTAATTTGTTAAAATTTTTTAGATATTTTACTTGCAATTAATTCCATTTATCTCACATAGATTTCTTTTCTATTATCAAAATAAATCTTATTAACAACAGCCATTATTACCGCACCGAATAGAGTAAAAATGTTAAGAATTATCATTTCTAAATCTCCAGTAATAATAATCACTCCTGCAATCATTAATAATGCTGCTATTCCCTTAAATACATATGCCGCAAATAATATTGTTCCTGCGTCTCTTTTTAAATTTAAGATGTATATAGCTGAGATAAGCTGCATAGTAAGCACTATGAAAATAGCAACAGCATATAGCTTATCAGCATAAGCAAGTGCATCATATTCATAATACATAACCTCGCGAGGTATATCATTGAAGTCAAACTTCCCTGTTAGATATACAATTCCCCAAATTAAGTTCATAAATGCAGCCACCCACAAGTATCCATAGCTAAGAAAATGAGCCCATTTTATATCCAAGCCTCCATTTCCAGCAACAGCAGGATTTGTGTAGGTTACTGGGTTTACAGTAGGATTTGTGTTAGCCACACCTACTCTTGCCCCACAATTTGAACAGAACTGCGCATCATCTGATAACTGTGTTCCACAACTACTACAAAACATAATATTCACTCCCTTTAATTTGAAAATTTATTTTAATCATTAATTAACAAAAACATCACTACGATTATCAAAGTATGACGCATTAACAAATATTAACACTATATCTAATATCATACGAAATCCATCGCTAGCCTGACCAGTACTAACACCAACTACAGATGAACCATAAATTAGCAAAACAAGAGTCATCACAAATTCGTATCCAAAAACTATACAAACTAGCTTTCCTGCATTACTCTTTCTATTAATAATAGCCACTGCCGCAACAGCTAAAAGCACTATAAACACAATTCCAAGAACTATCCCTAAGTTAATATATCCTGAGAGCTTGTTCTCGCCAGAGAAAAATTCTGCACTTTGTCCACTCAGCTCCACTAGCTTTATAATTCCAAAAAGATTAACAAGGCAACCAAGCCAAAAATAAAAGTACCCCAAGAAATTAGCCCATTTACAGCCAAGGACTTCTCTTGTCTCAATCTTTACAGTTGGCTTACCACAATTAGGGCATACCCTAGCGAATTCACTTACTTCTGTACCACATGAATTGCAAAACATATATATCTCCTTTTCATAACTATTATCTCTCGATTTCACGGTAGTTATATACTACCCTATATGCCATCTATATGCAAGTAGTTTTTTAATAATTATTTGATGTATTTCATAAGATATAAGATTCTTTTTCCATTCTCCATATCTATTTACTTGCCTTATATCCTCTCTCTATTCCACATTACAGCTAGCATATCCTAGTTACTTCCTATTTTCTATTTCTCCTCCTAGGCAGTACTACTTTTTTATTTTTCTACTGCCTATTTCCCTTTTCCCATTATAGGCAGTAGCACTTTTCCTTTTCTCTACTGCCTATTTTCCTTTTTTCCTCTCAAGCAGTAGCTTTTCCCATTTCCCCTACTGCCTATTTTCTATTTCTCTTCTCAGGCAGTAGCTTTTCTCATTTCCCCTACTGCCTAGATTCCATTTTTCCTCTCAGGCAGTAGCTTTTCCCATTTCCCCTACTGCCTAGATTCCTTTTTTCCTCTCAGGCAGTATCTTTTCCCATTTCCCTTACTGCCTATTTTCCTTTTCTCCTCTCAGGCAGTAGCTTTTCCCATTTTCCCTACTGCCTATTTTCCTTTTTTCCTCTCAGACAGTAGCATTTTTCTTTTTCTCTTCTGCCTATTTTCCTTTTTTCTTCTTT
>JAEEGH010032100.1_pt1 | contig 10110 bp, 8 predicted proteins | sample 9134181 | NCBI WGS metagenome assembly JAEEGH01 (sample SAMN16246544, study PRJNA631951) | gut metagenome | biome: gut microbiome; feature: rumen; material: DP-attached | host: Bos | place: Iran: Karaj | collected 2018-10 | reverse complement strand
CTATCTTGATTCTATTGAAAAGAAAACGCTGGAGTACCTGGACACTCTCACAGACGAGATGCTTTACGAAAAGCCAAAGGATTGTAAATATACCCGACTGGAACTGGTTCTCAGGCAGTACAGACACCTCTCATTCCACACCGGAATGTTAAACGGACAGACAGCCCTGGCAACCGGACAGTTTCCCATGTGGGTTTCAGAAACCGAGCAGTTTCTGGATGACGGAATACTCTTCGGAAGATACAGGAAGTACAGAGTATAAATGGAAAAAGACCTCTCGTCCGCCTATAGACGAGAGGCCTTCTTTATCACTTGTTCATAATTCGAATCTATGAGTTCTATATGTTCACCTGTCTTTGCAAATCCTTCTATATATCTTTTGTTATCTGCTTTTATCCAATCGGCTGTGCAATATGACTCATCCAATCTGGATTCTATGTCGGAAGCATGGCCCCTAATCTTATCGAAATTCGCATCAATGTAGCTGTCTGTCAGCGCAAGACAAATAAATCTGATATCCTGCAGATAATCTTCGCTGAAATCCCTGCGCCAGTCAAAGGGAATATAGCAGCCTTCAACAATCAGATTCTGCTTGTTCTCAATAGCAGTCTTTATCATTTCCCGTACTATCGGCCAAAGATATGTCGTCATCTCCTCATCATCTTCAGGAGTAAGATGAGTATTTCCGCTTCTGATAAGTCCCATCTTCAAATGATCGATAGACAGGTACGGATATTTATATTTTTCAAGCATCCTCTGAGCAAGTAGTGTCTTTCCTGTATGGGATGCTCCCGTTATGAGTATTACCACGTAACGTTTCTCCTTACTTGTGAATGACTGTATTTATCCTGCATGGCTTAAAGCCAACCGGAGTTCGCCAGAACAATAGCGTTCTCTAAGCTCAAACTTCCTTATCTGTCGTTTTCGTCAAGAGCACCACGGTTTCCACATGTACGCTCCAACTGAACATATCGCAGGGTCGCACCTTCTTTATCTCATAGCCGCCATCGCACAGTATTCGAAGGTCTCTGGCGAGAGTTGCAGAGTCGCAGCTCACATAGACGATGCGATCAGGCTGCATCTTTAGCATGGTCTCAAGGCAGGCGCTGTCGCACCCCTTGCGAGGCGGATCTACAACGATAACATCCGGATGAAGCGCAGCATCTGACACAGAATCGCCCTCTGCGCCAAGCCTCCTCTTCTCATAAAACTCAGGCAGGACCTCCTCAGCCTTACCACAGTAGAAGTCCGCGTTATCAAGTCCATTCCTGTCAGCATTTCTCTTGGCATCTTCCACGGCGTCCGGAATAACCTCAACTCCGTAGACATGACCTGCTGCCTTTGCCATGGATAAAGAGATTGTTCCTATTCCGCAGTAAAGGTCCCATACAGTCTCTTTTCCCGTAAGGCGCGCATACTCAATGGCCTGTCCATAGAGCTTCTGGGTCTGAACAGGGTTAACCTGATAGAACGACAAGGGCGAAATCTCAAATTCAAGTCCGCACAGGGTGTCGGATATGGTATCTGCTCCCCAGATTGTGCGGATCTTAAGTCCCATGATCACGTTAGTCTTCTCGGTATTTATGGAAACGGAAATGCTGGTCATTCCGTCAATCTCAGCAAGTTTCTCAGTAAGTTCGCTCTGTCCCGGAATATACTCTGCGCCCTTTCCGGAGAAATTTATCACCAGGCACACCATGATCTGGCCACTGGTAAAGCCTTTCCTTATCAGCACATGCCTTAAAAGCCCCTTGCCACTTACTTCGTCGTAGGCAGAGACCTTATATTTTTCCATGTGGGCCAGGATAATATCGAGGATCTCCTGATTCTCTTTTACCCCGATAAGACAGTCCTTAACAGGGATGATACTGTGAGTTCTTCCTGCATAGTATCCGGCAACTGGTTTTCCATCCTTGCCCGTGCCAATCGGGTACTGGGCTTTGTTCCTGTATCTCCAGGGCTCGTCCATTCCGATGATCGGCTCCATTACACTGTCAACAAAAGCCTCATCGAAGCCGCCCAGACGCACAATGTTATTCCTTACCTTGTTCTGCTTGAACTCAAGCTGCCTCTCATAGGTCATGTTCTGGATCTGGCAACCGCCGCACTGACGGGCGATGGGACACTTAGCTTCCTGCCTGAATTCCGAAGCCTCAAGCACTTTCTCAAGATGCGCATAAGCATAATTCTTCTTGGCCTTCATGACCTTGGCACTGACCTTATCGCCAATTACCGCATCTTTAATAAAGAGGGTATAGCCATCAATTTTGCCTATGCCCTCTCCGTCATTTCCGATATCGACGATGTCCACGGTAAGAACATCGTCCTTCTTATAAAGAAAATTTTCTTTTCCCATTTATAACCTCTCACAAGGAAGTTCTGCTCACTAGTTACGCCAATGCAACCTGTGAAGCTCGCCCTCTCTCTCAAGCCCGGCAAAGTCATTCTGCCTTAGTGCCTCATAGAGCACAATAGCAACAGAATTGGACAGGTTCAGTGATCTTATATCCTCGCCCATTGGTATCCTGATGCAGGTTTCTTCGTTGTCCACCAGTATCTCCTCAGGAATTCCAGCGCTCTCTTTTCCGAACATGATGTAGTCGTCCATGCCAAAGTTCGCTTCGGCGTAGGTGCGCTTTGCCTTGGTGGTGGCGTACCATATCTTAGCCCCGGGGTGCTTTTCCACAAAATCCTGATAGTCCATGTATCTTGTGACATCGAGCTTGTCCCAATAATCCATCCCGGCTCTCTTTAGCTCTTTTTCTCCGAGGCGAAAGCCCAGGGGTTCTATAAGATGAAGACTTGTGCCTGTTGCGACGCAGGTTCTTCCGATATTACCGGTGTTCTGCGGAATCTCCGGCTGGTGCAGTACTATGTGCATTTATTACTCCTCGTCATCAGCATCCATCGCTGCAGACTTAGGGAGCGAGAAGATGAACTCAGTTCCAACGCCCTGAGTACTGATAACATTGATATTTTCGTCGTGGGCCTTTATGATCTCTTTTACAATTGCAAGGCCAAGGCCGGTGCCTTTCTTGTCCTTACCTCTTGAGGCGTCGGACTTATAGAATCTGTCAAATACGAGCTTTAAGTCTTCCTTGGGAATTCCGATGCCACTGTCCTTGACGGATACGAAGACCTTGCTGTGCTTCTCGGTGGTCTCGATCTTAACCGAAGAGTCGTGGTGGCTGAATTTGATGGCGTTGTCCACAAGGTTGTAAAGTACCTGCTGTATCTTGTCAACGTCAGCATTTACCAACATTTTGTCATCTGTCAGCACCAGCTCGATGGCGATATTCTTGTCCATACAGGTTCCGCCAAAAGACTCTGCGACCTTCCTGATGACACTGTTGATGTCAAAGTCGACCTTCTTAAGCAGCATTCCCTTGGTGCTCATGTTGTTTAGTGTAAGTAGCTCGTTGGTGAGCTTGGTAAGTCTGTCGGTCTCGTTGATTACTATCCCAAGGTACTTCTCATGCATCTCGGGAGGAATGGTTCCATCCTGCATTGCCACAAGATAACCTCTTATGGATGTAAGAGGAGATCTGAAATCGTGGGAAACGTTGGCAACCAGTTTCTTCTGATCATCCTCGGAGCGGGCAATCTCACCTGCCATGTAAGACAAAGAAGCAGCAAGGTAGCCCATCTCATCCTCAGACTCCACCGAAAACTCATAGCCCATATTTCCGGCAGCATACTGCTCTGTAGCCCTGGTTATCTTGCGGAGCGGCACATATACCAGCTCCGTGAAGAAGATAAGGATTATCAATGACAGCAGGAAAAGAACTATCAGCATCAGGTAAGAGATGTTGAGGAAAGTGTTGGCTTTTTTCTCCAGCGCAGCTATCGGTGTGTGTATAACAACGTAGGCCTGAACCTTATAATTGGCGGTTATCGGCGCAAAGACACTCAGCATTTCCTGGTTAAAAGAGCTCCAGAAGTCCCCGGTAGTATAGTAGCTAGAGCCTGTGATCGTCGGATCAAAGCCGGTTATCACAATCTCTTTTCCCGGCTCAAGCATCCTTGAGGAGTCAAGAACCAGTCGGCCCGAAGGATTGACGATCCATATTGGGGAGTTATCCATGTACTTGGACAGCGAGGAGAGCTCTCCGTGCACTGTCTCAAGGGACGTCTCCGAATTGTAAAGATCTGCTGCATAGGTGTTGGCTATCTGTGTGGCAACCTGGTACATGTTGTCTGCCTTGTCACGCCTTAAGCGGTCAAGCGTCATGCTGTATACGAAGGTCGCAACCACAATAAAACCAAATATGCCGAACAAAAGATATGCCAGCAGAAATTTGATGTAAAGGGTCCGTTTCATTTACTGTTGTACCTCAAATTTATAGCCGATTCCCCAGATGGTAGCCAGTCTCCACTTGTCGTGGTCGTTTAGCTTCTCACGAAGTCTCTTGATATGAACATCTACAGTTCTTGTATCTCCGATGTACTCATAGCCCCAGATCTGGTCAAGGAGCTGCTCTCTGGTAAATACATGGTTTGGAGATGCAGCAAGGAAGTACAAAAGCTCCAACTCCTTGGGTGGCATGTCGACTCTCTCGCCCATGTAGGTTACTGAGTAGTTGGTCATATTGATCTCAAGGTCAGGATATCTTACAACCTTGTCATCCGACTCCTGAACCTCCTGAACCTGAGGTTTGTATCTTCTAAGGACAGCTTTGACTCTTGCCACAAGCTCTTTTGAATCAAAGGGCTTCTCCATGTAGTCATCAGCCCCCATCTCAAGGCCAAGGACCTTATCAAAGACTTCTCCCTTGGCGGAGAGCATGATCACCGGCACCTGACTCTTGGTCCTGAGCTCTCTGCAGACCTGGTATCCATCGATGCCGGGGAGCATTAAGTCAAGCAGCACCAAGTTTGGCTTAAAGGTGTCAAAGGTGTTGATGGCTGTCTCGCCGTCGTTGCAGATCTTGGTCTCAAAACACTCTTTTACCAGATAAAGAGAAATGAGCTCTGCAATGTTGTTATCATCATCTACGATTAAAATTTTCTGTTTGCTAACCATTTACTATTCCCCTCTTACTTTATAAAAGTAACAATTGTAACCCCTGCATCTCCCTCGCCGAACTCGCCAAGCTTAAAGGATTTGACATAGGGTACCCCCTTAAGATATTGATGCACAGCCTGCCTTAAGGCTCCTGTGCCTTTTCCGTGAACGACTCTTACATTATTAAGATGCGACATGTAAGCATCGTCCAGGTATTTATCCAAAGCAGCGACTGCGTCATCGCTGTTTTTTCCTATAAGATTGATCTCCGTCCTGATGGTCGAAGCCTTGGAGAGGTCCATCTTGCCGCCTCCCGAGGTGTTCCTGCCGTAGAACTTCTTCATGGCAGCCTTGGGATCCTCATCTCCAATGAGCACCAGGTCTCTGATGTTGGCCTTGGTCTTCATGATTCCGCACTGGATAAAGAGATTTCCGTCCTTGTCGGGCTTGGATGAGATGGTTCCCTTAAGTCCCATGGACACGATCTTTACGCTCTCGCCGAGCTTTAGCTGAGATTCCTTGAGTATCTGGTGATCTGCCGGAAGCTCTTTCTTCTTGGTGATTGCCTTGTTCTTGTCGGATATCTTCTCGTTGAGCTTCGTCCTTGTCCTCTCAAGGTCCTGCATGGAAGCGTTTGGACCGGCTTTTCTGTATACCTTGATGGTCTCGTCGGCAACGTCTTTGGCTTCCTGAAGGATCTGCCTTGCCTGCTCGTGAGCCTCACGCAGGATATCTTCCTTCTGCCTGTCCAGCTTGTCCGTCTTCTGCTCAAGCTGTCTGCGAAGCTCCTCTGCTTCCTTCTTGTACTGCTCTATCTCAAGGCGCTCGTTCTCGATGGTCTTACGGCTCATCTCAAGATCCGCGATAAGGTCCTCAAATCGCTTGTCCTCTGTGCTTATCTGCTCGCTGGCCGCCTCGATGATCCTGTCGGGGAGCCCGAGCTTTGAAGAAATGGCAAAGGCATTACTCTTTCCGGGAAGTCCTATCAGCAGCCTGTATGTGGGCTTTAGAGACTCGACATCAAACTCGCAGCTTGCGTTCTGAACGCCCTTTGTGTTGAGGGCATAGACCTTGAGCTCTGAGTAGTGAGTAGTTGCCAGGGTCCTGATCTTACGCTTGTGCAGGTCATTGAGTATTGAGATCGCAAGAGCCGCGCCCTCAGTGGGGTCAGTTCCCGCACCCAACTCATCGAAGAGACACAGACTGTTCTCATTGGCATTTTCCAGGATTGCCACCGTGTTTGTCATATGTGATGAGAAGGTAGAAAGAGACTGCTCAATACTCTGCTCATCACCAATGTCCGCATAAACCTCTTCAAACACCGACAGTTCCGACCTGTCCGCCGCAGGTATCGCAAGCCCCGCCTGTCCCATCAGGGTCAAAAGACCTACCGTCTTTAATGTAACTGTTTTACCGCCGGTATTTGGTCCCGTTATTATCAGCATGTCAAAGTCGCGGCCGGCATATACGTCGATGGGAACCACCTTGTCTTTTGCAATAAGAGGATGTCTTCCCTTCTTGATATCAAAAATGTGCTGCTCGTTAAATACAGGTGTAATGGCATTTATCTCCAGGGCATAGGAGGCCTTGGCAAAGATAAAGTCAAGATCTGTCATGATCTCGCAGTTGTACCTTATGGCATCAACATGTTCAGCCACTGAAAGGCTGAGCTCCATGAGAATCTTCTCAATCTCGGCGCTCTCCTGAAGTGCCATCTCGCGGATCTTGTTGTTGAGCTCAACAACCGCAGCCGGCTCAATAAAGAGTGTTGATCCTGAGGAAGACTGGTCGTGAACAAGACCGTTTACCTGGGATTTGTACTCAGCTTTTACCGGGATACAGTATCTGTCTCCTCTGACTGTAACCACCGCATCCTGAAGATAGGTGCGCAGCGAGCCGTTTATCATTCTGTTCAGCTGCTCGTGAATGCGGTCGTTGGCCAGCATCATTCCGCGCCTTATATGCCTTAGCGCAGGACTTGCATCAGAGCTCATCTCATCCTCAGACACGATGCATCTTCTGATCTCCGCCGACACAAAGGTAAGGGGCTCGAGCATCTGGAAGGATTCTGTAAGGGAGTCGCCCTCTTCATCATCTCTTGGCGGTCTTCCGTAGCTCTTTACCCTGTTTACGTTATCCAGGAATGAAGCAAGCCTAAGAAGAGATGCCATATCAAGGGATGATCCGATCTTAAGCGCCTTTAAGATTCCGCCAAACTCCTTGTTGTCACCAAAGTTTACGGATCCTTTTTTGAAAATCCTTGCGATGGCGTCATTTGTCTTTTGCAGGTTTTTTCTGATCTCCTTGATATCAGAAGACGGCTCAAGCTCAAGACAGAGCTTTCGCCCCGGGTCTGATGTTGCGTGTTCTGCCAGTTTTTCAATTATCTTGTCGTACTCAAGTACGTGTAATGCTTTTTTGTTCATTTCTAAAACCTTGTTTTTCTGCCTGTTTACATAATTGTCCAAATTACAGTTTACCATTTTAAGCGCTCCGTGACTAGTGAGCCAATCTATAATATAATGTATGTAATATTTTGAGCTTGGAAGGTAAAAAGACATGCCTCTTAATCAGGACGAGAAAAAAGAAGTATTGGCGGACACAGGTTTTATCAGTGAGAAGATAAAACAGCGCCCCATAAACAGAAAAAAACTTTTAAGAAGAACAGTCATCACGTTCTTTCTTGCCATAGTATTCGGAATAGTTGCGTGCTTTACGTTCCTGTTCCTACAGCCGGTCTTCAGTGACAAGCTCTACCCGGAAGCTGAGCCGGAGCCCATCTCCTTCCCGGAGGAAGAGGTTCAGGACGAGCTTACTCCCGAGGAGATGTTTGCAGACGAATTCCAGATAGCGGAGGTCGAAGCCCAGTATCTCGAGGCCAATCAGAAGGATCAGATCGATGCAGCCATCGCTTCCTACTCCTTCTCTGCTTCCGACTATTCTAAAATGATGTACTCTCTTAAGGGCGTTGCCCAGAGCGTAGGCACCAGCATAGTCACAGTGACTGCTGTTTCCAACGACACCAACTGGTTCAGCGAATCCTTTGAGAGCAGCGGATCTGCTTCAGGTGTAATCATCGCCAACAACGGCACCAACTACTTTATCGTAGTTCCTTCATCAGCAATAAGCGAAGCCGAGAGCATAAAGGTAACCTTTGTTGATGGCTCCATGGCCAATGCCGAGCTTAAGCTTGCCGACGATGTAACCGGCCTTAGTGTCATCAGCGTCAGCAGATCGGATCTGACAGAAAACACCAGGAATAAGGTAACCACTTCGTTCCTGGGAAGCTCCAACAACGGCACAATGACAGGTCTTCCCGTCATCGCAGTCGGCAGCCCCATCGGAATTCAGGGTTCCATCTCCTACGGTATCATCACCTCCGAGAAGACAACCCTTAACCTTGAAGATTCCTACTACAAGCTCCTGACCACAGACATCTACGGCAGTAACTTGGGAAGCGGAGTTCTCGCCAACTTAAACGGCCAGGTTATCGGTATTATCGACATGTCCTACAACACCGAGGATCTTGAGAACCATATCTGCGCCATCGGTATCACAGAGCTAAAGACTTTGTTTGAAGACCTTTCAAACGGACGAAACAGAGCGTACATGGGTATCCACGGAACCACTATTCCGGCGGACATCTTAGAACAGCAGAACATCCCTGCCGGCGCTTATATAACAGAGACTGAGCTGGGCTCTCCTGCCATGCAGGCCGGAATCCAGAGCGGAGATATAATAACCGCCATAGACGGCGTCGAAGTCAGTTCCTATGAGCAGTTCATATCCAAACTTGCGCAGTGCTCACCGGATGATATAATAACTGTTGCAGTAAAAAGACAGGCTCCAAATGATTACATAGAGCTTGACATAGAGGTGACTTTATCAAGCGCCACCCACAATTAATTTATTGTTAGAAATGAGGTTTTTATGAAATTTATCAAGGATCTTAAACCTGGAGACAGAGTCGCTGACATCTACATGTGCAAGCACAAGCAGTCAGCCACTACCAAGAACGGCAAGGAGTATTATTCAGTAATCCTCCAGGATAAGACAGGTACAGTCGATGCCAAGATCTGGGAACCGGGAGGAGCCGGTATCGATGAATTTGATGCTCAGGACTGCATCGATGTCTTCGGTGAAGTTACCAGTTTTAACGGAGCCATCCAGATCAACATCAAGAGAGCCAGAAAGTGCTCTGAGGAGGAATACGATCTCTCCAACTTCCTTCCTGTATCAAGCAAGGACAATGACACAATGTATAAAGAGCTTCTGGGGATAATAGACACCGTAGAGAATCCTTATTTAAAGAAGCTCCTTCAGGAGTTCTTTGTAAACGACAAAGACTTCATAGAGAAATTCCGCAAGTCAAGCGCGGCCAAGACCGTACACCACGGCTTTATCGGAGGTCTTCTGGAGCACACTCTCAGCGTTACCAAGCTCTGCATCTATATGGCAGGCGCCTATCCGATGCTCAAGAGAGATCTTCTTATCACAGCTGCCATCTGCCACGATATAGGTAAGACAAAAGAGCTGTCTCTCTTCCCTGTCAACGATTACACCGATGAAGGTCAGTTCCTCGGTCATATCGTGATGGGCGTAGAGATGGTCGGCGAAAAAGCCCGTAATATTGAAGGCTTTCCTGAGCTGCTCAAGCAGGAGCTCCAGCACTGCATCGTAGCTCACCACGGAGAATTCGAGTACGGCTCACCCAAAAAGCCCGCCATCATGGAGGCAGTTGCCTTAAACCTTGCAGACAATACTGACGCCAAGATGGAAACCTTCACCGAGATCCTGCAGAATATCACTACTCCGGGATGGCAGGGATACAACAAATTCTTCGAGACCAACATCTACGAAACAAAAATAGACTGATTACCATTTATAGATTAACAAAAACAACTTTAGTTTTTTGTGTAAAACGACAAAAATTTAAAATATTTAAGAAAAATCTAAAATACCCATTGACGCCCAATTATCCTGTTTAGTAAAATTGCTATAACAGATGCTAGTTAACGCAATTTTTTTAGGAGGATTTGCTATGAAGAAGAAAGTTTTGAGTATTCTATTAGCTGGCTGCATGTCAATGGGTATTCTTGCAGGCT
>JAEEGH010032098.1_pt1 | contig 10111 bp, 7 predicted proteins | sample 9134181 | NCBI WGS metagenome assembly JAEEGH01 (sample SAMN16246544, study PRJNA631951) | gut metagenome | biome: gut microbiome; feature: rumen; material: DP-attached | host: Bos | place: Iran: Karaj | collected 2018-10 | reverse complement strand
CTTCCAGAGCCTGGGCGATACTGATGGAAGACGGCGCAGGGGCCGTAGTCAACTTTCCAAATCAGGGTGGATATTTCAACACGTCCGGGACGACGGTTGATTTTCAGGGAAACGCGAATGTGAACATAGAAGGCGGTTACAGCGCTAGCTATCCGGTCGCTCTTAACAAAGGTGCGCATTTCAACCACAATGGGGCTCTTTCATTCACAAGGTCTGGCAACTATACGTGTCTGTTCCAGATAAACGACAGTGATGTGATAGGGCCTGGTGTCACCAATGTTTCGCATGCCGCGAACGCCTCCGCAGACAATGAATCACGGATACAGATCGCCTCTGGCGTCGTTGCGACGATGCGCAATGTCGCGATCACAGGGAAACACGCATATTTGATGGGGCCGGGCACGGCGAGGATCGACGCTTCGGCGTCAGACTGTTTGTTCAAGGCGAACATCAAGGCGGGGGATTCGCTCGTGGTGGAGAAGATCGGCGCGAACGAGATGGTGGTTTCCGCCACAACCAACATTCCGAATCTTGTCGTGGGAGAAGGGCGTGTGAGGTTCGTTGGGGACTGCGTCGTGAAGAATCTGACAATGACTACAAACACGGTGCTTGTCGCGGATGGATGTGTGGTTACACTTTCATCCGCCCCTGAACTGCGGGGGATTTCGCTTTCCGCAGAGAACGGTGGTTCGTTCGTCAAGGCGGACGCGGCCAGGACAGTTGTGTATGAGCCAGCGTCCATAACGGGACTGCTGCATGTGGCAAATGGCGAGCTTGCGTTCTCTTCATACGGCTACACGAACAAGTTCTGGCGCTTTACGTTCACAAGCGTGAAGAGCGGGATATCCCCTCTATACATCCGGGGACTGTATCTTTTCGCAGGCGACGGAACGTGGCAGAATTCCGGGCTGGGGTATGTGGACCCTGCGAACGAGACCACGACTTCCGTGCTGGCGGCAGGCAAGACGCGTTGGTATTGCAGCTCCGCGACGAATGTCGCCTCCGCTGCCGGTACGGAAAGTTACTACAACTACAAGAACCTTTACAAGATATTCCGTTATTCAGACAACAACAACCATTATCCGCGCCTAATCTCTCCGAGAATCGACCCGGAGAACCCAGATTCGCACCTTGCCGTGGAAATGCGGCTTTCCAATTCCGCCAAGCCCATCACCGGTTATAACCTGCGCGCTGCCGGGAATGCCAAATATGCCAATGGATGGCGAATCGAAGTGTCGAACGATGGTCTTGCATGGACGCAGATCGAGGAACGCAAGGACCAGACATTCTCCATTTCCGACACTTACAACACATACGATGATGTAGCATACGTGAAGAACACCGAGAACGCCAAGGAGTTTCTCCACTTCACGGGCTATCGCAACGGCGGGCTTGCGGTGATGCCGGATCCGCTTTTCATCCAGGTTGACGGCGGGGCGACTCTCGACCTTCTCGCCTTCGACGACGGACAGCCCATAGATTCAGTGACCATCGACCTCGCCTCCGGCGGCGGAACGGTGAAGGGCGGCAAGATCATGCCTAACGGCACTCTGATCATCAACGGTGTGACGGAGACAGGTACGGACATCGCGAGCGCGCTTCCTCTCGCCTTTGAAGGCGCGCTCGATGCGCAGAACTTCCGGTCCTGGAAAGTCGTGATCGATGGCAAACCGTCACGCCGCCATCCAGTCTATGCGAACGGCAAGATCTCCGTTCCGAGCCTTGGCTTCATAATGGACATCCGCTGATAGGATATCCGCTGATATTGGAGGTGATCGCATGACATTCGACATCACGCGACGATCGTTTCTGTATGGATTTGCCGCCACTGGTTTCCATGCTTTTGCGGAGAATCCTCTTGCCGGCACCGAGCGGCCAGCGCCGAAGCTCCGCATCGGACTTGCCGCCGACATCCACATCAACCAGTGGCGGGCGACCACGGATAGGTTCAAGGCGCTCTTGAAGTATTTCGACTCTGCCAAGGTGGACGGCGTTCTTGTGGCGGGCGACCTCGCTGATTCCGGTGTGGTGGGCGAGCTCAGGAAGGTCGGCGACATGTGGCGCGCGCAGTTTCCCGGCGGAAAGCGTTCGGACGGCGCGCCGATCGCGAACCTGATGCATTACGGCGACCATGACACCGGCGGCTATCTGTGCGAAAGATCCGGTTTCCTGAAACGCCACGGGCTTACCGGAAAGACGAAGGAGGAGATCGCCGCGTTTAAGGACGCGAATCTGCTTATACGCCACCGCGAGAAGGATTGGGAGGATGCGTTTGGCGAGAAGTACATGCCGGTGAAGGTCGTGAATGTAAAGGGGTACGATTTCGTCCTCGTTCATTTCGATCCGCGCGGTGGCTCCACGGGCTGTACAAAGGCGGCGCGTGAATTCCTCGCGTCGTACAAGCCAGACCCGAAGAAGCCGTTCTTTTATTCGCAGCACCGCATACCGTTAGGCCTCACGAAATACCGTTCGAAGAAAGGTGGAATCTGCGACAACGGCGATGCAGCCCCGGCGCTCGCCAAGTTCAAGAACGCAATCGCGCTGTGCGGGCACGGCCATCGCTCGTTCATGGATGAGCGGTCGTTTTTCAACGAAGGGGGCCGCGTGTGCCTCGAGATACCTGCCACAAAGTTCCCGCTCGTGGCGCCGCCGCCAGGAGCGGAGAGCAAGAGCCACGAGGACAAGGCGCATCCCCACCAGTGCGTGGTGATGAACGTATACGACGGATTAGTGGAGTTCGAGAGGATTGATTTCATGACGGGTCGGGCCCTTGCGGGGCCGTGGAGGAATGCATGAAGCTCGTGTTTTGCGCCTGCTCGGCGGCGGTCGCGTTGTGCTCGGCGGCGATTCAGCCGCGCGAGGAGGTGCTTGCCGAGCTGAGGAAGGTGGCGGAGTCGCCGAACTTCTACTACGCGGTGAGGGTGTCCGAGAAGACGAACAGGGACGACGTGGAGGCTAAGGCGGGTGTGCGCACGAAGGTGTGGTACTCCGAGCTCGCGGCGGTGTGTGGCACATGGCGTCCCCCGGAGTGGTATGCCGCGAACCGCACGAACATAACGGCGATGGTGAGGCGGCGCTGGGCTCAGGACAAGGCGCTTTGCGTGTTCTCATGGCACATGGACAATCCGTATGTCCCCCATCGCTGGCGGAACGCCTCAAACCATGCTCCGGACACGTTCCGCTTCAAGCCCGGCGTGAAGGGTTTCCCAGAGGAGCACAGGCGCCTCCTCCGCGAGATCCTTGACGGCACCGGTGGCGAATGTGGCACCGGCACGATATATGGGAAAACATACTACCCGCCGTGCAGGAATCCAAGGGAGTGGTTCGACAAGGCGCTGCGGCAGCAGGTCGACTTTCTGAACGGGCTTGTCGACGATGGCGGGCGGCGCATACCCGTGGCGATCCGCTACCTCCACGAGTCCGACGGCGGATGGTTCCCCTGGTGCCATCCGTACGCCACGGCGGAGGAATTCAAGGAGATATGCCGCATCACATGCCGTTATCTGCGGAAGAACGCGGGCGAAGACCGCCTCCTCTTCGCCTATACCCCGGACAGGTACTGGAAGTCATTTGGCAACGAAGGGGATACCAACAACACCTTTCTCGCCAGATATCCCGGCGACGAATATGTGGACATCGTGGGGATAGACGACTATTCCATCGGCACTGGTGAGACGGAAAAGAAGGCGCAGTACAGGTTCAAGAACACCTTGAAGCAGTTCCGCGAGCTTTCGCGATTCGCCGCCGAACGGGGAAAGGTGGCCTGCGTATCCGAGACGGGCTGCCTCAAGGGCCGTCCAGACTACTACACATGGTTGAAGAACCTCTGCACGGCGGACGGAGTGCATGTTGCGTTCGCCTGCACGTGGGGAGGTGTGTATAGCATTCCGTCCACGGAGGAGGGACGGGCGAACTGGCGGGAGTTCCTTGCCGATCCGAAGGTGATCACCATCCGCGCAAGCGCGCCCTGACTACGCGCGGACGTTGCCGACCTCAAGAAGATTATTGCTGGCAAAAGCGGGCAGGAGTTTCTTGCCATCTGCGGCAGGGATATGGTAAAATAGAGGGGCTTTCAAGGCATAGAGAAAGGTGTAAGATGAAGAAATTATTCTTGTTTGCAGGATTGCTTGCCGTCGCCGCAGCGCTTGGCGTTGAGCGGCCGTGGATAGTCGGGCATCGCGGCGGACGCCATGAGTTCGACGACAACGCGTGTGGCGCGTTCAGGCAGTCGATCGCCTACGGCATAACGAGCTTCGAGACGGACATCCGCTCCACTAAGGACGGCGAGCTCGTGATAATGCACGACGGCGACGTGAGCCGCACCACCACCGGCCAGGGCAAGGTCGCGGAGATGACGCTCGCCGAGTTCAAGGCCCTAAAGCTGAAGGCCTCCGGTGAGGCGCCGCCGTCGCTCGCCGACCTCGTGGAGATATTCGCCGGGCGCGCGCCGTTCCGCGTGGAGTTCGAGATGAAGGAGTGGAAGCCGCTCTCCATCGAGGAGTACTGCGACAAGCTCTACAAGACCGCCTCCGCCAAGATGATGAAGGGAACATACATCTTCACGTCATTCAAGCATGACCTCGTGAGGACCATGCGGAAGGTGCATCCCGAGGCGAAGACCGCGCTCATAATCGGGCGCGTCCTCGACGACCAGGCGATAGAGGACGCCATCGCGCTGGGCGCCTCCGGCATAGCACCTCTCCTGAAGACGGGCGGCGGCAAGGACAAGGACGGCAAGCCCAGGCCGGTGGCGCGCACCACCAAGGAGATGGTCGCCAAGGCGCACTCGAAGGGCCTCGCTATCTCCGTGTGGATGGTCAACGACGGCGCGACCTACAAGGAGGCGCGGGCGGTCGATGCGGACACATGCACATCGGACATGCCCATAACCATCCTCGCCGCCTCGCGCGTCTTCGACGCCAAGGCCGCCGATCCGACCCTCAACACGGCGCTCTTCCCGGTGCCGCGTCTCCAGACCGACAGCTACAACTGGTTCGCGCGCCACCGCCGCATCCTCGCCGAGCGCCCGAACCTCAAGCCCGAGATCATCTTCATCGGCGACTCCATCACGCATTTCTGGGCCGGGCGCGATTCCATCGGGGACTCTTCCGACCCCAAGACCCTTCCGTCCTGGAAGGAGGCGTTCGGCGCCTACAAGACGCTCAACCTCGGCTATGGCTGGGACCGCACGTCCAACGTCTTCTACCGGCTCGCCGACGGCGAGATGGACGGCATGGACCCGAAGGCTGTGGTGATCCACATCGGCGGCAACAACCTCACCACAACCTCAAACTGGCAGGGGAACGCGCCCGAGGAGGTGGTGGAGGCGATAGCCAAGCTGGTGGAGACGGTGCACGGCAAGGCGCCGAAGGCGGAGATACTGGTGATGTCCGTCTTTCCGTTCGGCAAGAAGCCGGGGGACTGGCACCGGCCGAAGCTGCGCATCCTCAACCCTCTTCTGGCGGAGCGCATGAAGGCGTATCCCTACGTGAAGTACCTGGACGTCCACGACAAGTTCCTCGACGAAAACGGCGTCTACCGCCCCGAGCTCTCCCGCGGGGACAATGTCCACCCCTCCGTGGAGGGCTACAAGATCTGGGCGGCGGCGCTTTTGCCCGAGTTCAAACGCATATTCGGACGATTTTAGCGTTTACCCCCTTGCAATGCGACCGAATATTTGGTATATTTTACACCTGTTTTTGGAAAAACAAGGAAAAAGACATTCATGCCAACTATAAATCAGTTGATTCGCAAGGGGCGTCATCCCCTCGCGACGCATTCGAAATCGCCGGCGCTGAAGAGCTGTCCTCAGCGTCGCGGCGTGTGCCTCGTCGTCAAGACGATGACACCCAAGAAGCCTAACTCCGCGCTCCGCAAGGTGGCCCGTGTGCGTCTCACCACCGGCGTCGAAGTCACGGCCTACATCCCCGGCGAAGGGCACAACCTCCAGGAGCACAGCGTCGTGATGGTTCGCGGCGGCCGTGTGAAGGACCTCCCTGGCGTGCGCTACCACATCGTGCGCGGCGTCCTGGACTCCCTCGGCGTCTCCGGGCGCAATCGCAGCCGTTCGAAATACGGCGTGAAGCGCCAGAAGGAAGAGAAGAAGTAAGGAGCCACCATGTCAAGACGCGCAAGAAAGATTGAGAAGAGGGTCTCCGTAGACCCGAAGTACAACTCCGAGCTGATCGCCCACATCATCCGCGTGATCATGAAGGACGGCAAGAAGACGACGGCAGAGCGCATCGTCTACGGGGCCATCGAGAAGATCCGCGAGGAGATCGAGAAGGATCCGGCCAAGTTCGAGAAGACCGAGGGCGAGCAGAAGGTCGCCGTGAAGGATCCCATCGAGGTCGTCTCGCAGGCCATCGAGAACATGAAGCCCAAGGTGGAGGTGAAGACCCGCCGCGTGGGCGGCACCACCTATCCCGTCCCGAGCGACATCAACCCCGTGCGCCAGCTTTCGCTCGCGCTCCGCTGGATGACCACGTTCGCGGGCGGCCGCCATGGCATGGGCATGCCCGCCGCCGTCGCCGCCGAGATCATCGACGCGTTCCTCGGGCAGGGCAACGTCATCAAGAAGCGCGATGACGTCCACAAGATGGCAAACGCCAATAGGGCGTTCGCGCACTACGCGTGGTAACCCCTCAGCTGTTTTTCCAGAAACGCGAAAGAAGACCGGCCCTGCGGCCGGTCTTCCTTGTTTTTGCTGCCCGGGTGTCCCATTGCCCTACGATAGATTCGTCGCCAAGTCTATCCAGTCTTCCACCGAGAGCTGCTCGGCGCGGGCGGTGGACTCTATGACGCCCTTGAAGATCGCGCCGAGCTGCTTGCGGCGGTGCTCGAACGCCTGCTTCGTGAGGCGCGCGAATGTGTCGCGCACGGCGGCGGGGAGGTCATCGTGGAGATGGTGTCGCACGAGGGTCACGATCATGGAGCCGATCGTCGGCTGGGGCCAGAAGCAGGTGGGCGGCACCTTGCGGACGCAGGTGACGGTGTAGTCGAGCTGCGTCCAGACGCCGGCGAGCCCGCGCGTCTTGCCGCCGGGGCCGGCGGCAAGACGCTCCGCCACCTCGGTCTGCACGAGGACGGTCATGGTCTCCGGCCGCGCCTCCGGGCGGCGCGCGAGCTCTAGCATGATGCGCGTCCCGGCCTGGTAGGGGAGGTTCGAGACGAGATGCCTGAAGCCGTCGCAGTCGCCGGCCTTGATGAAGTCGAGGGCGTCGCCCTTGAGGACGGTGAGGCCGGGCGGGTTGCCGAGGGCCTCGGCGAGGCGGTCGGCGAGGACGGTATCCTTCTCGATGGCGGTTACGGAGTAGCCGCGCGAGAGAAGGCCTTCGGTGAGCACGCCGAGTCCGGGGCCGATCTCGAGAATTGAGGATTGAGAATTGAGGATTGAGAATTGGGGGGCGGAAGGGGTGGGGAACTGCTGCCAGGCGGAGGAAGCCGCGTCGAGGATGGCGTCGAGGGAGTTCCTGTCGATGAGGAAGTTCTGCCCCATGACCTTGTTCGGGTGGAAGCCGTGCTCGAGGCACCACGCCTTCACCTGCGATGGACTCGTCAGGTTCACTTCGCGTTGTCGTTCGGCATCGGGTATTCCTTCACGTAGGCGGCGGCGCGCAGGCGCGCTATCCACTCCTTGTGCAGGCGACGGCCGATTTCGCGCTTGGTGTTGCGGAGCACCTGGTCGTATGCCTCGGCGAACGTAAGCGTGCGTGCGGCGGCGGCATCCTCCTTGCGGATGATGAAGGTCCAGCCATCGAGGACGATCGGATCAGAGCGCTGGCCGGGCTTGAGCTTGTCGACGGCGGCGGCGACCTCGGGGCGGAACTCCTCGGCGGGGTTCACGTCCTTCCAGAGTCCGCCTTCCTTGGCGTGGGAGTCGGCGGAGTGCTTGATGGCGAGGTCCGCGAAGGGCTCGCCCTTGTCGAGGCGGGCGATGATGTCCTTCGCGAGGGCGGAGGAGTCGGAGGCCTTTTCGCCGGGCTTGAGGAGGATCACGCGCAACGAGGTCTTGGCGTTGACCCTGTAGCGCTCGGGGTGCGAGAGGTATTCGTTCTTCATCTGGGAGGGTGTGGGGGAGAGGTCCTTCTCGACCATCTGGTAGCGCATGGCGCCGATGATCATGTCCTCCTTGAGGGTGGAGCGGAACTCGGTCATCGGGATGCGGGACTCGGCGAGGCTGGCCTCGAAGCGGCTCATGTCGCCGTCGAAGCGGTCGTGGACGATCTCGCGGATGCGGTTGTCGATGACCCACTCCTGTATGTCCATCTTCTTCTCGGCGGCCTGGGCCAGGACGAGGCGGCGCTCGATGAGGGAGTCGAGCGCGGCCTTGTAGATGTCGCGCACGGCCTGCTCGCCGCCATTGGCGGCCGCGGAGAGGCGGCTTGCGATCTCCGGATTGCGCTTGATCTCGTTGCGGACGTCGTCGAGGGTGATGGCGGAATCGTTCACTTTCGCGACGATCGCGTCGAGTGTCGCCGCCTGCGCGGCGCAGGCCACGGCGGCAAGAATAAGAGTAGATACAATTTTCATGGCGGAAATGATACCAAAAAATCGGCATTTGGGCAAGGGCGGATCGCAATAGTGCCTAGTGCTTAGTGCTTAGTGCCTAGTGCCTAGTGCTTAGTGCCTGGTTTCTGGTTTCTAGTTTCTGGTTTCTGGTTCCAGTCTAGGCGAGAGATTTCGTCCGCAACATATTCTCAGACCGATTGTTATTGCGCCTGTGTATGCATTGTGGTAAAATGTGCGCGTCTAAATCCAGCCCAGAACTCAGTCAAGGAGAACGGGGAGATGGCAGAACTTGCGATAAGCGCGAAATTGATGGGTAAGGGGTGGATTTGTCGGTTGTCTACGGGGGTGGCGCCATGAAGCGCCGCCTTGATTTGGAGGATGGTCATGGATATGCAGTTCAATAGGAGGAATTTCCTCAAAGGCATTTCGCTCTCGGCTTTTGCCGGAGCGATACCACCAATGGCGAGGGCGGAGGGGACGACGCTGGCGCTGCCTGAGATGTCCCGCGGGCGCCTAAAGCCAGGCAAGCTCCAGGAGGTGGAGCATGAGGCGGACGTCTGCGTGATCGGTGGCGGCATGGGCGGATTGCTCACCGCGATCTCCGCCGCGCGCCGCGGCGCGAAGGTCGCGCTCATGCAGGACCGCCCGGTCCTCGGCGGCAATGCGTCGAGCGAGATACGCATGTGGATATGCGGCGCCGGCACGCGCGTGAGGAACCTTCAGGAGACGGGCATCATGGAGGAGATCGCCCTCGACAACATGCACCGCAATCCTTCGCGCAACTGGTCCATCTGGGACGCGCTGCTCTACGAAAAGGCGCGCTTCGAGCCGAACATCGACCTCATTCTCAACTGCGCGTGCTGCGACGCGGAGATGGACGGGGCCAGGATCAAGTCCGTCACAGGCTTCCAGCTCACCACGTATCAGCGGCACACGGTGCGCGCCAAGATCTTCGCAGACTGCTCCGGCGACTCGATCCTCGCGCCGCTGACGGGCGCCGCGTATCGAGTCGGCCGCGAGGCGAAGAGCGAGTTCGGCGAGGAGTTCGGCATCGAGAAGGCCGATCGCAAGACCATGGGTTCAAGCCTCCTCATCCAGGCCCGCGAGACCGACCACAAGATCGAGTTCACTCCGCCCGAGTGGGCGTATGACTTCCCCGACGACGAGGCGCTCAACCACAAGCCGCACGAATGTCTGCTCAAGCCGCACACCAACTTCTACTGGATCGAGCTTGGCGGCGAGGCGGACACCATCGCCGACGCCGAGAAGCTGCGCGACGAACTCCTCAGGATCGCATTTGGCGTCTGGGACCACATGAAGAACCACGGCGAGCATGGCGCCGACAACTGGGAGCTCGAGTGGTTGGGCTTCCTCCCCGGGAAGCGCGAGAGCCGCCGCTACGTGGGCGACTACACACTCACGCAGGAAGACGTGGAGAAGGGCGGCAAGCGATTCGAAGACACTGTCGCATACGGCGGCTGGAAGATCGACAACCACCTGCCCGGCGGCTTCTGGTTGAAGTCCAAGGGCGGCGCGCATCTCCAGAAACGGCGTCTTTCGGAGCCTTATGCGATACCCTACCGCGCGCTCTACTCCCGCG
>JAEEGH010032096.1_pt1 | contig 10111 bp, 6 predicted proteins | sample 9134181 | NCBI WGS metagenome assembly JAEEGH01 (sample SAMN16246544, study PRJNA631951) | gut metagenome | biome: gut microbiome; feature: rumen; material: DP-attached | host: Bos | place: Iran: Karaj | collected 2018-10 | reverse complement strand
GTTCGCTGTCAAGTTCTTCAGGAAAGAGCGGCTACAACTGACAAGGTTTTCAGTAAGGAACAAACAATGTTGACAAGTAATTCAGTTTAACCCGGTGAAAACTGTCAAGTGAAATCAGGAAAAGACAGAAGGAAGTGACCTATTCCTCGTCCGGATAGTTTCTTTGTGTCGTTCAGATAATCCGAACAAGTCATTCGAATAGTCCCTATACCCCCATAGAGACTATTCGAATGAGTCGTAGAGACTATCGGAATGAATCGACAATTACCTTTTATGTTCCTAAGACCATAAATGGCTTGCCAAGGAATTTCTGAATAGGCGTCTAAAGGTTTGCCATCATCTTTTAGCAGTTTGCCAACATGTTCGCCAATGACATCGCTACGCGGGTTTGGAGGCTGAATTCGAAGCGTTCGGAGGCTGAATTCATCTGCGATTCGCGCGCATAAATAAAACTATTTAGGGAATGGAATTATCAAGCAAGGTCCTTTAGCCCAATGAGGCTGAAGATGGCGATTTTTCCCCTTAACGTTTTAAGGAAATTCTGTTAAAATCGTTAAATCGGCAAAAAGCGCGAAATATGTTAATGGACTTAACAGAAGTTTACTTGCTTTAACTAAAACCCCGTTGGTTAGAATAGCATAAGGCGTGAGGCGTTTCCGTTGGGAAGTTCTTTGTATAAAGTGGAAGCCTTCATTTGGCATCTAAAGTGGTCATGGCTAGCATTGCTCCCATTGCTCGCTAGGGTCTCGCCCATGTCTCTCCCATTTTTTACACGGAAAAGCAACCGGATTTGTATTTTCGTGAAAAAAATCATGCCATTTTGCTGGAAGATACATATTTGAGGACCTTGATGGGGGGCGGCCTGAAGGCCTCAAAATTAAACAAAATCTAAAAGAAAATTTTTCAAACTAAAAAAATCGGGCTGGCGTGAGGCTGGTCCGATTTTTTTTATTACCCTTGACTTCGTCGAAGATAGGCTGCATCTCAGAAAAACTCAAATTTATTTGGTTTTTCGTTCGATTTTCACTATCTTTGCAGGCATGAAAGAAACGAAATGGTGTGAGAATGTCATTCTGGTCGACGCAGACTACGTGGACAAGGTGGCATTTGGCTTGATAGTGAATTTCGAACGCATGATAGGTCGGCGGATTCCGCAGGCCGATATGGCGCAGTGGCTGGAGTGCGTGGCGCTGGACGGCGGACTGCGGCCATTGGATCATGGGGACGGTTCGGATCATGGGGACGGTTCTGCTGATCCGTCGTCGAAAGTCGACTGTGATCATCAGAACCGTCCCCAAGTGATCCAGAACCGTCCCCAAGTGATCCAGCGAAGTGTTCAAGTCGTTCTTTTGCACAAGGGCCTGAAAATGGATAACTTCACGCCGGGCAGCTTCGCCGAATTGGACGGCAAGGCGTTTACGGGTAGGCTGGGGGAGTTTCTGATGAGCTGCGTTCCCGTGGAGGAGCTGACGACGATGGACGACCTGTTTGTGGACTCGATGCAGATTATTGCGAATGCCGAGGAGGTGAAGCGGATGATTGTGGTGCCGAATGCCGAGGAGATATTCCAGAAGGTGCGCGAAGGATTGCGCCACGCCGACCCCGACAAGCACGTGACGGTGCTGGCCATGCAGCCCATGGAGGGCGGGAACTTCCGACAGGAGATTCTGGGCTATTCGCTGATGGCAGCGCTGGGAATTCGTTCGGAAGAGATAAATAAAATGTCGTAATAACGTAATAACGAAAAAACTAAATAAAACTATGGCTAGAGTATTAATGATTGGCGCCGGGGGCGTCGCAACAGTGGCAGCATTCAAGATTGCGCAAAATGCTGACGTGTTTACGGAGTTTATGATTGCCAGTCGCAGGAAGGCGAAGTGCGACAAGATCGTGGAGGACATCCATAAGGCAGGCTACACGCTGGACATCAAGACAGCACAGGTGGACGCTGACGACGTGGAGCAGCTGAAGGCGCTGTTCAATGACTATAAGCCCGAGCTAGTGATTAACCTGGCGTTGCCCTATCAGGACCTGACGATTATGGACGCCTGTCTGGCTTGCGGATGCTCGTATCTGGACACGGCGAACTACGAGCCGAAGGACGAGGCTCACTTCGAGTACTCGTGGCAGTGGGCCTACCGCGAGCGTTTCGAGCAGGCCGGACTGACAGCTATTCTGGGCTGCGGTTTCGACCCGGGTGTGACGAGCATCTATACGGCCTACGCCGCCAAGCACCACTTTAAGGAGATTCAGTATCTGGACATCGTCGACTGTAATGCCGGCGACCACCATAAGGCTTTTGCCACGAACTTCAACCCCGAGATTAACATCCGCGAAATTACGCAGAAGGGCCTCTACTGGGAGAACGGCCAGTGGGTGGAGACGGAGCCGCTGGAGATTCACAAGGACCTGACGTATCCGAACATCGGTCCGCGCGACAGCTATCTGTTGCACCACGAGGAAATCGAGTCGCTGGTGATTAACTATCCGACGATTAAGCGTGCCCGATTCTGGATGACCTTCGGACAGCAGTATCTGAAGCACCTGGAGGTGATTCAGAACATCGGCATGAGTCGCATCGACGAGGTCGAGTACGAGGCTCCGCTGGCCGACGGCAGTGGCGTAGCCAAAGTAAAAATTGTGCCCCTGCAGTTCCTGAAGGCCGTGCTGCCCAATCCGCAGGATCTGGGCGAGAACTACGAAGGCGAGACGAGCATCGGCTGTAGGATTCGCGGCATCGGCAACGACGGACGGGAGCATACCTACTACGTGTATAACAACTGTTCGCACCGTGCGGCCTACGAAGAGACGGGCATGCAGGGCGTGTCGTATACTACGGGCGTGCCGGCGATGATTGGTGCGATGATGTTCTGCAAGGGTCTGTGGAAGAAGTCCGGCGTGCACAATGTGGAGGAGTTTGACCCCGATCCGTTTATGGAGCAGCTGAACAAGCAGGGTCTGCCTTGGCACGAGATTCACGACGGAGACTTGGAATTATAAACAACAGCCCAACGACGACAGACGATGAAGCGAATACTGATAGCATTGACCGTGGTGCTGACCACGGTGGTGGGCTGGGCTCAGGATGTGAAGATAGAGTTCATGGCCCCGAACATGGTGCATGTGGTGAAGGGCACGCCGACGAAGAGTCTGGTGGTGACAGCCAAGCCCGGCGAGGTGTCCGTTACGAAGAGCGGCAACACGTGGAAGAGCAGTGAACTGACGGTCAGGCAGGATGCCCAGGGACGCCTGACGTTCCTGACGGCGAAGGGTAAGGTGCTGCTGCGCGAGGGTGGCTGGAGCCTGATTCGGAAGACCATCGACGAGTGGCAGGTGAGCCAGACCTTTACGCTGGACAAGGACGAGGCCATCTACGGTCTGGGCACCATCCAGGACGGCAAGATGAACCGCCGCGGCACGCAGAAGCGCATGGAGCAGTCGAACCTGGAGGACTTCCAGAACGTGCTGCAGTCGATAAAGGGCTGGGGCCTGTACTGGGAGAACTATTCGCCGACGGACTTTACCGACGGACAGGAGGGTATGACATTCACCTCGGAGGCCGGCCAGGGCGTGGACTATTACTTCATGTATGGCGGCAGTGCCGACGGCGTGATAGCCCAGATGCGCTGGCTGACGGGCGACGTGCCGATGTTCCCGCTGTGGACCTACGGCTTCTGGCAGTCGAAGGAACGCTACAAGACCGCACGGGAGACGGAGGGCATCGTCGACAAGTACCGCGAGTTGCAGGTGCCGCTGGACGGTATCATTCAGGACTGGCAGTACTGGGGTTCGAACTACCTGTGGAACGCGATGGACTTCCTGTCGGAGGACTTTGCCACCGGCAAGCAGCTGATAGAAAACGTGCACCGGAAGCACGCCCACTTTATGATTTCGATATGGGCCAGCTTCGGACCGCAGACCAAGCAGTTCCGCGAGTTGAACGAAAAGGGCCTGCTGATGCCTTTCGAGACGTGGCCGCAGAGCGGTATCTCGCATGTGTGGCCGCCGATGAAGGAGGACTATCCGTCGGGCGTGAAGGTGTATGACGCCTTCAGTCCTGTGGCCCGCGACATCTATTGGAAATATCTGAGGAAGCTGTACGACTATGGCACGGATGCCTGGTGGATGGACTCGACAGACCCCGACTGCTTCTATCCGACGGAGTCGGACTACAACCACAAGGTGTATGGTGGCACGTGGCGCTCGCAGCGTAACGCCTTCCCCCTGGAGACGGTGCGGGGCGTATACGAGAAGCAGCGTGAGACCCCCCTTTCGTCCCCCAAGGGGGAAAAGCGCGTGTTCATCATGACACGCTCGTCGTTTGCCGGCCAGCAGCACTACGGTTCGAACATGTGGAGCGGCGACGTGAACTCGTCATGGGACATGCTGCGCAAGCAGGTGCCTGCCGGACTGAGCTTCACGCTGACGGGCAACCCCAACTTCAATACCGACATCGGCGGTTTCTTCTGCAATGCCTATAACACGATGGGTCCGGCGTCAGCTCCCAAGAATCCGCAGTTCCAGGAGCTGTATGTGCGCTGGATGCAGTACGGACTGTTCTGTCCGGTGTTCCGCAGTCATGGTGCCGATGCGCCCCGCGAGATCTGGCAGTTTGGCAAGAAGGGCGAGCCCGTGTACGACGCCATTGAGGAGACCATCGGTCTGCGCTACCGGCTAATACCTTATTTATATAGCACTGCCTGGCAGGTGACGTCGAACAACGACAGCTATATGCGTCCGCTGTTTGCCGACTTCGCCAGCGACAAGCGTGTGTGGAACATGACCGACGAGTTTATGTTCGGTCGCAGCATTCTGGCTTGTCCCATTGTAGACCCGCAGTATACGGAGGAGAAAATCATCCGCACGGACGCTATGACGGGATGGAACAGAAATAAGTTGACAGTTGACAGTTTACAGTTTACAGTTGACTGGACGGTGGTGAAGAAGGCGACGAAATACCTGCCGAAGGGTGCCGAATGGTATGACTTCTGGACGGGTAAGCGATATAAGGGCGGACAGACGGTGACGCTGGAGACGCAGCTGAACCGCGTGCCGATGTTTGTCTGTGCGGGCAGCATCGTGCCTATGGGTCCGGTGATGCAGTACGTCGGCGAGAAGACGTGGGACGAGCTGGAGCTGCGCGTCTATCCCGGTGCTGACGGAGCGTTCACCCTGTATGAGGACGAAGGCGACAGCTACCGCTACGAACAGGGCGTCTACAGCGTAATTCCGATGCAGTGGGACAACCGCAGCAGAACGCTGACCATTGGCAGTCGTCAGGGCAGCTATCCGGGCATGATCGGAAAGCGCACTTTTATCGTTGTCACCCCCGACGGACAGCGGCAGACGGTGACGTATGAAGGTCAGACAGTAACATGTAAACTATAACAAACTAAACATATTATATTATGGCAAAGAAAGAAAAAGAAGAGAAAGAGAATTTGACCCCGCAAGAGCAAAAGATGAAAGCCTTGCAGAATGCGTTGGCTCAGATTGAGAAGAGCTTCGGCAAGGGCAGCATCATGAAGATGGGTGAAGAAAAGATTGAGAACATCGAGGTGATTCCCACGGGTTCGATAGGTCTGAATGCCGCACTGGGTGTGGGCGGTTACCCCAAGGGCCGCATCATCGAGATTTACGGTCCGGAGTCGTCGGGTAAGACCACGCTGGCCATCCATGCCATTGCCGAGTGTCAGAAGGCCGGCGGCGTTGCTGCCTTCATCGACGCTGAGCACGCCTTCGACCGCTTCTATGCCGAGAAGCTGGGTGTGGACATCGCCAATCTGTATATCTCGCAGCCCGACAATGGTGAGCAGGCCCTGGAGATTGCCGACCAGCTGATTCGTTCGTCGGCTGTCGACATTCTGGTTGTCGACTCGGTGGCTGCGCTGACTCCCAAGGCTGAAATCGAGGGTGACATGGGTGAGAACAAGGTTGGTCTGCATGCCCGTCTGATGAGCCAGGCCCTGCGTAAGCTGACCGGTACCATTTCGAAGACCAAGACGACCTGTATCTTCATCAACCAGCTGCGCGAGAAGATTGGTGTCATGTTTGGCAGTCCCGAGACCACGACGGGTGGTAATGCGCTGAAGTTCTATGCCTCAGTCCGTATCGACGTCCGCAAGTCGAATGCGCCCATCAAGGATGGTGAGACCGCCATTGGCAGTCAGGTGAAGGTGAAGGTGGTGAAGAACAAGGTGGCTCCTCCCTTCCGCAAAGCCGAGTTCGAAATCATGTATGGCGAGGGTATCTCGAAGGTTGGCGAAATCGTGAGCCTGGGTGTTGAATACAACATCATCAAGAAGAGCGGTTCGTGGTTCTCGTATGGTGACACCAAACTGGGGCAGGGTGATGCTGCGGTGAAGGAGTTGCTGAAGGACAATCCCGAGCTGTGTGACGAGATTGAAGCCAAGATCATGGCGAAGATTGCAGAGAATAATCAATAATAAGTAAGGGCCGCAAACTTGCGGCCCTTACTTATTATTGTATAGGAGTGGCGTTGCCTTTGCTAGAGAAACCTCTTCCGGTCAGACGGGTACTGCCGGCACTCTGCTCGGTCATTCTGCGCTGCTTGGTAGTTGCACCGTTTCCTGCGGCACGGGCTCCAGCCTTCTTGACGATGCCGTCCTTGGTGAACTGGACGACCAGCACACTGTTGGAACGCGGATACCACCACTCGGTCACGCCGTCGCTGGTGGTCAGCTTGTTGGTGCTTTCGCCCACAGCCATCTCAACCTCCTCCATCGTCATGCCGGGAATGACACGGCCCTCGCGGATGGCCGTACGCGTTTCGAGGGTGGTGTTGCGCGATGTTCCTTCACCCATGCCGAAGAGATAGCCGAAGTAGTCCTCGCGGGGTCCGCGGTTGTCCTCGTTGAAGGTGATGTCCTTATAGTAGATACGGCGTGTCTCCACTTCGCGCAGCGTCAGCGTGTAGTAGCCTTCCTGATTCTTGTTACGGTTGATTTCATCGATGATGAAACCTGTGAAGCGTGGCACCTTCACGTCGCGCTCCTTACCGGCACCCTTACTGCTCATGGCCGTAGCGAACTTGTTGTGGACGGTCTGGTTCAGGTAGGTCTTGTAGTCCTTCGACACCTCCATCTCGGCACCGGTGAACTCGAACGAGCCCTCGAAGAGGAATTTAGCGTTGTCGACGTCGAACTCGTCGTCGCGCATACCGCAGTTAGTCTTCGACATGGCCACATTCTGATAGAACTGTTCGCCATTCTCGTCCTCGACGATAATCTTGACGGGGAACGCACGGGTGCCTACGCCGATAGCCTTGACGGTGACCAGCTTGTTCTTCGGGTATTTCACCTCCTGGAATCCGTCGCCGTCGTATTCGGTATCAATGCGGAAGAACTGGGTACGCGTGATGAGCGGCTGGTCCATGAGCAGCTCGCGGGCCTTGTCGACATCGCCCAGATAGGCCAGGGTGGGGACACCCAGCTTGCCGTAGCAGTAGTCGTCGAACGTGCCGTTGGGCAACTCGTAGTAGTAGCTCTTCTTGTCGGTCTCGCAATAGAAATTGATGTGAACACGTCCGTTTGGCATGTCCTCATGGCCCTTGTAGACCATGATGTGGTGGCGCAGGCGTCCGCTGCTGACCTCCTTGTTGGTGCCCAAGTCGCGGAAGGTATTGACCAACAGGTCGTACTTCTCGGGAATTACCATGAATCGCATACCCTCCTTCCAGTCGCACATACTGTAGAAACGGAAGTTCTTACCCATAAAGTCCTTTGGCTCGGCATCCTCGGCAACGACGTCGTCTGGGGTGACTGCTGCGGCGACAGCTGTCTTCTTCACATTCTTCGTCTTAACGATGTAATCCGTGTCTTGAGCCATAGCAGCGGTCATGGCAATAGCCATTCCTGCCAACAAAATCATTCTTTTCATCATGATGTTTTTTGTCTAATATCGATATTCTGCCGACAAAGATACAAATAATTTTTCTAACTTGTGCCAAAATGTCATTATATTCTTCATTTTTTTTTATTTTGGCACGCACTTTGCTATCTTGTCAGTGTCAAAATGTGAGAATTTGTGTGATTATTAACATTTAAAAAATATAGAATTATGGGAAAAATTATTGGAATTGACTTAGGAACAACTAACAGCTGTGTTGCCGTATTCGAAGGCAACGAGCCCGTTGTGATTGCCAACAGTGAGGGCAAGCGTACGACGCCTTCTGTCGTTGGTTTTGTGGACAATGGTGAGCGCAAGATTGGCGATCCTGCCAAGCGTCAGGCTATTACGAACCCGAAGAAGACCGTTTATTCGATTAAGCGCTTCATGGGTGAGAACTGGCAGCAGACCGAGAAGGAAATCTCGCGCGTACCTTATACTGTAGTGAACGAGGGTGGCTATCCTCGTGTCGATATCGATGGCCGTAAGTATACCCCGCAGGAGATTTCGGCTATGGTGCTGCAGAAGATGAAGAAGACCGCTGAGGACTATCTGGGCCAGGAGGTGACGGATGCCGTTATCACTGTTCCTGCCTACTTCTCGGACTCTCAGCGTCAGGCTACGAAGGAGGCTGGCCAGATTGCCGGTCTGAATGTGAAGCGTATTGTGAACGAGCCCACGGCTGCCGCTTTGGCATACGGTGTTGACAAGGCCAACAAGGACATGAAGATTGCCGTGTTCGACCTGGGTGGCGGTACGTTCGATATCTCGATCCTGGAGTTCGGTGGCGGTGTGTTCGAGGTGCTCTCGACCAATGGTGACACACACCTTGGCGGTGACGACTTCGACCAGGTCATCATCGACTGGCTCGTTCAGGAGTTCAAGAACGACGAGGGTGCCAACCTGAAGGACGACCCGATGGCTATGCAGCGTCTGAAGGAGGCTGCCGAGAAGGCAAAGATTGAGCTGTCGTCAAGCACATCGACAGAGATTAACCTGCCGTACATCATGCCCGTTGGCGGTGTTCCCAAGCACTTGGTGAAGACACTGACACGCGCGAAGTTCGAGCAGTTGGCTCATGATCTGATTCAGGCTTGTCTGGCACCTTGTCAGAAGGCTATCGCCGACGCACACTTGCATACTGCCGATATCGACGAGGTCATCCTCGTAGGTGGTTCGAGCCGTATCCCCGCCGTGCAGACGCTGGTGAAGAACTACTTCGGCAAGGAGCCTTCGAAGGGTGTGAACCCCGACGAGGTGGTGGCCGTAGGTGCTTCTATCCAGGGTGCCATCCTGAACAAGGAGGGTGGAGTAGGCGACATTGTGCTGCTCGACGTGACTCCGTTGACACTGGGTATTGAGACCATGGGAGGTGTGATGACCAAGCTCATCGAGGCCAACTCGACCATTCCTTGCAAGAAGAGCGAGGTGTTCTCGACCGCTGCTGACAATCAGACAGAGGTAACTATCCACGTGCTGCAGGGTGAGCGCCCGATGGCTTCGCAGAACAAGTCGATCGGTCAGTTTAACCTGACAGGTATCGCTCCCGCACGTCGTGGTATTCCTCAGATTGAGGTGACTTTCGACATCGACGCCAACGGTATTCTGAAGGTGTCGGCCAAGGATAAGGCTACCGGTAAGGAGCAGGCCATCCGCATCGAGGCTTCGTCAGGTCTGTCGCAGGACGAGATCAACCGCATGAAGGCCGAGGCTGAGCAGAACGCCGAGAACGACAAGCGTGAGCGTGAGCGTGTGGACAAGATGAATCAGGCTGACTCGATGATTTTCCAGACGGAGAATCAGCTGCAGGAGATTGGCGACAAGATTCCTGCCCAGCACAAGCCCGCTATCGAACAGGCACTGCAGCAGTTGAAGGACGCCCACAAGGCTGGCGACATTGCTGCTATCGACTCTGCCATCAATGCCCTGAACGCCGCTTGGCAGACTGCCTCGCAGCAGATGTATCAGGGTGCTGGTGCACAGGCTGGTCCTCAGCCCGGCGCTGACCAGCAGCAGGGTCCTTTCTATAACCAGCAGCCTGGTCAGGAGCCCCCGAAGGATGACAACATCCAGGACGCCGACTTCGAGGAGGTCAAATGAGACGCATAAGTAAAGACATAACAAAACACTATCAAATGGCGTGTAGCTCAATGAGTTACACGCCATTTGCTTTTTATGGGCTCATGTTTTCTATGTGCTTATT
>JAEEGH010032088.1_pt1 | contig 10113 bp, 6 predicted proteins | sample 9134181 | NCBI WGS metagenome assembly JAEEGH01 (sample SAMN16246544, study PRJNA631951) | gut metagenome | biome: gut microbiome; feature: rumen; material: DP-attached | host: Bos | place: Iran: Karaj | collected 2018-10 | reverse complement strand
CGTGGACAAATCCTGTGAAAGCGGTGACCACCGACGGTGCCACATGGCTGAACGACCCGCAGTGGACGCAGGCTTCGACATACAAGGCTGTTGGTGCTGGCGACCTGCTCTACCGTAACGGTGTATGGCACAGCTACTTCAACGGCATTGGCCATTGCTACTGCGACGAACCGCAGGGCAACTATAAGGAGCAGACGCTGACGGAGCCCTTCGACGACTACGGCATTGATGTGCAGGTGTTTCAGGACGAAGACGGTGAGATATACTGGGTGAAGAAGCGCAACCCTTCCGACCCGCATCCCATGACACGTGCTGCCAGCAATATTGACGGGCCTGAGGTGTGGGCTTTCCGCATGAACTCGCCTTTCTCGCGCTGGGACATCACCGAGGGCAGAGTGCAGATGACTCACCAACGCGGACACCCCACCAGTCTGAATCATATCAACTTCGAGGGTCCCGAGTTGGCGCGCTACCACGACAAATACTATATCTTCTATGCCGTGAACCGCATGGGACCACGCTCGGGCATGTACCAGGTGGGGTGTGCCATCAGCGACCAGCCCATGAACTTCAATAACTCGAAGAAATATCCCCATCCGGTGCTCACCCGCAACACCGAACAGCAGCTCATTGACTATAAGCCCATCGCCCCTACGGCCGAGCATGGCGGTTGGGATGCACGGTACACCACGAGCCAGCCATCTGGCAGCTGGACATCCGCCGACTATGACGACTCGTCATGGAAGCAAGGTCAGGGCGGATTCGGCTATCAGGAGTTTGATTTGTATTCCGGAACGACGATGACCAATGCCAGGGTGCGTGCCCGCAAGACTTTCTGGAAGACCAGTAATATCTACATTCGGCGTACGTTCACGCTGGATGAGGTACCCTCGCACATGGGCATGAAACTATGGGTGAACGGTACGGCGACCTTCTATATCAACGGTCACGACTTCAAGGTGACTTCATCCAACAACACCTATTCCGTACGTATGATAGACCCGTCGTGGCTGAAGAAGGGAGAGAATATCGTGGCAGTGGCAGGTGTGAGTTCCAACACATCGAATACCAGCCAGCAGCTCATAGACTTCGGTTTCTATGACACGGGCGACGAGGATATGTATCCCGTGATGATTGGTCCGGCACAGCCCAACTTCATTGCCGGTCCCAACGGCTTTGAGCGGTGGATGGTCTATAAGTCGTACATCGAAGGGCAGCAGAAACAGAGTATCGACCGCATACACTTCTACGGCCAGGAGCCCGTGGTAGAGTCAACAGTAAAAGGAACGGCAGGCTACCATCCTGCACCGGCACAGCCCACCATGATCAACTATCTCGACTATGCGCTGTACTATCCGTTCCGTTTCCTGGGCGGATCGGAATGGAAGGTGGTCGATAAGGTGATGGTGCCAACGGCTGCCGAGGGCGGCGAGCTGCTGCTGCGGAAACCTGCCGAGGCAAACTACCGCTTCGAGGTGCCTCTGCGCTTGAAGGGCAGCAACGACTGGGGAGGTGCCTATGCCTACTATAAGGATGAACAGAACTGGGTGCGCGTGGAGATAGGACGTGAAGGGAAGTGGCGACTGACCAACTGCCTGAAGGGAACTGTCACCACGACTGAGAAGCCCCTGCCCGCCAAGTTCCGCTTCCTGGAAGACCACCCGTTGGTGGCCGACTATGCCGAGCCCTGGCACACGCTGACCATGTACAAGAACGTGGATCGTCTGCACGTGATGCTCGACGAATTCAACCTGACCATTGACGGTGATGCCGTGATAGGACACAGCGGCGCTGGAACAGTAGGACTGGTGGCCTCGTCGCCGACAGTGAGTTTTGATGCCATACAATATACTGCGGGCTGGGACGAATGGAACAGTCATGTGCTGGGGTGGACGCCCCAGGGTGGCACGTGGACAGTGGATGACGGCGGACTGTCGCAGCAGTCGACGGAAGCTGTCGAGGCCCTCGCACTGAAGGGCGACCCAGCATGGAACTATGAGTTCTCTGCCTATATGACTACCGACGGCCTGGCTACGGCTGGCGAGGCAGGCTTCTATCCTGTCTATGTCGATGGACAGAACTATGTGCGTGCTACCATCAATTACGGCAAGAAGGCACTGGACATCACGTCGTGTGAACAGGGCATAGTCACCAGCCAGCAGACGGTTCCATTGAACCATAAGACCATGCGGCAGTATTCGTTCTCGACATAATCGGCCTATCCCACCAACTCGTACATCTACGAACTGCGTAATGAGACGGAGGTGTCGGGTATCGACGTGCTGTGGCTGGAAGGACCCTATCCCTACCTGAACCAGACATTCGACCTGCCCACAAAAGTGATTGTGATGGCAAGGGAAGGCAGTTCGTGGAAGCAAGTGGAGGCAACGCTGCAGGGCGAGCCGAAGCTGGGCGTGATGAACACCTACACGTTTGCACCGGTGAAGACCTCGGCAGTAAGACTGTACCTGACGCCCAAGTCGGGAACGCATGCACGTCCGTTCTGCATCTATGTACACGAAGACGTGGCGGCGGGCTATCACCTGAGGGCACGGCGTGAGCGCGACGGCGTGAGGATCATGGTTGACGGCCAGCTCATGGCCACGGTACAGGGCAACTGGCAGCCGTCGGTGCCCGCACTGGCAACGAAGGGCCTGGCCGCTCACTTCAACAACATGCTCTGCTACCAGACAGGGGGTGTCAGGGTGGAAAGCATCAGCATAGCCGAGACGGGGTGCACTGTAGGCAAAAGCCAGCAGCTGAAGGCCGCCATCCTGCCTGCCGATGCCACTAACACGATGCTAAGCTGGGTGAGCAGCAACCCCGACGTGCTGTCAGTCGATGACAACGGCATCATCACCCGCCATGCCGAGGGGGCAGTTACCATCACTGCCTATGCTGCCGACGGTGGTTCGGCCAAGGGCAGCGTGGTCGTCGGCGATGCCACGAAGGTGGAGAGCGTGATGACTGTCCCCACCTGGCACAAGAGGGCACTGATCTACAATCTGGCAGGGCAGCGTACGGCGAAAAGAAAAGGGTTATTCATCGTTGACGGAAAAAAAATCATTATAAAATGACAAGCAAAAAGACAACGCTATTCTTCAAGACTGGCATGCTGGCCGCCATGCTCATGGCATGGCCTGCGGCCTCGGCACCGACCATCGGCGACGCCCCCTACGGACAGGCACGCACCGCCGACCGCCATACGCGCCTGCCACTGGCCACGGAGCCCGTGATGGACTACTGGATGCGCGACACATGGATGACGCTGGGCCCCGACGGCTACTACTACATGACGGGCACGACGGCCGACCCCACAAGGGTATTTCCCGGTCAGACTCACTGCTGGGACTGGAACGACGGCATCTACGTGTTCCGCTCTAAGGACATGAAGGAGTGGACACCGTTGGGCCGCGTGTGGTCGCTCGACGACAACGGCACCTGGCAGCGTGAAGCCAAGGTGTTTGGGGAGGACGAACGCTACCCTAAACGCTCGCTCAACGGCGACGTGATGGACAACCGCTTCCGAGCTGTGTGGGCACCCGAGCTGCACTACCTGAAAAGTCAGAAGTGCTGGTTCATCGTGGCCTGCATGAACAACTCGAAGACGGGCGGCAAGGGCTCGTTTGTGCTCAGGAGCACGACGGGCGGCCCCGAGGGTCCCTACGTGAACATCGAGGCCAACGAGGAGGAACCGCTGTTCGACAATATCGACGGCTCGCTGTTTGAAGATGAAGACGGTACGGTCTATTTCATAGGCCACAACCACTATATAGCCAGGATGAAAGCCGACATGTCGGGGCTGGACGAACCGCTGCGCAGGATGCAGGAGACACCCTATCATCCTGAACCTTACATCGAGGGGGCCTTCATCTGCAAGGAAGGGGGCCGCTACCACCTGGTGCAGGCTATCTGGTCGCACCGCCTCGACGACGGGACGGCCACCTACTGCCCTGCCGTGGACGACAACCGCACACGCTACAGCTACGACTGCATCATCGCATCGGCCGACAATATCTATGGTCCCTACGGGCCCCGCTATAACGCCATCACCGGCGGCGGGCACAACAACCTGTTCCGCGACAAGCAGGGACAGTGGTGGGCTACCATCTTCTTCAATCCGCGGGGCGCCCAGGCCAAGGAGTACAAGCAGACATGCCGACCCGGCGTGGTGCCTATGAAGTTCAGGAAGGGACGCTTCGCCATCGACTATAAGAGAGTAACGAAAAAAAACACAATAATATGAAGACAAACAAATGTTTTACCGCTGTAGTGCTGACAGCACTTATGGCCACAGGCATCCAGGCCCAGAACCATAGTGTGACCATCACCACGGCAAAGGCAAAGAAGGTGTCGCGCATGATCTATGGCTGGCACTATGAGGAGATAGGCAACATCGGCGAGGGCGGACTCTATGCCGAGATGGTACGCAACCGTGGTTTCGAGGAAGCCAACCTCCCCGGAGGACTTGTCATCGAGAACGGACAGTATAAGGACGTGCCCAATCCTGGGCACCCCAACAAGCGCGTCTATCAGATAGACCCGCTGGTGGGATGGGTTACCACACCGCTGTCCAACAGTCCCATACGCATCACCTGCACCGACCGACACCCGCTGAACGACCAGAACCCGCACTCGATGGCAGTCAACGTCATCAGCAACGACCTGGGGCGTGCCGCCATCCACAACCGGGGCTACAACGGCATGGCTTTCAAGCAGGGCGTGGCCTGCCGCCTGTCGTTCTATGCCCGTAGCGAGGGCTACGAGGGTACCGTCGCCTTCCGACTCTCCGACGAGGAGGGACGGGCCGTGTCGGAAGCTAAGTCGTTCACCATCGGGAAAGGACAATGGACGAAATACGAGTGTGAACTCGTGCCGACAAAGAACATTGCTGCCGGCATGCTCACCATCGTTCCCTCGCAGCGCGGACGCTTCCAGTTAGACATGGTGTCGATGTTCCCGTCGGACACCTACGACGGCGGACGCTCAGTGTTCCGTGCCGACGTGCTGCAGAACCTCATCGACTACCGTCCCCACTTCCTGCGCTTCCCTGGCGGCTGCATCGTCCATGGCGTTAACGAGGAGACGATGTACCACTGGAAGAAGACCATCGGCGACATAGCCCAGAGGCCTGGACAGTGGTGCAAGTGGGAGCCTCACTACCGTACCGACGGACTGGGCTACCATGAGTTCTACGAGCTATGCGAATACATGGGCTGCGATGCCATGTATGTCACCCCGACGGGCATGGCCTGCACGGAATGGGTGCACCGCGACGACCAGCGTCATTTCTTCCACAAGGAGACCGACGTGAACTATTATATCAACGACCTGCTCGACGCCATCGAATATGCCATAGGGCCTGTCGACAGCCGATGGGGAGCCGAGCGCGCCAAGAACGGACATCCCGAACCCTTCCCGCTGAAGTATGTCGAGATAGGCAACGAGGACTTCGGTCCTGTCTATTACGAGAAGTACCACCAGATCTACTCGGCAGTGAAGCAGCGCTATCCCCAGCTGCGCTTCATCGCCAACAGCCCGCTGGGCACCGAGGGCGAGAAAGAGCGTTTCATGGATGAGTTCATAGACAGGAGCGAGGTGGAAATCTATGACGAGCACTACTACAAGGGCATTCCCTGGGCCGTGAAAAATTTCCATAAGTACGATGTATACAAGCGGCGCGGAATTGACATCTTCATCGGTGAGCTGGGCATACAGAGCAACGGCGTGGGCGGACCGTCGGGCCGCTACCCGGGCAGCATCCTGGCCGAGGGCATCTTCAAGATGGGACTGGAACGCAACGGCGACATGAACCCCATCATGGCCGACCGCCCACTGATGCGCAACTGGGAATCCATAGACCGCAACGACATGCAGCCGCTGATACTCAACAGCAGCACGGTGAGCGCCCGCACGTTCAATTACTATCTGTGCAAGATGCTGCGTGACAACCCCGTGGACCAGGTATTCGACGTGGCCAACAGTGAGGGCGAACAGACGCTCTTCGTCACCGCAGGTCGCGACCTGCAGCGCAAGCAGATGGTGGTGAAGATCATCAATCTGAGCGAACAGCCTCAGGCGTTTGAACTGAAAACCGACAAGAACTTCAAGAATCGCCAGACGGAAGTTCTGACCCTCACTGCCACACCCGACCAGCGGGTGACACCGCTGACGCCCGATGCTGTCAGCACAGTCACTACGACAACTACTGTCAGCAAGGGTGATAAGATTACCCTGCCCGGCAACGCATTCGTCATCTACAGAATAAGCCTATGAGAAAGAACACCACAACGGTGCTGGCGGCACTCGCGGCAGCAGTGCCCGCACTGGCACAGCAGGAGAAGCCTAACGTCATCGTCATCGTGGCCGACGACCTGGGATGGGGCGACGTGAGTGCCTATGGCAACACTACCATCCACACACCCAACATCGACCGCCTGGCCACTGAGGGTGTCTGTCTGAGTGACGGCCATGCCGCCTCGGCCACCTCCACACCATCGCGCTACGCCCTGTTTACGGGCATGTATCCGTGGAAGAACGAACAGGCGAAGATTCTGCCTGGCGATGCGCCGCTGCTCATCTCACCCCAGCAGTTCACCATGCCCCGCATGTTCCAGCAGGCAGGCTATGCCACGGCTGCCGTGGGCAAATGGCACCTCGGCATGGGCATCGGCAAGATTGACTGGAACAGCCACATAGCCCCGGGGGCACGCGAGATAGGTTTTGACTACTCGTGCATCATCGCTGCTACTGTCGATCGTGTGCCGACGGTCTATGTGGAGAACGGCGACGTGGTGGGACGCGATGCCAACGATCCTATCTACGTGGACTACGACACGCCCTTCCCTGGCGAACCCACAGCGCTGACCAACCCCGAGCTGGTGAAGATGCAGTGGAGCCACGGTCACCAGAATACCGTCGTCAACGGCATTCCCCGCATCGGCTATATGAAAGGGGGCGAGCGGGCACGGTGGAAGGACGACGAGATGGCCCAGTATTTCCTTGACCGTTCCTGCTGGTTCATCGACTCGGTAAGCAGGCTGAACGAGCCCTTCTTCCTCTACTACGGCCTGCACCAGCCTCATGTGCCCCGCACGGCTGATCCACGCTTTGCAGGCTCCACGCAACTCGGTCCCCGAGGCGATGTGGTGGTCGAGGCCGACTGGTGCGTGGGACAGATTATCAAGAAGCTGGAAGAGAGCCATTTGCTGGATAACACGCTCATCGTCTTCACCTCCGACAACGGACCGGTGCTCGACGACGGCTATGAGGACGGCTCGCGCGATACCCGTTTCATGCACGACCCCAACGGCTCGCTGCGAGGGGGCAAGTACAGCCTCTTCGATGCCGGCACACGCGTTCCTTTCTTCGTCTATTGGAAAGGGCACACACGTCATGTCAACAGTCCGGTGCTCGTGTCACAGCAGGATCTGCTGGCATCGTTCGGACGACTGATCAACCAGCCCGTCCCCGACTCGCTCGACTCGAAGGACATGCTCGACACCTTCCTCGGACAGCGCATGAAGCGCCGCGACGACCTCGTGGTGGAAGCCAGCGGACGACTGGCCTACCGCTGGCGTCAGTATGCACTGGTGCCGCCCTATCGTGGCCCTGAGACCAACGAGACGGGCAACGAGCTGGGTGTGGTCAGCGACTGGGCCCTCTACGACCTGCAGGCCGACCCTACGCAGCACACCGATCTCGCCCGCCAGAAGCCTGCCCTGCTCAGACGGCTCAAGCGCCAGTTCCTCCAGCAGGTCAGTGGCTACTACAACCCCGACCGCGAACAAGAAACGCTAAAATAATGACAAACAGAACTCTCTTCTCACTCTTGGGGGCGTCACTCTCATGCCTATGATGGGAGCGGCACAGACACAGAGGCCCAATATCATCATCATGAATATTGATGACATGGGTTACTCTGACCCTTCCTGCTTTGGGGGCGACTATGTCAATACCACCAATATAGACCGGCTGGCCAGCGAGGGGCTTAGTCTCACGCAGTTCTATACCGCCTGTCCCATCAGCTCGCCATCACGGGTAGGGCTCACCACAGGCATGTACCCCACCCGCTGGGGCATCAACACCTTCCTGCAGGAACGGGTAAACAACGCCAAGAACGAGCAGAACGACTTCCTCACCGACCGTGCCCCCTCCATGGCACGTGCCCTGAAGAACAGCGGCTATGCGACGGGACACTTCGGCAAATGGCACATGGGAGGCGGGCGCGATGTGAAGAATGCACAGTCTATCCTGAACTATGGCTTCGACGAGTATGTCTCTACCTGGGAGAGCCCCGACCCGCTCATCACCTCCGGCAACTGGATATGGCAGCCCACTGACAGCATCAAACGGTGGAACCGCACAGCCTATTTCGTGGACAAGACACTCGACTTCCTCTCACGCCATAAAGACCAGCCATGCTTCGTCAGCCTCTGGCCCGACGATGTGCACACACCGTGGGTCTATGAGGGCGACGAGAGATCGCAGCGACAGTCGGCACCGTCCTTTGCCATCGTACTGGCAGAGCTCGACCGTCAGATAGGGCGCTTCATGCAGGGACTGAAGGACTTGGGCATCGACCAGAACACCATCGTCATCTTTACCGGCGACAACGGACCTGCCCCCGCCTTCGACGGTCACCGCACCAACGATCTGCGCGGACAGAAAGGGACTCTCTACGAAGGGGGTATACGCATGCCATTCATTATCCGCTGGCCCGATCATATTCCAGCAGGCATGAAGAACGACAGGTCGGTGGTCTGTATGGTTGACCTCTTCCCATCACTCTGTAAGATAGCCGGAGCCGAGCTCCCCACTGACTATCCCCTTGACGGCATAGACATGAGCGATGTCATCACCGGACAGTCCCTGCGCGAACGCGCTACGCCCCTCTTCTGGGAGTTTGGCAAGTGCAGGCCTAAGAGGGTGAGTCCTCACATCGCCGTCAGAGAAGGCGAATGGAAACTGCTGGTCAATGCCGACGGCTCAAGGACAGAACTCTACAACATGACTACCGATTTCAACGAGAAGCAGAATGTGACAGCCGACCATCCCGTCCTCACCCAGCGGCTGAAGCAGGCTGCCATTGACTGGTTCAATGAAGCCTACCGTCAGTATGCCGACAGCATAACCTATGTAAGTCCTGACAAGAAATAATAATTCATCAACAAGATAGTAATTGGATTATGAAAAAGTTGTGTGCAGGAATGGCTTTGATGCCTATCGGAGTGACGGCAGCAATGGCTTAGCAAAAACCCAATATCCTAGTCATCGTAGCCGATGACATGGCACGTTGCGAACTGGGATGCTAAGGTCTGAAAGGTCTGCCCGTTTGTGATACAGGAGCCAGATTTCAATGCTGGGATTGCTGATGACCAAATGCCAGTTGTCCTTCTGAGCGCAGAAGGCATGAAGTTCCTCTATCTGCTCTTGTGGCCATCGGTCAACATCGATGACACACCATAGCGAGTCGCCATCGTCGGCACTCAACTGGTTCTCAGTGATATATGCTTTCACCTTCTCCAGCACTTTCGAGGGAGAAGAGGCTTTTCGCTTCTCACTTGCGTCCTCATCGTCCGATGTTTCCGGCTCGATGATGTCAACCTTAATACGGTCAATGCCGTCAAATAGACGGAAGTAGTCGGGTTCGCGTTCTGTTCCCTCAGTTGCGATGGCAAACAGGGAATAGTCGCGAACCTTCTCCTGAGGGACTTCCCTCGTATAGCCTCTAACTTTGAATCCCATATCACTCCCAGTTTAATTCGTTGAAACGTGCCAGGAAAGGAATGGCTCCAAAGCGTCCGTTGAGGTAGCCTTTCTCCAGATCCAAGTCCGCACGGGGTTTGAATTCATCAAGCGTGTACAGATGTGTGCTCTGAGTCTCACGGTCTTTCTCGGCAAACCAAATCTCGTCGTTTCGGAACACCTTTCCATCGAGTAAACCTGCATCATGGGTCGTGAAAATCAGCTGCCCCATCATGTTCTTGTCGGTGACAATACGCGAAACCAGCGTCCGCACAAGCGTAGGATGCAGGCTTCGGTCCAGTTCGTCAATGACGTATGTGCAAGCCTCGCTCTTGACATTCTGCACCATCGGCACGAAGTCGAAAA
>JAEEGH010032087.1_pt1 | contig 10113 bp, 10 predicted proteins | sample 9134181 | NCBI WGS metagenome assembly JAEEGH01 (sample SAMN16246544, study PRJNA631951) | gut metagenome | biome: gut microbiome; feature: rumen; material: DP-attached | host: Bos | place: Iran: Karaj | collected 2018-10 | reverse complement strand
ATCCATGGCTATGAGCATCGATACGGAACATTTAGAGTAAGAATGTGAATTTGCCTACGTATTTCCGGCCTTTCAATATTCTCCAAAATCTTATTTCTTACAAAATCTCGATTAGCATCAATCGGGATGTCGAGCAAACTCTGAATGTTAAGAATAATGGATTCCAAAGAGTCCATTTTTCCAAAAGATAACCTGAAGTAGTGAATAGGATACCATGCCTCAGCAATCATCCCTGCTATTATTTCCTCAAAAGAGAAACAACGGCGTCCCGGATTGGCACATATCAAATCTAAGATTGATACAAACCAATAGAACTTGTAAGTTGCAGTTGTGTTGTCATATATCCTTGACAATCGCCCTGCATCCACTATTCCTTCAGAAGGTAAAACCATGCTTCCCTAGAAATAGATATCGTTTTGTTTATTGTTGTTAACTATGCTAATACGCAAATTTAATCATTTTTTGTATAACAAGATATAAGACTCAGCAGGAATGCTAATGATGCGAAAAATCGATATCGTGATATTATGACTCGTTAATATTTAATGTTTTACTAACTTGATGTCAAAGAATTATTGCTCAACTCCCCGGGACCGACTGGCTGCGGAGCGAATAGGAGGGGAAGGACAAGCGAGGCCCTCGGAGGGAAGCGGTGCTGCGGACGCGCCGCCTCCTGCAGCGCAGCTGTGAGGAGGCGGCGGGCCGCAGCACGACGGCGTCTGTCTGACGACTGTTAGACGCCGACACAGGCGGCGGCTAAAAAGGAGGAGTTAGCCGTCGAGCGACCGGAGAGGACAGCCTCGCCCTTCCCCGACGTCAGCCCCGCAGCCAGTTGGCCCGGGGGCAGGGGAGAGCGGTAAAGATTCGTATCAATTCTGAATAATTCTGTGTAACTTTACACAACAAAAAACGCCCGCCCATGTGCACCTTCGACCGCAACCAACCGCGCCCCCTGCCGCCCGGCGAGATCGACCCCGAAGTCCTGACCAAGTGGTTCCACGATGCCCTTGGCGTCCTGCGGGTCGACGATACGCTCAAGCGATTCTTCTGGAACCGCGACATAAGCGAAATCCAGCAATTCCTCATTCGCAGCCGCCAGGAGCTGCAGCACTTCTGGGCATATAATTCCCCATTCGACCCCAGAAGAGTGCGGCGCTTGGTGCCCGGGATCGCATCCTTCCTCCACAAGCGCATCGAACGCTGGCCCGGCTGGATCCCGGAAATGGTGCTCGCCGACATCGTGCTGGACGAAGAGCAATACGCCGCCCTCCGCGAAGGCTTTTTCCCCGGCTGGGACTGCCGCTACGCCACCTATTGCTACAACGGCAACCTGTTCCTCTACCGCTCCGGCAACATCCTGATGAAATTCCGCTACACCCGCCGCCCCGACGGCCTCTACCACATGACCAGCTGCTACCGCACCGCCAAACTATCCGACCCCCGCATGCTGGACGAAACGCTCCGCTGCGGCCCCTGGAGAGTTCCCCTGATCAACCGCGAAGAGCGCTCCCGCCGTTAAGCTGGTTATCCGAAAACAAAAAAATACAGGGAATCCCGAAGGTTCCCTGCAAGGAGGCGCACCGCAGTGCCCTCTAACTTACTCGAAGCTGATGCAAAGGTAATGATTATTCTTCAGTTATATGTAAAACCGGACCACTATTTTGACGTAAATGAATAAGTTATCGTTCCCTTTTCTTTCTCAGGTGCATCAAAATTAATTGAGAAGTTGGTTTTTAGCGCCGACTCTTTACATAGGTCAATGATATCCTCGTCTGTTATTGTTGAAGCGGGATTAATGGAGACGGCGATTACAGTTCCTACTCTTTTCATCGTTACATCGATCACAACAACCCCAGCTGGGCCAGTTGTGACCTTTGGCAAATAGGTGGTTCCGATGACATATCGGTTCTCTACCTTAACTTTAGCGGAAACAGATACTCGGCCATAAGCGGACGCCGCCGCCGTTGCAGTTGTCTTAGGTGCCTTATACGCAGACGACGTAACGTTTGCCTTTGCCGCCGTGCCAGCCTGGGACTGACTGCGGGAGAGACGGTCCACAGATCCCGCCAAAGAAGAAACTTTTGACTCCAGGTTGGAGACCAATCTGGATAGGTCGTTAAACTGCTTCTTGGTGACAGCCGGGGCCGCGGCCTTGCCCGAAGGCATCTCAACAACGCCTATCGAATCCAGCCGGGCCGTCAGTTGATCGACCGTCGCGCTCAACTGCGACAATTCCGTCTTAGTGGTTTCCGTGCGGTACACATTGAGCCCGAGGATAGCGACGAGAATAATCGCCAGGCCCTTGAATAATCCGTTGTTGTTATTCTCTTCCATTTTTGAATAGATAACCGTTTTCCTGGTAAATACAAAAATAGTAAAATAACCGACTTTTTCGAATCCTTTAACACTTTTTAACAAAATCCGTTTGGCGGTCTTCAAGATTCGCCATATCTTTGCTATCGAAACAAGGTGCAAATAATTGATAATTAAATATTTAAATACAATTATATGATATGGTACTTGATGGCCAAACCAATAAAGTATTCCTCGCTCAAGGACTAAGGGGATACTCGGAATTCGTCATCGGAATCATTCAGGCGCTCAATGCCGAAGGGATCGATTTCGCCTGGCTCCCTAGGACGGAACGCACGGAGCATATCTGGGCACGGGACTATATGCCCATCCAGTTGGAGAAGGACCTGTTCCTGCAGTACGAATACAGGCCGGACTACCTTCAGGGATACCCGCGTTACATTCCAGATTATAAGAAGATCTGTAGGGACTTGGGACTGAACTGCATCTCCACGAACATCGTTCTTGACGGGGGCAATGTCATCAAGTGTGGAAACAAGGTCATCATGACCGACAAAATCTTCAAAGAGAATCCGCAGTATGGTATGTCGGAACTCCTGGATGCTTTGGAAAACCTGTTCTTTGCAGAGGTGGTGGTAATTCCCTGGGACCGATATGAGATGTATGGCCACGCCGATGGTATGGTGCGTTTCATCGGAGGGAATCGCGTCCTTCTGAACAACTATGTCAATATCGACCCGAGTCTTCATAAACGACTGCTGGACGCTCTTTCCGGCCATTTTGAAGTGACGGAACTGAACTACCACGCGGGCAGGCCAAGCCCGATTGCCTGGGCCTTCCTGAACTTCCTTCAAGTAAAAGATTGTATATTTGTTCCCTGGATACCGATTATAGAGCACCACGAAGCACAATCCCAGATCCAACAGGCATTTCCGGACTACAAGATCCGCTTTGTCGCCGGAGCCGAAGAACTCATCCGTGAAGGCGGTGCCGTGAATTGCGTAACCTGGAACATCCTGGCCGACGAACATGAACGGCCGCAAGAAGATGCATAAACCAAAACGATATGGAAACCATTGACATCAAAGAGCCGCTCCTTACTTGCCTGGGCAAATTCTCGGGCGCCGAAGGTGAAACGGTTGAAGATAGAGAAAAGAGCCTTGAGGAGCCTTTCAGGGCTATCGCAACCAAACTCATTCACGGAGGGTATTTTGCCGTATCAGACAAAGATGGCGTCAAATACAGGATTTATATTCATTCCGTTGAGTTCTATTATCACGAGGAAGAAGAAGGGGATTCACGGGTGTGCGACTGGATCATGTACCATCGAAACCCCTTATACGGTAAAAAAAAGGAGGCGTTCCCGACGGGTTCTCTATACCCGCACTATTCCGGGATAGACATCACTTTCGAAGATCAGCAGGACAAGGCGGAAAAAGTTCGTTATCGCGCCTCTGCTTTGATTCGTTCATTCCAAGTAACCACGGGGGATAATGAAAATATGGTCGATTTTGAGCGCCCTAAGCATATTGTCTCTGGTAGCGAGGACGTGGAGTACTATCCGACTCATCTCCCAGAGTACTTTTTAAACAAGACTCAGCTACCGGCGATTCATATCGAATGGGTCCCTAAGGATCCTTGCGTTGGCAAGGTTTACGTCGGCAGAAGAATCAATGTCTTTAAGTATAGATACTTTAAGGATGAGAAGGGGAAAGCCCATGTAAAAAAAATGGAAGGAGTCCCCGATTTGAGAAAATGGGCCTTCTGCAAAGAAGAGATAACGGTCCAATTGGATAAGCAAGAGCCGTTTACGTTTGAATAGTAGCATTATTTACCACCAACCCCAAGCACACGCCCATGAGACACCTTCCCCTCCTGATCGCCATCGTCCTTCTCCTCACCTCCTGCTCCGCCACCTATCGGGCCCGGACGCTCGAGAGCGACACCTTGTCCTACATCAACATGACCCACGAGGAACTGGTCGACCTGCTGGGCGCCCCGCTCCAGGAGGTCAACGACGGCGGCGAAGGCTACATCCTCGTCTTCTCCGGCGATAGCGTCTCCTCCACCCGCCCCAAACAGAACGGCGCCTCCGCCCCTGAAATCAAATGCTTCATGGACAAGAACGGCTTCTGCTACGACGTGCTCACCTCCAACACCCAATCCAGAGCCGTCAGCACCGCCAAAAACATCGGCATGATCATCCTCCTCGGCATCCTCATCTGCCTATAGTCTTCCGCCGCCGTTGCCGCCCCGCCCCTTGCAGAATCCATAAAGATTCTTAACTTTGCACTGAACAATACTGCACACCGTGGTACTTCGAGTCCACAACGCGATATAGGAGATCGTACCTATGTCGCGTTGTGCGTTTATGGGGGCGGCAGTAGTGTGCTGAATGGACAAGCTATATGACTGGAAATTAACACTTTACATTAAACCAAACTAAAACGATATGAAAACTCAACAGAATTCATCCCTGGTCTCCGGCTACCACCCGGACCACCGGCTCCCCGAGGTCCTCGAGGAGCCGAAGATCGCCCGTCCGTCCAAAGTGACGATCGGACGATACGTAGACATTTTGTACGACAAATGGTTCAAGATCATTCTCGGCGCCGAAGGCAACAAGGACGTCCTGATGGATATCCTTCGGGAGTTGATCCCGGAGCGGGAGATCGTGGACATAACATACGGGACCAAGAAGCGCCGGAAGGTCAATCCCTTCCTCGATGGGCATGATTCGTTCTTTGATGTTGAGTGCACGGATGCAGACGGCACAAGGTTCGTCGTGGAGATGCAGAAGGAGGAGCAGGTCAACTTCGCCGACAGGGTCTTGTTCTATTCCACCTTTCCACTTCAGGAGCAGGTGGAGGCGGAAAAGAAGGAGGACCGGAGGAAGCGCCGCAGTCACGATGCGCAGTATTGCTATGCCCCCGTGTATGTGATCAGTTTCTTGAATTTCTCAAGACATACGGACACGGACCAGATTTTATTTAGATATGACTTGCGGGAGCGCTCGAGCAACGAGTTGATGACAGACCGGATCAATTTCATCTTCCTGGAAATGAAAAATTTCCGAAAGGAGGATGTGCAACCGGAAGACAGTTTCGTCGAAAAGATATCCTTCGCGTTCACGCACATGGGCTCGCTGACGGAGCGGCCGGCGGCGCTGATGGAAGAAGTCTTTCGGCGTTTGTTCGAGGCCTGCGAAGTTCGCTCGCTCCCCAATGAGAAACAACAGAAATACCAAAGAAATATGACAACGAAAAGAGATTATGAAAACATCCTCTACACGGCGGAGCTCCGCGGCGAGAAAAGAGGCGTGGCTAAAGCAAGGATGGTTTTTTTGAAAAAGTTGCAGGACGAGAACGCGGATCCTTCATTGATCAAAATGGTCTCCGAGTTATCTCGAGATGAAATTCTGGATGAAAACAGGCGGCAATAATGAAGCCGAAGGACAACAACAATTCTAAAAGAAATATGACAATGAAAAGAGATTGGGAGAACATTCTCCACATGGCGAAACTTCGCGGCGAAAGGATAGCCCGTGAAAAAGGTTATACAGATGTTTATGCAGAAGCCTTTGCAGAAGGCTTTGTGGAAGGTCTTGAAGAGGTAAGAGAACGGTTAGTTCCAGTGCTTTTGAGCCTCGGGGTCCCAGAGCGTATTATTCAGGAAGCATTGGAGAAGTCGCTGGAGGATTACTAGGTGCGATGAAAGGAATGTAAGGGATGGCTTATTCCTTTCGTCGCAGGGAAATGGCTGTTTTCCCAGGAAATGGTGCGACGAAAGGAAAGGGGACCGCTTTCCGTTCCTTTCGTGGAAGGAAAGAAAATGTTATCTTTGGGCCGAAAGATTGACAAAGATATGGAGACTCGAAAGGAACTGGCGGCGGAGAAGAAACGCTGCAATTCGCATAACTGCGCGCAGGCGGTGGTCTGTACCTATTGTGACTTGGTCGGGCTGCCGGAAGAGACGGCGCGGGACATTGCCGGGGCCTATGGGACCGGTATGGGGAATATGGAAGGGACCTGCGGCGCGCTGGTGGGGGCGGGGATGATCGTGGGGCTGGCTACGAAGGACAGGGACCTTTCGCGGGCGCGGATGAAGGAACTGATGACGCGGTTCGAGGAGAAGAACGGGGCGACGCGGTGCAAGTTGCTGAAGGGGATTGGGACGGGGAAGGTGCTGCGGGATTGCCCGGGATGCGTGGGGGATGCGGCGGGGATGATGGAGGAGATACTGGGATGGTAGATGGGAGGTAGGAGATTTGTCCGCGCTGGCGCGTCCACATCTCCCCCTGCCTGCGACGGTTTACGAGCGAAGCGAGGTCGCGTCAGCGACGTGCCGGGAGGGAGGAGCGATGCGACGACCGGGAGGCACCGGCCGTAACGAAGTGGAGGCCGCATGCCCCTGGGGGCGGCTGCGAAGCAGCGGGGGATAGACAGTTAATCTCCTGAACGAAGCAAAAAGGCCGGTGCGTCAGCATCGGCCTTTTTGCGGAGAGAAGGAGATTCGAACTCCTGATACCCTTTTGGGGTACACACGCTTTCCAGGCGTGCCTCTTCAGCCACTCGAGCATCTCTCCAATCGTGGCTGCAAAAGTAAGAATAATTTTGTATATTTGAAAGTTTTTAAGAAAAAATCAAACGTGGCGAAAGGCGGTGTCAACATAGAAGCTCAGACGCGGGAACTCATCAATGACATCCGGCAAAAAAACTTCAAGCCGGTGTACCTGCTGATGGGGGAGGAGCCGTATTATCCGGACAAGGTCTGCCAGGCGATCATCGACAACTGCCTGGAGGAATGGGAGCAAGACTTCAACCAGACGATCTGCTACGGCTCGGACGTCGATGCGGAAATGGTCATCACCGCGGCCCGGCGCTTCCCCATGATGGCGGAGCGGCAGCTGGTCGTCGTCAAGGAAGCGCAGCTGATGAAAGACATCGAGCAACTCTCCCTCTACTGCGCCCAGCCCCTGGACTCCACCGTTCTCGTCGTCCTGCTGCACCGCGCCGCCGTCGACAAGCGCAAGGCCTTCTACAAAGCGGTCCAGAAAATCGGCGTCATCGTCGATTCTCCGGCCGTGCGCGATTACGAGATCGTCAACTGGATCGCCCGATACTACGAGAGCCGCGGCCTCCAGATCGACCCCCCGGCGGCCCAGCTGCTCGCCGAATCGGCCGGCACCGACCTCAGCAAACTCGTCGTCGAGACCGACAAACTCCTTAAGAACCTCCCCGAAGGCACCACCCGCATCCGCGTCGAAGACATCGAGAAGAACGTCGGCGTGAGCCGCGAATTCAGCGTCTTCGAGCTCACCAAGGCCCTCTCCGCCCGCAACGCCCGCCAGGCCGTCAAGGTCGCGACCTACATGGGCCAGACGGCGCGCTTCGCCCTCCCGGCCGCGGTCAGCGCCCTCTACACCCACTTCTACCGCATCCTCAAGTACGAGGCCCTGCTCGCCAAAGGCGGCCGCCCTTCCCAGGAAGACAAGACCCGCATCCTTGGCGTCCCGCCCTACTTCTTCCGTGAATACGACGAAGCCGTGCGCAACTACCCCCTGCCCAAGTGCATGGCCGTCATCGCCCTCCTCAAGGAATACGACTTCAAAGGCAAGGGCGGCGACGTCTCCCAGGAAACGGAAGCCGGCGACCTCCTCCTCCAGCTTACCACGACGATCCTGAACATCTGAGCCGCTGCGCAAACAAAAATCAAAAAATATTTTACGATAAACAACAAAAATTTATTATCTTTGCAAAAACACTGAAATCATGGGATTGATAGAATGCAAAGAAATCTGCAAGAGTTTCGGCGAAAAAGTGGCCCTCGACCACGTCTCGCTGGACATCCCCGAAGGCAAGATCTTCGGCTTGCTGGGCCCCAACGGGGCCGGTAAAACCACGCTGATCCGCATCATCAACCGGATCGCCATCCCCAACAGCGGGGAAGTATTCTTCCAGGGCCGCCCCATCACCCAGCGGGACGTCGAGAAGATCGGCTACATGCCCGAAGAGCGCGGCCTCTACCGCAAGATGAAAGTCGGCGACCAGGCCATGTACCTGGCCCAGCTCAAAGGCATGTCCGCCTCCTCCGCCGTCAAAGAACTCAAGGAATGGTTCGTTCGCTTCGGCATCCAGGACTGGTGGAACAAGAAGGTCGAAGAACTCTCCAAGGGCATGGCCCAGAAACTCCAGTTCATCACCACCGTGGTCCACAAGCCCAAGCTCCTCATCCTCGACGAGCCCTTCTCCGGCTTCGACCCGGTCAACGCCGAGCTGATCCGCACCGAGATCCTGCGCCTGCGGGACGAAGGCGCGACCATCATCCTCTCCACCCACAACATGGAGTCGGTCGAGGAACTCTGCGACAACATCGCCCTCATCAACCAGGCCCGCCTCGTCATCACGGGCGGCGTCGAGGAGATCCGCCGCCAGTACGGCAACAACAACGTCGAGCTGGTCTATACCGACGAGGACGGCCGCCACACCGAGGTCCTGCCCCGCGAAGTGGACGGCAACTCCACGCTCAAATCCTTCATCGACCGCGGCATCACCGTCAACTCCTACAAGGAGCTCATGCCGCGCATGAATGACATCTTCATCAAACTCGTAACCGGGGAGGACAAGCTATGAACCTGCGCACCATTTCCATCATCATCCGGAGGGAATATCTCAACAAGGTCAAGAAGAAATCCTTCCTGATCATCACCTTCCTGGTCCCCATCCTCTTCGTCGCCCTCTGCCTCCTGCCCACCCTCATCATGATGGGCACCAAGGAGAGCGCGAAGGACATCGCCGTCGTCGACAAGTCCGGCATCGTGCTCCCGTTCCTCGAGGACACCGAGACCATCCACTACATGGACTTCTCGATGCTCACCGTCGATTCGGTCAAGACCTATATCGAGAGCTTCGGCGTGGACGCCGTCCTCGGCATCTCCGAGCTCGACGAAGAGAACAAGACCGTCAGCGCCGAGACCTTCTCCAAGAAGCCCCTCGGCGTGGACATGACCGAGAACATCAACCGCCGCATCAACGATGCCGTCGAAGCCTATCGCATTGACTCTTACGGGATTGAGAATCTCGAAAGCATCATGCAGGACGTCAAGTCCCATGTGCGCCTGACCTCCTACACCCTCGACAAGGAAGGCAAGGAAAGCGTCTCCGAGTCCGGCGTCTACATGGCGATTTCGATGATCCTCGGCATGGCCCTCTACATGTTCATCGCCCTCTTCTGCGGCATGGTCATGTCCAGCGTCATCGAGGAGAAATCCAGCCGCGTCGTGGAGGTGCTCATTTCCTCCGTGAAGTCCACCGAGCTGATGTTCGGCAAGATCATCGGCGTGGCGCTGGTCGCCCTGACGCAGTTCCTGCTCTGGATCCTGCTGGCGGGCGTCCTGCTGGGCGTCTTCGGGGCCATCTTCAAGGACAAACTGGACCTCGGCGCCCTGATGTCCGACCCGACCACCGCCACGATGGTCACCGCCTCCGGCATGGGCACCATGACGTCCACGATCGACCTGGAATCCCTCACCGAAGCCGCGCAGGCCCCGGCCGACACGGCCGCCGTCGCGGCGCAGGCCCCCGGCGAGATGGGCGTCATCGTCAGCACCATCCGCACCCTGCCCCTGGGCCAGATCCTGATCGGATTCCTCCTGTACTTCATCCTGGGCTATCTGCTCTATGCCTCGATCTTCGCGGCCATCGGCTCGGCGGTCGAGAACGAGGGCGACAGCCAGCAGCTCCAGCTGCCGGTCACCATTCCGCTCCTGCTGGGCTTCTTCATCGCCATCTCTGCCTTCCA
>JAEEGH010032086.1_pt1 | contig 10113 bp, 5 predicted proteins | sample 9134181 | NCBI WGS metagenome assembly JAEEGH01 (sample SAMN16246544, study PRJNA631951) | gut metagenome | biome: gut microbiome; feature: rumen; material: DP-attached | host: Bos | place: Iran: Karaj | collected 2018-10 | reverse complement strand
AAGGCGCGAACGACCTGGATGTTCGGCTTGAACGTGCGCTTCGTGTTTTTCACAACGTGCAGACCGATGCCGCCTTTCTTCTTCGCCAAACCACGATACGTGATATGGCCACCCACAACTTGGCGCTTGCCGCAAATCTCGCACACATTGCTCATTGTATTGACCTCTGTTTCCTATGGTTGATGTTTTTATTGAAACCGTTGAGAAAAAACCATACTTCAACCAATAAAAAAACCGTGCTTCCCATCCCGCACGGCAGTTTTACATCTGCTGGACTTTCATCCGCAAGTATGGTCTTTGCATCATCTCGCATCTCCGCCACTTGTCTTCTCACGCCCCCCGCGCCTTCCCACAAGTTGGCTTCAATGGTTGATTTGCATGTCTTCTCCACTCAAAAGTGGGATGGCCGGGACTCGAACCCGGGACCCCCGCATTAAAAGTGCGATGCTGCTACCGACTGAGCTACCATCCCATTTGGAGGTGGAAAAACATCTTCTACTATACACCTCTATTCGATTTTTACAAATAATTCCATATTTTTTTAAAGAAAAATGCCACTTTTTCACGATTCCCCCTGTCATTTGTCATTTATTAACTTATAGTAATACTTTCGACTTATCATCCATCCATCGAATCACGACATCGCTAGGAACCAATATGTCTATCGAAGAACAATGGCAGCAAATGCGCAAGGCGACGACGGCCACGGAGCAGCAGCTCCTTGAGCAGTTCATCCCTTGGACAGAAGAATTTACCGCGGCTGAAAATGACACCAACGGAGCCTTCAATCATTGGCGGGCACTGGATAAGGACACCAGGCTCGGCTTGTTGAAGGAGGCCATCGGCGGGACAATCGTCTCGCATCCAAAATGTCCGCAAGTTGAAATGGGCTTCCTCTATGCCCTCTATCAGTTCCTTTGCCATCGTAGGACGTTCATATGCTGCCCGCTGTCCATTGATTCACTGTCCATCCGTCACCTTTCGGAACGAATCAACGCAATTGAAAAGCTGCGCATAGACTTGCTCGGCCATAGTGTAGGCGCGGGCCACCGCCATCTTTCAGACTGCCAAAACTGCGACTTTGCGTTCGCGGACTATTTCCAGTTCTTCTCAGCTGTCAAGCGCCAACCGGATATCTTCAAGAGCCAAGTCCAAGCCATCTTCATCCTGGAAGGTGACTTTAGTCTCTATGCCAACCGTATCATGGCTTTTGAACATAACATTCCCAAAGCCACTGGTATCGTTTACAAATCCACAGGCAAGATGCCCGATAGCTGGACTAATAGGGAAGACATTCTTGACATCATGACTTTTTTGAATGACGCCAAGCTGACGCTCGCTGGATCCTCCTGCCATATTGATCCATATATCGCGCAGGAAGACAATTTCGTCATGGGCTCCGCTTTCCGCAAGCCTCTGAAAGGGGACAAACATCTTCCATATTCCGCTTTTACGTACCGAAGCAATGAAGAACGTGCTTCCGGCGTCACGATCGATGTCGCGAAAGCAAAAGGCAACGCGCTCGTCATCTGTTATTCGGATCCTGTTCTCGCGAAGATTCAGGAGGAATTCCGCAAGAGCGGACTGGAGTTCACCTTCACGACGCGTTCCGCCGACATCAATACATTTTTTGAGATGAAGACTGGTGACGACAAGCGGCGGATTATGATTTACCGTGGGTTGCCGTCGCCGCTCGTGTTCGGAGACAAACCGTTGTGCGATGGCGCCATTTTTGTCGCGGAGCATTTCGTCAGCATGGCTGTGCATGACAAGCTCTTCACGTTCAGTAAACTCTTATTCAATGAAACGCAACCGCCGAGAATCTACTTCTCTTTGGAGGACAGCCTGTTCGCCATCTATGAAGAAGACGCGCAGTTCAAGAAGCTCTTCAACATCATTGAGTTCACAGAGAAATACGACCCTTGGAAGCAGATTCGCCGAGTTCTCGCCAAAGCCATGCTCAACAAACTCCACAAAGTGCGCATGTCATGCCTCAACGAAGAAATGGTCGTCTTCACGACGTCGCTTGTCAAAGTGGCCGACTACTATTCCACCGGTTTTTCACAACAGCAGCAGCGCAAGGCCGCCCAGGCATCCATCAAGATGGAAGCCCTTTGCTTCTGCGGTTCAGGAAAGCCTTTCAAGGAGTGCCACGGAAAGAAAAAATAAGTTTGTCGCCATCGTGCCACCCCGCATTGTCACGCAATCATAACTTATACCTTATATAATTAATATTATGTTCATTACATTTGGCCTAGACACGAATGACACGCCCAACCGGATCAAGGAGTACATGAAGTACGGAGCCGAGGAGTTTTTTGCGGGTTTCATCCCACGGAACTGGCTTTCCAAATATGGATGGGAGGTATGTCCAAACCGTCGGCCTCTTGGCCACGGCTACAATTTCCTGCAGGTCTCCGAACTGCGGGAAGTAGCGAATGCCATCCATGACAATGGTGGCAGGCTCAATCTCGCCATCAATGCCCATGACAATGGCTCTGAACGGCTTCCCTACTTGCGCTCCACCGTGGAGACTATGGAGCAGTTCAATCCGGATGGATACATCGTGGCGGATCCGGCCGTTATGTTCAGCCTCAAGGCGTGGGGCATCAACAAGCCAATCCACCTCAGCACAGGTGTCGGTTGCTTTTCCTCCGAAGCCGTCCGTTTCTTCTGTAAGCAGTTCAACGTCCGCCGTGTTGTCATCCCCCGCAAAATGACTCTCCGCGAGACAAAACTCATGATTGATCATTTGAAGGATGTCAAAATCGAATTCGAAATCATGATCATCGGCTATCGTTGTTATTTCAATGACGAAGACTGCCATTCCGTCCACAGCGGCTCCAGACGAAACCTCTGCGGCGATGTCTCTCTTGGAAGGACATTCGTCACAAGACGTTTTCCTGACAATTGGAAAGATGTTCTCCAATCCATTATCGATGATCCGAATTCCGCCTTGGCGGAAGGCTCCACCCTTAACGAATTCCGTAAATTCATGGCCCAGCCGGTACCGCCACCACCAAGATTCGACGATGATAGTCCGTATTGCGGCGGACTGGACAGCGAGCTGGCTAAAGCGATCTATCAGAATTGCGGCCTCTGCGCCATCAAGCCTTTCCGCGACATGGGCGTCCATTGCCTGAAAGTACCGCTTCGTGGAAGTACAGAGTTCAAGCTGGAATCTCTCAAACTCGTCCACAAGATCATGACACATGAGAATCCCACGCCAGAATACTGCCGTTCTGTCGTCAACAGTCCGTCATTCTGCGATGCGTTGACAAACTGCTACTACTACGTTCCCGAAGCACATCCCAACAAGAAATAACCAACTCCGCAGGAAAACATCATGGAACTAGCAATCTACTTCTCCAACCTTAAACGTCTGGAACAGATGGATGATGCCCTGCGGTACATCGATACCAAAAACATCTCCACCTTCCTTTTCGGAACCATTTTCTCCCTGAATCCCAACCACTACGATTATTCCATCAATCTAAGCTCCCTGACATGGCTCCATTCCATCCAGGAGGCGGGTTTTGACTTTTCGCGGCTCTATTTTGGACAGGAATTCTGCCAGAATCTCATCCCGTCGCCCGATGAACTTGAACAAGCCTACTATGTCAGCAAACAGCTTGGATGGAACTTTACCTACGTCACCAACGGCTATCTCACGGATGAAGGACATGACAAGATCCGCGCCAACATTGAGAAAATGAAGGAGATTCGCGCCAATCTGGAAGTCGTTGTCAATGACTGGGGTACACTGAATATCATCCACAACGAATATCCGGAACTCTTGGGCCATATGGTTCTCGGACGCGTTCTGAACAAACAAACGCGGCTCAATCTCTTCGCGCATGCCGGCCAAATGCCGCCTGTCCATATGAGCGGCATCGACACGCCGGAGAAGGACATCCGTTTGGCTCAGCTTAACGCCTTCCGCGATATCAGTATCTCCAATCCGGACTACCTCCGCGAAATCAAAAATTGGGGCTTCACCCATGTGGATCTAGATATGACACCGCAGGCTGTTTCCAGGCCGGATGACGGCTGGGGCCTCTTCCTTGGCTACTACTTCCCGTGGAACTTTATCGCCGCCGCCCGTAACTGCCCCACCGCCGGCGTTTTGGATCCGCAACGTACATTCATCATGACGGATAAGCCCTGCGGAAGGGCTTGTCAGCAATACAATTGTTCCAACCATATGCTTCAATTCGAGCAACCGGTCGTCCAGCGGGGCACGACACTCTTCTGCTCTACCGAAGATTTCATCGACCAGTACTTCAGCGGAAAGATCCCCTATGAACGGCTCATTTACGAACCGTATATTCCCCTGTAACGGTTTTTCGCCGAGCTTCCGTGCCTCTCATTGTACCAGTTGACATTGTGTTCATGAAATTCCATATAAAAACCTACGGCTGCCAGATGAACGAACGCGATTCCGAAGCGCTCGCATGCCTTCTGGAAGCCGACGGCGCCGTTCCGACGGATTCAGAGGAAGACGCCGATCTGATTATCTTCAATACCTGCTCCGTGCGCGATCAGGCGGAGCGGAAAGCCGTCGGCAAGATCGGCTTCATGAAGAAAATCAAGGCTCGCAAGCCCAGCCTAATCGTCGGATGCATAGGTTGCATGGCGCAAAACCATGGCGACCAGCTACTTAAGGATCTTCCTGTTCTTGATTTCGTCGCGGGAACGGATCAGTTGCATCGCGTGCCTGAAATCGTCAAAAACATCATGAAAACAAGACGCAGGACCGCCGAAACGCAACTGGACAAAATCATCCGCCCCGAACTGGACGGCCATCATCTAGGCGCCGTCGTCGCGGAAGTCGCCGTCATGCGCGGCTGCGACCAGTTCTGCTCCTACTGTATTGTCCCCCACACGAGAGGGCGCGAGAAAAGCCGTCCCATTTCCGCTATTGTGGAAGAAGTCAAACGGCTTGTCGATGCGGGAACGCGTGAAATCCTTCTGCTTGGGCAGAACATCACTGCCTACGGAGTCGCAGAAGCGCGACAGGACGGCACTTACACAAAAGATTTTTCCGCGTTCGCCGATCTTTTGGCGGCAGTTCACGAAGTGCCCGGGCTGGCGCGAATCCGTTTCACGTCGCCTCACGTCCATTTCATGAACGACAAATTCATCCAGACTATCCGCGACCTCCCGAAAGTCTGCAAATGCTTCCATGTGCCGCTCCAGTCTGGTTCAGACAGAATCTTGAAGCTCATGCGGCGTTCCTACACGTCAGCGGAATATCTTGACTGCATCCGCAAGATCCGCGAAGGGCTTCCTGAAGTCAATTTCACGACGGATGTCATCGTCGGTTTTCCGACGGAGACGGAGGAGGATTTCAACCTTACCCGCCAGCTCATGAAAGACGTCGTGTATGACATGGCCTACATCTTCCGTTATTCCCCCCGTGAAGGAACAAAGTCCGCGAAAGACTATCCGGACGATGTGCCGGAGGAAACAAAGCATCTCCGCAACCAGATTCTTCTGGAGGATCTTGAAGCTGGCGCCGCCGAACGGAACGCACGCTTCAAAGACACTATCCAAGAGATTCTTGTCGAAGGCGTTAGCAAACGCAATGCTGAACGATGGACAGGGAGGACCATGCTCAACAAAGTCTGCAATTTCCTTCCAGGGGAGGGAATCAAGCCAGGCGATCTCATTAACGTGCGCATCAAACGCACAACAGCCAATTCCCTCTTCGGTGAAATCATGGCCGAATGATCGTCTTTTTCGCATGAAACGTTAATTTTCCACAACTATCTGCTCATTTCCAGGATGATTTCTTCCAACAACACCTCCAAAGAATTGAGACTCATTTTCGCTATAGGCGGCAAGTCAATGACAATGCCTGAAATGCAGGTCGTCGCCCACGCCTTGGCGGAATATCTGCCGCGCTATGCCTCAAACAATGCCAACAATCTGCAAGAAGACTTGGTGCGCATGATGACGGACAAAATCATTGACCATCAAGACAGTGATTTCACCTATCTTGCGGACGATCTTTTGGACTGCGCCATTGATTTCTTCTCGACGCCTGGTAGCGCTACCGCCGCAGACACCGTCGCAAAAGCTCTTCCATTCATTATGCCGGATGGCGCCGCGAATTACGAACGTCTGGCTCGCGATGTCCGCAACACATTGCTGGCGAAAGACATGAAAGCGCATCAGCGTAGTTTGGAGAATCTCCAGAAGCATTTCCCGCAAGAATATGCTTTTGCGACGCCATACCAATTCATTCTCCCGCTTCTGGATACTCCGTGGTTCCAAAATCTTCCGAATGAATTTCTATCGTTTTGCGCACGCCATCTCATTCCGTCCATGATCGTCAATCTGAAGCCGTTGGATCCTATTCTGGACTTCATGTTGCCGCGGCATGACTCGCTTCTTGGTTTCGCCATCTATGCGATGACCGACGCGCTGATTCTCCAAGGCCGTCTCGAAGAGGCGGAAAACCTCCTGAAGAACGACCACCATGACGCCGTCATGACGCGTAAAGCGTGGCTTCACTTCCTACACGGCAATCTTCAAGAAGCCACCGCCGTTTTTTCCAACATGCTGGATACGATTCGCCGTTCATCCTATCAGACGGATTATTATTTCAGCGCCATCACCGGCATTATCTACATTTTGGCGTTGATCCGTCAGAAGACGACGAATTCCATCAACAATGCTTTGGCCTATACAAAACTGTCACTTGGAAATCCTTTGTGGGGAGGTGTTTATGAACATCTCCATGATTTCCTCATGACACTGATTTATGGTGAATCACGCGCGTTCCGCACGGTGGCTACAGAGCCACGCAACAATTTCACCAAATTCTTCGCGTTTATTTTCGATTATTGGCGGGATCCGCTTCTTTTTGCGAACACGCAGCTTTCCGCCGTCCAGTCATTTAGAAATCAGGCGGCGCAGAATGGATATGGTCTCATCGTCGCAGAATGCGATGAATTGATCGCTCGACTTGATTCCGCATGGATTCCAAACACGCCTAGTTCGGTCGCCTTCTGGTCTGAGCATCAGTGTGAATCTATTCTCCTCTGCCATGACGTCCTCCCGACATGGACCATTGAACTCAATAAACTGCGCCGTCGTATTGACGACGAAGGCCAGAAGCGCGGCACTCGTCTCGCATGGCTCGTCGAGCCTGCGCCGCCGCCTGTTTCCATGTCGTTAAGACCGATTGAACAACAACTTACCAAAACGGGCAAATGGACTAAGGGCCATGCCGTCAATTTGGACAAGTTGTTGCTTGATGTCAAGGATAAAAACAACGAATGGCCGTCGCATTTCACCAGTCAGGACATCCATGTCATTTCCATCATTCATGACTTGCGGATGCTTGCCGACAAGAATGAAAAAGGCCTGTATGAAATGAATTTCAACCGCTTGGCTCCGCTCTTCGCTCTTATCGGCCATCCATGCCTCTATTGGGCGGACAAAGACGAGCAAATCCCGTTGACCTGTAAGCAGTCATCGCCGTTTGTTCGTTTGTCCAGCGACGACACGAAGTTACGCATCACCATCCATCCGGACAATCCAAATTTCAAGCGAATCGTTCCGATTCATGATTCCGCCGATATCTTAAAGTTGTGCGCATTTTCCCAAATCCAACTGGATCTTGCGCAGATCATCCATCGCGGCTTGCAGATTCCATTGCAGGCCAAAGACGAAATCCGCGAAGTCTGCGCCTTCCTGCAACGGGAGTTGGACATCGTATCGGACATCCCGTTGGAGGGTCTTGACTTCCTCGTCCAAGATGCAGAACCCACCCCTGTGCTCAATCTCGACTATTCAAATGATATTCTGACCGTCGAACTGCTGTTCAAGCCTTTCAAGCAGATGGAACAGCTCTGCCTGCCTGACTCAGGCCCATGCGAGTTCCTCCCGTCCGGCATGGAAAGTCCTATCCGCATCCTGCGGAATACACAGCGGGAGAAACAACAAGCCGCGCATCTTTTGGAACTCTGCCCGCAGCTTGGCCCGGCCACGGAGACGTCGCCGCTCAATTGGCGGTTAACGGAACATAATGACATTTTTGAATTATTGCTTATGCTCCACGAACTCAACGATTTCCTGATCGTCCGCTGGAAGCAGAACAAGCATCCAAGCGTCTCAAGACGGCTGGGGCTGTCTAACGTCCATGTCACGATAAAGAGCACGGAAGATTGGTTCGAACTGGATGGTTCCGTGAAAATCAGCGATGAACAGACCATCGGTTTCCGCCAGCTGCTTGAGCTTGCCTCGCAGCAGAAAGGCAATTTCATTACGCTTGGCAACGGCCAGATTCTGGCTCTCGCAAAGGATTTCAAACGTCGCATAGACGATTTCAACGCTATCGGTGCGTTCGATCCGGACGGACGGTTCGTCATCAACCGTTTTGCCGTTCCCGCCACGCAACTGCTTTTTGACGCCGCTGATTTCGGCGATTGCGTACGCCCTGACGAATGGCTCCATCAAATGGAAAAGATCAACGCCGCCATGGCCCTCAAGCCAAAACTTCCAACCAACTTAGCTCCGGATGTCAAGTTAAGAAAGTACCAAATCGAAGGTTACCAATGGCTTACAAGACTTGACGCATGGGGAGCAGGGGCCTGCCTCGCGGATGATATGGGTCTCGGCAAGACGTTGCAGGCCTTGACGTTCATCGCTTCCAAAGCGGAAGAAGGGCCCGCATTGATCGTGGCTCCGACAACTGTCTGCCACAACTGGCTGGAACAGTGCGCGAAGTTCACGCCGTCGCTCAAGCCTGTTGTCTTCGGGCAGGGGAACCGTGCTGAAATGCTCGCAAATACCGCTCCGTCAACGCTGATGGTCGTTTCCTATGGACTGCTCCAAAGCGAAATCGAATCCTTCCGCAAAGTCCGCTGGCGTGTCGTCGTGCTCGACGAAGCGCAGGCCATCAAAAACTGCCAGACGAAACGTTCACAGGCCGCTCTCAAGCTGAACGCGCAGTTCAAAATCATCACGACGGGTACGCCGTTGGAGAACAACCTTTCGGAACTGTGGACGATGTTCCAATTCATTACGCCAGGCCTTCTCAAATCGCGCCTCCATTTCCAGAATAAATTCGCGGTGCCGATTGAAAATGAAAAAGACCATGTGGAGACGGAACGCCTCAGCCGAATCGTCAAACCATTCCTTCTTCGTAGACGTAAGGATCAGGTGCTCAAGGAGTTGCCGCCGAAGACGGAAATCCCGTATTTTGTCGAACTCTCCGAAAAGGAACGTGCCTTCTACGAAGCCGTCAGGCTCAATCTTATTGATGAATTGAAGAATCAGAAGAGTTCTTCCGCAAAGCAGAACCGCATTCGCATCATTGCCGCCATCACGAAACTCCGTCAGGCCGCCTGCAATGCCAAATTGATTGAATCGGAAGCGGATGTGCCAAGCGCCAAACTCGAAACATTCGTGCAACTTGTCCAGAATCTTGTCGCCGCCAACCACAAGGCGCTCGTCTTCTCACAATTTGTCCGCCATTTGGACATTATCAGGCCTGTTTTGGATGAACTGGGCGTTTCCTATCAATATCTTGATGGTTCAACGCAGCAGAAAGATCGCGCAGATGCCGTGGAGGCCTTCCAGAAGGGTGATTCCAACCTCTTCCTGATCAGCCTGAAGGCTGGCGGATTAGGCCTCAATCTGACTCGCGCGGATTTTGTCATTCTGCTTGATCCATGGTGGAATCCCGCTGTTGAAGACCAGGCTTCCGACCGTGCGCATCGTATTGGCCAGACCAAACCTGTCACTATCTATCGTCTGATCGCCAAACAAACAATCGAAGAGAAAATCATAGCGTTGCACAACGAAAAACGCGATTTGGCGGAGAAGATTCTGTCTGGTGCCGACACGCCTGGATCTATCACCGCGGAAGAACTCCTCAAGCTGATCACGGAAAGCTAAAGTGCTGCTACGCAGCACTTATGGCTTTATGGCTTGGGAAGAGTTGTCCAAAAAGAATCCTAAATCGAAACGGATTTCATGTCGTTCCACATCTCTGTTTGTGTAGCAGCAGGAATCGAAGCCAATCAGTTTAAACCCTTGGCTTCGATAAAATGAAATGGCCACCACATTGCAGGACTGTGTTTCCAAAATGATGGCGCG
>JAEEGH010032080.1_pt1 | contig 10115 bp, 7 predicted proteins | sample 9134181 | NCBI WGS metagenome assembly JAEEGH01 (sample SAMN16246544, study PRJNA631951) | gut metagenome | biome: gut microbiome; feature: rumen; material: DP-attached | host: Bos | place: Iran: Karaj | collected 2018-10 | reverse complement strand
CATGGAAGATTATATTAAAGCGTGTGACAAATCGATTGAATATGCATGGAAGGATGGGGATACATTGCAGGCGCTAAATGCGAAAGCCCATATAGTAGCCGCTTATAACCGTATGAAACAATATGACAAGGTGATTGCCTCTTTTGATGATGTATTTGATAACCTTATGCAGGCCTTTGGTGTTGAGTATGCTGCAAAATACTGTACACTTCCCGTTTATGCACTTATTGAAAAAGGGTATCTATCGAAAGCAAAAGCTTATATTGATATATATAGGACTGAATCAGGGTATTTTAATACAGACGGAAATGTTGAGAAAGGGCGTGAGGTCTGCTATTATTATATGGGATTGTATTATTTGTTGGAACAGCAAATAGATTCTTCCGAGTTTTATTTCCGAAAAGAACTTCAAACAGGGTTAGATGCAGATAATCAGCAAATGGCCTCGCGCGGTCTTTCCTTGCTTTTTTCCCAAACGCATCAACCAGATTCTGCTGCCAAGTATGCTCTTTACGGCTATGAGGTGTTAGATAGTATTTTTGCTAGAAAATCTGCGGATGAAGTGGAACGTATGGCAGCATTACATAATTATACCCGCCATCAGACCATCGCTAATCGTGAACATTTACGTGCAGAGCAGGAGGAAGCAAAGAAAGAGCACCTATTTGTCATTTTGCTTTTTGTAGTGGCAATAGTAGGACTTGCATGGATTCTTATAGCAAGAAAACGACGTTTGGAAGCAGAGAAATATAGGAGGAATGTACGAGAGTTGGCGCAGGTTTCCCATAATCTTCAAGACCTGAAGAAACAGAAAGCAATATTTGAGGCTCTAGCTAATGAAGAGATGATGCAAAAATCAGCAGAGCTTGCCGCCATTCAACAACAGAATGAAAAACTGGCGCAACAGATTGAAGAGTCAAACGGAGCTCTCATGCTACTGAGGAAGGAAGTGATGCAACTACATTCCGACAAGATGCTCACTAATCGTGATGTTGATACCCTGCTTGAAGAATCTCCGGTCTATCAGCAACTCAAAACAAGAAGTGTGGGATGCGATGCCCTTAAGAGCAGTGAATGGCAGGCTATAGAAAGATTGGTGAAGGATGCACTACCTGGTTTTTATAATCTTATAACTTCCAGACAGTCTTCACTTCGACAGGAAGGCCGCCGGCTATGCTTCCTGCTTCGTCTGCATGTCGGATTGAAAGAAACAAGTGTATTAATGGGAGTCAGCCCTTCGAAAATCTCTAAGCTCAGCAGGAATATTCTTTTGCGTGTTTTCCAAGAGGATGGTAGTGGCAAAGAGTTGATCAGACGCCTTGAAGACATTTTTTAGTAGAGAAACCGCCTTTTTTTGATTGTGATGGAAAATTTTGGCAAGTTGCTAAAAGTCAATCAGTTCGTTTTGTTTTGGAAATTATTGGAAATTCTTTTCAGTTAAAAACTTTGGTGTTTTTTTCGGTTGTTTGTAATTTTGCTCCGTCTTTTGCCGCTCGGTCGGATTTGTAATCCGATCGCGTCAAATATAAGCATTTGCAATGCGTAACAAAATAGACTATGGCAAAAATAGGTTTCACAAAATTTCTCTACTTCATCACTTCAACAGTGATTGACTGGATGGATGTATTTACACGACCTGCCCATAATCCTGTCAAACAGGAAATAGTGGCAAAACCTGAAGATTACGTCTATTGCTCTGCACGCAATTACTGTGGGCGCATAGAGGACTGATAGATGTTGTTGTACAACCATAAGTGACGCAGAATATGAACAAGGATCTTTGCCGCATTGCAAATGCTTATATTCCGCTCGGTAGGATTCTGAAATCCTACCGAGCAGGTGGCTAATCCTTTTAAAACAACAAATTCACAATAAATACATACAAGCTTTTGGGAGGTCAGGGATTTATATAAGAAAAACGTCTATGAAAGAAATCTCCGCTCATGTTTTTAAATCCGACCGAGCAGATCATCAAGGAATACCGGAAATGTACAATCGACTCCAGGGCATTCTCCTCTCGCTGATGCTTGTGCTGGGACTGCTTCCCGCCGTTGGCCAGCCGACAGGTCCGACGATGCAGGTGTCAAGTGGTGGCCGCACGTTCGGCTTCAGCACCACGTCCATCGACAGCATCACCTTCACCCCCGCCGCTGCCGGCTCTGCGGATGACTATCCCTCGCTGCTGCGCCTCATTGAGCAGAACCGTCAGGACATCGCCCGTCTTCAGGATGCGCTGGGCGGCGAGCATGCCTGCATCGACCACCATTCGGGCCGTATCAGCAACTGGGTCTATGGTGCAGGCAAGTACGTTGGCTACCGGCAGCCCATCGCCTCCGACGCGGTGCTGCTGCGGGTTGAGGCGCGCCTTTACATGGCTGGTCCCTCCGACGTGGGCAGCAGCGCCGAGTTCCTTGTGGGCACCGTCGACCAGCGCGGGTGGCTTCTTCCGCGCACCATGCTGCAGGCAACGGTCAGCTCCGTCGAAGGCGGCGTGGCCACGTTCACCTTCAGCGGCAGTCCCTCCATCAGTGCCGGCGAGATGCTCTTCATCAGGACGGCGCCGAAGCAGGACGACGCCTCGCTGGCCGTCGACGGCAGCGGCGGCGACGACGGCTGTCCGCTCTACGAGTTCAGCAGCCTCTCGGCAGAGGGGCGGCGGCGCGGCGACGACCTGTCGCTCTTCCGTGTCCACGTGCGCTACATGGGCACCGCCTTCGCCAGCCGCTCCGCCTTGGAGGAAGTGTCCGCACGACTGTCGGCCCTGCAGAGGCAGCTCGACGAGCACGCCTACCTCACCGACCGGGTGACGGGCACTCGCTACCGCCTGGAGATGCGCGACGGCGTGCTGACGCCCGTTCCGCTCGGTGCCTCGCGGGTGCTTGCCATCGGGCACAGTTTCGTCAACTACCCGCACTCGCCCTCCGCCGACTGGTACCTCGACGACGGCGAGAACCGGGCCATGGCCGCCTCCGTCTACGCCAACCAGTGGCCGCTGATGGTGGCTGGACGGCTCGGTGCCACGCTCACACGTAAGAACGCCGTCGACTTCGAGCGCAACTTCTCCACGGGCTATGACTTTGCCACGCACTGGGCCGTCACCGACGACTACGATGCCATCTGCGTCTTCATCGGTGAGAATGTGGCGTACACCGACGAGTTCCCCGCCAGCGTGGAGGCCGCCATGGCCTACCTCAAGGCCGCTGCGCCGCATGCCACTGTCTACTGGGCAGGCAGCTGGAACTACGGCCCGAAATATGACGCCATGTGCGCAGCCGCCGCGGCTCAGCAGGTGAGGTTCGTCGACACGCCTTCAACGAAGGGTGCCGACAGGCAGTGGCATCGCGGCGACTACTATCTGGGGCGCGGCGGCGACTACTATCCCATGGGTGCTGCCTACAGCCATCCGAACGACCTGGGGCACGCTGCCATCGCCGACATGTTCCTGCATGCCATGGGGCAGGACGGCACTGGGGACGTCGTCCATGCCATCAGCTTCGCCGGCAATGCCGGCACCGTGCTCTCCACCCCCAGCTCGCGTTGGCCCGAAGGCGGCATCGTCACCGTCCGTGTCGCCCCTGGCTCGGAGCCGTCGGTTACCGCCCTGAGCGTCACCACCGCCGACGGTACGCCCGTCGAGGCTATCCGCCGGACGAACAGCCTCTACGACGGCACTGAGCGCACCTACTTCACCTTCGTGATGCCAGCGGGTGATGTGGTTGTGGGGACTCAATAGGTACTTTCACCGAATGTCGTCTGCGGGCTGCTGGCCGACTGGTACGAGCGGATGGGCGAGGACGGGTATGCGCAGGAATGGGAACGGTGGCCGCAGGGCAAGTGCATCTCAGAGGATGTACTCAACGAAGGGTGGAAGGCCGTGGACGACTGGAACGGCTACAGCCAGCTGTTGGCCTACGCCGACACGGTGCGCCTATGCCTGGCTCGCAACCGCTACAAGGCCGGCACATCGACGATGGGCAACCTCCTGGAGGCTCAGCTACTCAGTCAGCAGTCGAAGGACAAGCTCACCGATGCCTATGCCGACCTGAAGATGCGTCAGCTGGACTATCGCCAAGCCACCGGGCCGTCACGCACATTCTAAATTCTGAGGATTCCTTTTGGCTTTCTCCCAGTTATTTCGTACCTTTGTAGCCGAAAACTACAAAAGCAACCGAAGATGAAGAAGATTCCTCACCTGATGCTCCTCCTTTTGGCCGTCCTCGCCGCCTGTTCGGGCGACGGCAGCAAGATGCGCGCCCAGCTCGAGGAACTGGAGCGGCAGAACCGTGCCGACTCCGTGATGACCAACGACACGCTCGCCGAGCGCCTCGTGAAGTATTTCGACCGCCACGGCACTCCCAACGAGCGCATGCGCGCCCACTATATCCTCGGGCGGACGTATGCGGATATGGGGGAGGCACCTGCTGCCCTCGAGGCATATCTGGAAGCTGCTGATTGTGCCGACACGACACAGGCAGATTGCGACTATGCCAAACTGAGTAGGATACATGCGCAAAGTGCTCTGATATATAACGAGTTTGTGCAACCTAGGAGCCAACTAAACGAATTAAACAAAGCAGTGTACTATGCTAGAAAAGCAAAAGACACTTTAATTGCGATAGAGTGTTATGCCCAGAAAGCTAATGCATATAAATGGTTAAAGATGCCTGATTCTGTTATTTCTATTCGTGTAAGGGCATCCCAATTATACCAAATGGCAGGACAAGGACAAAGATCTGCAGGTACATTAGGCGCTGCTATTACTTCCGCTATTGATCTTCACGATATTGAAAAGGCTCATCAATTTATGGTTAAGTACGAAAGTGAGTCAGGGCATTTTTGTTCAGAAGGGATAATCGAAAAAGGCCGAGAAATATATTATTACACTAAAGGGCGCTATTATTTGGCTAACCATCAACTTGACTCCGCAGAATACCTATTTCGCCGTCTACAAAGAGAAGGCTACACTCTAAACCATCAAATTGCTGCCTGCAAAGGCTTACAAGAAGTCTATGAAAAGCTAAAAATCCCCGATTCCATCGCAAAATATGCCAATCTGGGCTACCAGCTGAACGACTCTGCCTACTCCCTTTCCGAGATGGAAAGCCTCCAGCGACTTAAGGCTTCTTACAATTACAACCGTAATAAACTGTTGGCTGAACAAAAGACATCGGAGGCACGAGAAGCTACAATTAGCCTTATCATTATCTCCATCCTGTCTGTCATCATCCTTTTGGTGGCCTCCTACCTTATTTATCGAAATAGAAGAAAGCAACAGAGACTTCAGGAAGCATACGAGTCAGCCGTCGACAAACGTGAAGATCTTCTGAAAGAACTTGAAGCCCTCAGAGCCCACGACTACGACACCTTGGTTTCGCAAAAGGAAGATAAGATAAAGGAGCAGAACCAGACGATTGCCGAGCTCGAAGGAAGAAGCGGAAAAGTCTCATTGCGAGATTTCAAGGAGAGCCAGATAGTGAAGACCTTTGCCGAGAAGTCGCAGTTCTCGAAGGATCATCCCGTCCCCAATCAGGCCGAATGGGATATGCTTGAGCAGCAGTTCAGGAAGGACATGCCTGGCCTTTATCGGCTGTTCGAGGACAAAGGGCTCTCCGATTTGGAGTTCCGTACCTGTCTCCTTCTGCTCCTTGACTACGACGAAGGAACCATAGCGGGGTTGACACAAAGCAGCAGTCAGACAATCAACTCGGCCAAGGTACGTGCTAACCAGAAGCTGTTCAACGAAAAAGGCGCAAAATCGCTCCATCGCGCCCTAAAAAAGCTCATTTAGGCCGTTTGCTTTATTTTGCTTTAAAATTCGTTCTAACACGCTGTCAACAAACCAGATAAGGGCTGGTCTTCAGCCCTTTTTCCATGCCTTGTCGAGAAAATAGTAAAGAAAAAGTTTGGACGCTATTGTTTTTCTTACTATCTTTGCCCCCAACTTTTATTGTTTGAATTTAAAACGAATACTTAAAATGAAAAAGAAAAACCAATTATGGAGCATCACGCTTCTCATCGTTCTTTTATGCATAACAGGTACCAAAGCCTACGCCTACGACATCATGGCCACAAATGACGATGGCATCACCATATATTATGATTGGACAAATAATCATACTGAGCTTGCTGTCAGCAGAGGAGAGTATTTTATTACAGAAGAGAACACTGGAACTGTGGCCATTCCCGAATACGTTACCTATCAGGATGCTACCTATCCTGTTACCTCTATCGGAAGAGCGGCATTCTATAGCTGTAGAGGTTTGAAGGGCGTTACTATCCCTAATTCTGTCGTCACTATCGGAGAAGATGCGTTTTGTTTTACAGGTTTGGAAAGCGTCATCATTCCAAACTCTGTTACCACTATTGGTAATAGAGCATTCTATATATGCTCAGACCTTAGCAGCGTTACGATGTCTGAATCCGTAGCCACTATCGGTGGTTGGGCATTTGCACAATGTCCTTCCATAAAGAGTATAACTATTCCTAACTCTATAGAAGTAATTGGGCAATGTGCCTTCCAAGGTTGTGATGGATTGAAGAGCGTGACTTTTCATTGTAAGGAAATTGGTGGATGGTTTGCCGGACTTTCAAATATCCGTGAAGTTGTGATAGGTGAAGAGGTAACTGCCATCGGAGGAACAGCGTTCTATAATTTTTACCAGATGACGAATGTAGACATCCCTAACAGTGTAACCAGTATTGGGAGTCGTGCATTCAAAGACTGCAAAGGTTTGACAAACATCGTCATTCCTGGTGGGGTGACCAGCATTGGAGAACAAGCGTTTCAGGATTGTTCTCAATTGACAAGTGTGACCATCCCCGATGGAGTGACATCCATCGGCAAGGAAACATTCGAAGGATGCGAAAAACTGACGAATGCGATTATTTCCAATAACGTAGTCAACATAGGCGAACGCGCATTCGCCAACTGTTCCTCTCTGACGAGCGTTGTTATTCCTCCTTCAGTGACTTCTATTGACAACGGTGCATTCTATTTCTGTATAAGTATGACTAGCCTGACCATTCCCAACTCTGTGACTAGTATTGGAGAAAATTCTTTTATTGGTTGCAATGCCATCAACGACCTGAGAGTTCCCGTTACTGATTATTCTGCTTTCTGCAACAATGGTTTCGTCAGTCTGATATGGCAAAGAATTGGCAAATGGATTAAATTGATTGACGACGAGGGCCTGGAGATTAAGGATATCACTATTCCTGAAGATGTAACCCATATTTGTGCCTATGCATTCTCTGGCTGTTCGGGTCTGACAAGCGTTACTTTTCCCAACTCAGTATCCTCCATTGGAGACAATGCGTTTTGGGGCTGTTCAGGTCTGACGAGTTTGAGCATTCCCAACTCAGTATCCTCCATTGGAGACAATGCTTTCTATCAGTGCCACGGGCTGACTTCGCTGCTTATTCCCAATTCTGTAGAAGCCATTGGCTATGGGTCATTCTATGGCTGTCCTCTCAAAAATGTGGTGATAAAAAGTTGCAATACCACGTGTAATAGTTCTTTCTCATATAATACTTATGAGCATGCCACATTATACGTTCCTGCAGGGAAACTGATGGATGCCTTTGATAGCGATTGGGATGTTTTTTACGATATTCGAGAAATCGCCCTGAACTCAAACGAGCTTTCACCGTCGAGTGCATATTTGATGATGAATATGCATGATTATAATTTCGCTGTTTATGATGGCGTAGGCGACAAAGTGGTAAGTGTGGAGTCACTTTACGACGTTGAGGAAGATAATCCAGATTGCAGTTGGCAGATAGTCAAGGAAGACGGCAAATACTACCTCTACAGCATTGGTGCACATAAATATGCATCTATTACTGATAGTGGAGAACTCTTCTTGTCATCGGCTCCTATTGCCATCAATATAAAGGAGAGTGAGAATGGAATCCTGTTAGGCGACAACCTCGAAAAAACATGGGGGTTTGTTCTTAACGAGAAGGTTCAGGCTGGCTCTGTCTTTGTTGGAATCGAAGAACCTTCTATTTCTGATGCAGCACAATCTAAAATCATTTCTCTTGGTGGCTGCTATATAAACGAACCACTGAAAGGTGTAAATATCATCCGCATGAATAACGGAAAAACTATGAAAGTAGTTGTGAAGTAATAAAAATGATGAAGAATAAAAGGCTATTGCTCATCGCTCTGCTGTCAGCAGTACTGGCAGGGAGCATCTCGGCACAGGAGGACTGGCAGGGAGAGGGTTCGAAGCAAATGATGCTTGAGGGACAGGATGACCTTGCGGTGAAAAGGAAAGTGGAACACACCTTCTCGCTGAACGGCAACCTGGGACTTATCACGTCGAAAGTCACTACGCCGAGGGGAACTTACAGCTGGCAGGTTGGTTATGGCTTTGAAGGCAGCTACCGCTGCGTGTTCAAGAAGGGCTTTGGCTTCGCACTCTCTTATATGTACAGTAAGACGGGCTACCCCGTCAGCTCTTTCTATAAAGATCATGGAGATATCGAGCTTACCTTCCTCGGCCCGTCGTTTGTCTATGCTGGCGCCGTGGGTGAGGACTGGAGTGCACGCGTGGAGTTCGGCTTGGGCAGGGCTAGCTATTCTGGTGACTATTCGCAGAACGGCCTAGGTATTAAGACTGCCGTGGGAGTGGAGCGTAGGCTGTGGAAACATGTGGGCATCGGCCTAGATATGGTCAGCACGACCTCCACATTCAAGAAAGAGCCTGGGCAGAAGCTTAAGGACAATGAAAGGAACGGATTCGCCCGCCTGGCATTCAACCTCGGCCTGCGTTTCTATTTATAAACAAAAACACGATAAGATGCGCTACCTGTCGCTGACGCTGGGCTATCGCATAGGGTTGTGAATTGATTGAATAATGAACCAATAACGAGAAAAAACAGCCAGATTTGAACTACCTTTGCAGACGGATTTGAAACGACATAAAACAAAAACCGGAATTAAACAGATGATCACAGCAAGCAAGGCGCCCCGCGCAATAACGGTTATTGGTTATTGTTTATTGGTTATTGTCCTGTCTTCCTGTTCGGACGATGGCAGCCAGATGCGCGCCCAGCTCGAGGAGCTGGAGCGGCAGAACCGTGCCGACTCGGTGATGACCAACGACTCGCTGGCCGAGCACCTCGTGAAGTACTTCGACCGCCACGGCACTCCCAACGAGCGCATGCGCGCCCACTATATCCTAGGCCGGACGTATGCGGATATGGGTGAGGCACCACAAGCACTAGAAGAATATCATACAGCAATAGAATGTGCTGACACTACAGCAAATGACTGCAACTATCATCTCTTGACCCGTATTCATGCCCAGTCGGTAAGTTTGTTTTACGAGCAACTCATGCCTAATGAGATGCTCAATGAACTTGATTATATGAATGCGTGTGCACATCATGCCAATGACACCCTCAGTTGGATTATCACATTGGAATGGAAAAGTGTAGCGTATGATTTGCTTCGAGATAAAGATAACGTAAAGAAATATATCTTAGATGCTTATGACGAATATATACTTTACGGAGATTCTGCTATGGCAGCCGATTGCCTGCCTCTATATATTGACTTGCTGATTAAAGATAAAGATTATTGTCAAGCAAAACAATATTTAGACTATTTCGAAAAGAATTCTTCTTTCTTTGTTGATAATAAGATTGCTCAAGGTAAAGAAATCTATTATTATAATAAAGGTAATTATTATCTGGGCGTTAACCAGTTGGATTCAGCGGAATACTACTATAGAGATGCCATTTGTTCTACTATGAACATAGATGCAACAGAGGCTGGTTATAAAGGCCTCTATGAACTTTTCATGCTGAAGGGTAATGCTGATTCCGTAGCCAAATATGCTAACCTCTGCTACCAAACAAGCGAGAAGCGCTTCCAAGATTCAAACACAAGACAGCTAAGCCGCATGCAGTCGCTTTACAACTATAATAGGTATCAGAAATTGGCTCACGAAAAGTCAGAAGAGTCATTAAGAAGGTATTACATGCTTCTTTTGTTTCTGGTACTATTCGTGATTATTGCCGTTTTATCAGTGGTTACTTTCAGACGCTAAAAAAGAAAAAAGAGGGAAGAACTCCTAAGCATCATACAAGGCTATCAGCAGAAGATA
>JAEEGH010032077.1_pt1 | contig 10115 bp, 7 predicted proteins | sample 9134181 | NCBI WGS metagenome assembly JAEEGH01 (sample SAMN16246544, study PRJNA631951) | gut metagenome | biome: gut microbiome; feature: rumen; material: DP-attached | host: Bos | place: Iran: Karaj | collected 2018-10 | reverse complement strand
AGCTTGTACGCGTTAAATGCCCGGAATGCTCCAAGTCTGTCAGTGTGGATCCTTCGGAGAAGGCATCGATATGCCCTCATTGCAGAAAACCCTTTATCGTTCTTGATGCGATCGCAAAGTGCGTGCCCGGCGGAAACAGGATCAAGTGTCCTCACTGCGGAAAGGAACAGGAGCGCAATAAGTACGGCTGTATCTTCTGTCATAAGCCTATTGCTTAGGCCCGGACATCCTTTGAGAAATCAAGGGTATCAGTACTTTACGGGCATAAGATTCGGATCGAAATCCATATAATAGATGCTGTGGTTGTTTGGATCAAGGTATATGGAAACGGTCATTCCTATGGCATCGCTGAGATCAGCACAGTAGTTTAGGCTCCTGTAGAACTCTGTCCTGAGGGTGACCGGATCTTCATATCTGCAAACGACATAGTTGGGATGGATACCGTTGATGGTGATTTTTTTGTCGGGATATGTCTCGCTTATGGTTCCATAGATGCGGTAGCCGTTTTCCAAAAGGGCTTTCCGTCTGAGTTTCTTACGGAACTCATGGATGACGAATCCCATTCCCACTGCGAGGAACAAGAGGCCCATCACGGTAAATACTCCGGTCAGCATATAGAAATTCTTTACGGGATCGTCGAATGAACCTTCGACCGAATACCTGTCCCCGAAGAAGAAATAAAGGATACCTATTGCGGCAAAGACGAAACCGTTTATGGAAAAGATTCCGCCTACCAGGAGCAGCACATTCAAAGCAGGTCTGATTTTCATATTTTTCACCTCCGTTCCATTATATATTAAAATCCGAAAAGGAGAAATACATGATCAAAGCGGTTATCTTCGACATGTTCGAAACTCTTGTCACTCTTTTTGAAGGGAGGACATATTTCAGTGAAAATATGGCGGAGGATATGGGCGTGGATCTGACGCAGTTCCGGAAAGCGTGGCACGAGAGTGAATACGACCGGAGCATCGGAAAGATGACCATGAGGGAAGGAATAGCGGATACTCTCAGGAAAATGGGAATATGCGATGAGGAAGCCGCAGACAGGCTGTTCGAAAAACGCCTTGCTGCTCTCGGGGACACCTTTTCAGCAATACCGCAGGAATCTGTCGATCTTCTCAGGGGGCTTAAGGAAAGAGGCCTCAAAGTCGGCCTCATATCGAATACTTTTTCGGACGAAAGGGATATGGTGCGGGCATCTGAGCTTTTTCCTTTTTTCGATGCGGCCATGATCTCCTATGAGCAGGGAGTGCTCAAGCCCGACCCGGTCATGTACTTAAGGATCATGGAAGAATTCGGTGTAAAACCCGATGAATGCCTGTATGTAGGCGACGGGGGTTCAAGAGAACTATATGCCGCAAGAGACCTTGGAATGAAGGCTGTTCAGGCACTCTGGTTTCATGACAGGGCGTTCGAACCCCATATTCCCTGCAAGGAGCTTCCGGAGTTTCCTCATGCCATGAAACAGGCGGAAATTTTTTATTTTATTTAGTCAACATTTTGCCTTGAAATGAAGTTTTTACTACGCTACTATTATCATATTATAGTAGCGTATTTTTGGGGGAAAACCGTGTCACACAGGAATAGTCTTTCCACAAAGATCATAATGATGGTCGAGTGCATAATACTGATATCCAGTATGCTTTTCTGCACGGTATCCGTTTACAGGGCCAGAGTCGGCATCAGAAAATCCATACAGCAGAGAATGCTCGATATTGCAAACTGCGCATCGGGTTCCGTTAACGGTGATGTTCTCGGCGAACTCGGACCGGATGATGTCGGAAGCAAGAAATACACGGATGTTTATAACACTCTCGCAGTCTTCAGGGACAATGTAGAGCTTGAGTATGTCTACAGTATCAAGGAAGAGAGCGAGGGCAGGTTTATATTCACCATGGACACGGACCCGCTTACTCCCGCATCGTACGGAGATTCCGTAGAGTATACCAAGGCGCTTGCAAGCGCGGGAAGAGGCGTTGCGGCTGTCGATGACATTCCCTATACCGATCAGTGGGGTTCGTTCTACAGCGCTTACAGCCCGGTATTTGATTCTTCGGGCAAGGTTTCGGGTATAGTGGCGGTAGACTTTTCCGTTGAATGGTTCGAAGAACAGCTTTCTGCGCAGACACGATCAACCGTTGCAGGCTATGCGGTGATCCTTCTTTTCTCGCTTTTCTTTGCTGCATGCCTTTCGATGCTGATCGTAAGACCCTTCGTCCGCATGCAGGGACAGCTCCTTGAGGAGAAGGTCCGTGCGGAGAGTGCGAACCGTGCCAAGAGTGATTTCCTGGCCAATATGTCCCACGAGATCAGAACCCCCATCAATGCCGTTCTCGGAATGAATGAAATGATCCTGCGTGAGGAGAGAAAGGCCCAGACCCACAAGGACGGTAATCCTCATGTTGTTGAAGAGGCACTGAATAACATAGGTCTGTATGCGGCCGATGTCAAAAAAGCAGGTCATAATCTTCTCGCCATCGTAGGCGATATTCTTGATTTCTCCAAGCTTGAAAGCGGACAGCTCGGTATTGTCGAGTCCCCCTATCAGCTCAGTTCGCTTGTGAACGACCTGAGCAATATGATGATGTTCAAGGCTCAGGATAAGGGACTTGATTTCTCCATTGATGTCGAGATGTCTCTTCCCGATGAGCTCTGCGGCGATGAAGTCCGTATCCGTCAGATCCTTACAAATCTCCTGAACAATGCCATCAAATACACTGAGTACGGCTCTGTCAGACTGTCACTTCGCGGAGAAAAGCAGGAGGGCGACAAGCTTATTCTTACCGCTTCCGTAAGCGATACAGGAATCGGTATTAAGGCAGAGGACAAGGAAAAGCTCTTCACCAGATTCCAGCGCCTTGATATGGACCGTAACAGCACTGTTGAAGGAACCGGACTCGGTCTTGTTATCACTCATCGCCTGCTCGAGATGATGGGCGGATCCATAGAAGTGGAGAGTGTATACGGCAAGGGCTCCGTCTTTACCGTAACCTTCCCTCAGAAGGTTATATCCGAAGCACCGATCGGTGACATACGTGAGCGTTTTATGACAAACATGTCGGAAAACGGCTCATACAAGGAGTCGTTCCATGCACCCAAGGCCAGGATACTTATCGTGGATGATACGAGGATCAATCTGTCCGTCGTTGTCAATCTGCTGAAGAATACCAAGATGCAGATAGATACTTCCACGGACGGCGCCGATGCCGTCAATATGGCAAGGAAATATGCTTACGATCTTATCTTCATGGATCAGCGTATGCCCGAGATGGACGGAACCGAGGCGTTCCACAAGATCCGCGAAACCGAAAACGGCGCGAGCAAGGATGCACCGGTGATCTGCCTTACCGCTGATGCCGTAATAGGTGCGAAGGAGCGCTATCTTTCGGAAGGCTTTACGGATTATCTTACCAAGCCCGTTGACAGTGCCGCACTTGAGAGCATGCTGATAAAGTATCTTCCTGCGGACAAGGTTGAGCGTGTGATCGAGGAGGTTGGAGCTGTTTCCGAAGAAAAGCCCGAGGATACTGAGTATTCCGCTCTTAAGAGGATCGGGATCGATACGGATACGGGACTTAAGTACTGCCAGAACGATAATGATTTCTATCGTACTCTGCTGACCGAGTATGCCCAGGGCAAGGACGAAAAGATCGAGAATCTCCGCAAGAGTCTCGAAGAATGCGATTGGAAAAATTACGCGATCCACGTTCATTCCCTTAAGAGCACTTCCAAAATGATAGGTGCGACCGTACTTTCGGAAATGGCTGCAAAGCTTGAGGCTGCGGCAAATGCCGGAAACGGTGATGCCATCCTTGCCGGACACGATGATATGATGGAAAGATACGATAAGGTTATATCCGCCATCTGTTCCGTCATAACTGTCGAGGATGCCCCGAAGGAAGACGGCGATATCATGGAATTTGCTCCCGGAAAGTAACGGGTTTTTATTCTTTACATAAATATTCTTCTTTTTCTGTCATAATTGCCAAAAAACTTTTAAAATTCGCACTCTTATTGTGAAAATTTACTACACATGGTAAAATATATTAGTCTTTTTAAGGCAATATTTTTCAAAGGAGACGTGCGATGTCAAAGGAAATGGTTGCTATGATCCTTGCCGGGGGACAGGGATCGAGACTTTACGCTCTGACGGATAAGCTGGCAAAACCGGCTGTGCCTTTCGGCGGAAAGTATCGTATTATTGACTTCCCTCTTTCCAACTGTGTCAATTCAGGCATAGATACGGTCGGTATTCTCACTCAATATCAGCCCCTTGTTTTAAACGAATATATAGGACACGGACAGCCCTGGGATCTCGACAGACTCCATGGCGGTGTTCATGTGCTCCCTCCTTACCAGCAGGCCAAGGGATCCGACTGGTATAAGGGAACCGCCAATGCCATATATCAGAATTTAAGCTTCCTCAGAAGATACGATCCGGAATATGTCATCATCCTTTCCGGCGATCAGATCTGCAAACAGGATTACAATGACTTCCTTGAGTTCCACAAAGCTAAGGGAGCCGATTTCAGTGTTGCGGTCATGGAAGTGCCCTGGGATGAAGCAAGCCGCTTCGGCCTCATGGTAACCGATTCCGACGGACGCATCAGTGAATTCCAGGAGAAGCCCAAGGCACCCAAGAGCAATCTCGCTTCCATGGGTATCTATATCTTTAATTTCGATGTTCTTGAAAAGTATCTTGAAGCAGATGAAGCAAATCCCGATTCATCCAATGATTTCGGTAACGACATTCTTCCCGCGCTTCTTAAGGACGGCAAGAAGATGTACGCATACCGCTTCAACGGATACTGGAAGGATGTGGGAACCATCTCATCCCTTTGGGAGGCCAACATGGAGGTTCTCAATCCCGAGAGCAGCGGAATCAATCTCTTCGATGATGACTGGAAGATCTATTCGAGATCATCGGGAAAGGCCGCTCAGTATATTTCCGACAAAGCTGTCATTGACAATGCGATGCTCACCAACGGCTGCAGGATCTTCGGAACCGTAAGGCACTCGATCCTCTTTGCGGGCGTCGAAGTCGAAGAAGGTGCTGTCGTCGAAGATGCCGTAGTTATGGGTAACGTCAGAATATCCAAGGGTGCAAAGGTCACTCACTGCATCATCGGCGAAAATGCATTCATAGGTGAGAATGCGACAGTCGGTGAAAAACCCGAACCCGGAAATGAGAAGAATGTTGCCACGGTAGGTCCCGGCGTCAGCGTAGGAAACAGAGCTGTCATCGGCGGTACTGCAATGGTCAAGGAAGATGTCGGGGAGGGCGGAAAATGCTGACGAACAAACACGATGCGCTGGCGATCATATTCGCCAACAGCTATGACAATGAGGTTCCTTCGCTTGTAAACGAGCGTCTTATGGCCTCAATTCCCTTTGCGGGAAGATACAGACTTGTCGATTTCACGCTTTCATCTCTCGTAAACTGCGGTATCGACAATGTCTCGATAATCGTTAAAAAGAATTACAGATCCCTTATGAGGCATCTCGGAAGCGGAAGACCCTGGGATCTTGTAAGAAAGAACGGCGGTCTCAACATCGTTCCTCCTTATGCCGAGAAAGGCATCAAGGTCTATAACGGACGTGTCGAGGCTGTAGCGAGCATTCTTGAATTCCTGAAGGGATGCAAGGAGCAGTATGTGTTCATGACCGATTCAAACATCGCTTGCAAGTTTGATTTCTCGGATATGATCCGTGCACATCAGGAGAGCGGTGCCGATGTGACGATCGCATACAAGAATGAGGCGATCCCTTACAGCTTCATGAACATGCAGCTTACACAGACCACCGATCTGTATTACACTCTTGATCTTGACGGAGACAGAGTCGTATCCATCAATACGAATTCCAAGGAATACGGTCCCCAGAATCTTTCAATGAACCTTTACCTTACCGAAAGGGAAAAGCTCATAGAACAGATCGAGAAGGCATATGCGCAGGGACATGTTTTCTATGAGAGAGACGTTCTTGCTCCCATGATCGGAACCGAGAAGATCTGCGGATACGAGTTCAAGGGATACTCCGCAAGGATCAGCGACATGGTAAGCTATTTCGATGAGAACATGAAGCTTCTCAATCCCGAGAATCTTAAGGCTCTCTTTGACGGATCCGATGTCTATACGACCGTCAGGGATGATAACCCGGCAAGATACTGCACCGGTTCCAAGGTTTCAAACAGCCTTATCGCAGACGGCTGTGTCATTGAAGGCGAAGTCAGTAACTGCGTGCTCTTCAGAGGAGTTCATGTCGGAAGGGGAACCAAGCTCAGGAACTGCATCGTAATGCAGGATACCGTCATCGCGGGAAACTGCGATATCGAATACACGATAATGGACAAGGAAGTTAATATCGCAAGCGGAAAGTCTGTCAAGGGTGATAAGACCTTCCCCGTATTCGTGCCCGCCTATAAACAGATACTTTGATCCGGCCCTGTACCGGTAAGGAGGGCCTTCCTTTACGGAAGGCCCTTACATTTTGAAGGAGGAATGATATGGCTGAAAAAGATTGCTCGAAAGAGATAGCTGAACTTAATGAGATAGTGAAAAAATATGACAACATTGTCTTTTTCGGCGGAGCCGGCGTATCCACCGAGAGCGGGATTCCCGATTTCAGAAGTGTGGACGGCCTGTACAATCAGAAATATGATTATCCTCCCGAGACAATACTTTCACACACGTTCTATGTAAGGCATACCGCGGAGTTCTATAAATTCTACAGAGATAAGCTGATAGTCAAGGGCGTAAAGCCCAATGCCGCACATATAAAGCTGGCGGAACTTGAGAAGGCAGGAAAGCTCAAAGCCGTTATAACACAGAATATCGACGGACTCCATCAGGCTGCAGGTTCGAAGAAGGTACTGGAGCTTCACGGCTCGACACTCAGGAACTACTGCATCAAGTGCGGTGAGTTCTATGATATCGATTACATTGCCGACTCAACCGAGAGTGTACCAAAGTGCAAAAAATGCGGTGGAGATATCAAACCCGATGTTGTATTGTATGAAGAGGGACTTGATATGAACACTCTTCAGGAGTCTGTTCATTACATTTCGGAGGCGCAGGTTCTCATAATCGGAGGAACTTCGCTCGCCGTATATCCGGCAGCGGGACTCATCGATTATTTCAAGGGAGATAAACTGGTAGTCGTGAATATGGCGCCTACCGGAAGGGATTCGAGCGCGGATCTCGTCATACCCGCTCCGATCGGAAAGGTATTTTCTCAGATTGAGATCTGAGTTATTTAAGGAGGACATGTACATGTCAGAATCACGCGGACCTGTGGCACCCAAGGACCCCACAGCCAAAAGACCATTCTATTATGTGATGAGAGATAAGGATATCTGCTCATCTCCTCAGCCTGACGGAACGGGCATTCAGTTCATATTCGAAAGCGACGGAAGATTAAAAGCCAGCGCAAAGCTTGTAGGAAGCCTGGAAGATGAAAATATGCTGAAGGAACTGGATACCGTCGAGGGCCTCAGAAAGCAGGTTCACAGCATCGGCGTTTCCGTTCAGAAATCCGGTGATCCTGTAAAGGTAAGATTTGCTTTCCAGATGTACGGAAAGACCGATCCTTATAATTCCGGAACCACTCTATACATGGACCTTGATTCCGACGGAATGGAGATGGTCATGGATCTGTCCTTGTTTGAATGGACGGATGATGATAATGTTCCCGGTCAGATCAGATTCGAATTTCCTGAGGGCGGTATTCCTGCAAAGGTTTCCGTTGCGTTTTACCTTAATGACGGATATGAAGCTCCCGAGCAGAAGGATGATAAGGAAGTCAATGTAACGAGTGAAGCCTATTATAAGATGATCGAAAAATCTCTTATGCAGAGAGGCAATGTCCATCGTATCAAGGCTGCCCTTGATAAGGCGCGCAGAGGCGAGAGGACAGAGGTTGCATTTATCGGAGGCTCCATCACCCAGGGTGCAGGCGCCATCCCTATCAATACGGAATGCTATGCATATAATGCATTCAAGGGTTTCTGTGACCTTGCGGGAAAAGGATATGAGGACAATATAGGGTATACCAAGGCGGGCGTGGGAGGAACTCCTTCCGAGGTCGGAATACTTCGTTATGCACATGACGTCACCGATGACGGGAAGAAAGCTCCCGATGTGGTGATAGTGGAATTTGCAGTAAATGATGAGGGTGACGAGACCAAGGGAGAATTTTTCGATTCCCTTGTAAGGAAGATCTATAACTCTCCTCAAAAGCCTGCAGTTATCCTTCTGTATTCCGTCTTCGTCGACGGATATAATCTCCAGGACAGGTTAAAGTGCGTGGGAGAAAGTTACAACCTTCCCATGGTGAGCATCAAGAATGCGGTCTATGACCAGTTCTACCTTACGAGTGAAGAAGGCGGTGTCGTCAGCAAGAACCGTTTCTTCTATGATATGTATCATCCCACGAATGTGGGCCACCGTATAATGGCAGACAGCCTTATTAATTTCTTCAGAGCAGCTGATGCCGCAGAGGATGAAGCTGATCTCGATATTACCGGTATCACTCCTCCCAAGGGTGGAGAGTTTGAGAATGTATATCTGGTCAACAGATTCAATATCGACAGCTGTCCTGCAGTCATAAGTTATGATGCCGGATCCTTCGACGGACACAGCGATGTGCTTCAGTTTGTGGAAAGAGACCTTGATCTTAAGTCGACTCCCGAATTTGAGGGAGACTGGTATCATTCCCACATTGGGAATGCGGTCTTTAAGGCACGCATAAAGAGCAGTGCCATACTGATCGGATATATGGATTCTGCCGATCCCGGTGTGGGCGTTGCGGAAGTATATGTGGATGGTAAGAAGGCGCTGACGATAGATCCGCACCTGATCGGATGGCAGCATTGCAATGTGCTCATAGCTCACAGAGGCGGACCGGTAAAGGAAAGGGATGTTGAGATAATAGTCACGGACAGGGAGAAGAAATTTACTTTTCTTGGATTTGGAATAGTTGATTAAATAAATGGGGACGGTTCTGATGAACCGTCCCCTTGACTTATGGCTTAAAACATACGTGGTGCTCTGGGATCTTCTTCGTTTCCGTACACCTCTGCTGATTCAATAAGCTTCATTGCGTGGTCTTCCAAGAAGTTGAACTCCCTTATGTGCTGAAGGATATTTTTTTCGTAATAGATTTCCATGTCGTTATTCATGTATCTGCAGTATTTATCCCAGTATCTTCCGTCTTCCATGAGAATGGGTGCGGCATCGGGATAAACCTCATAAACAAGATCCGTGGGAGGCTTTACCAATGCCAGGTCGTAAGAAGCGATCCATCTGTCGGGAAGTGAGAAAGCAAATATCAGATACCATACAGTGACGAATACAGTAATGATCCTGAAGTAGGGTATGTCATTTTTGTAGATGCCGATGGTGAGGATGGTGGTCCATACAAAGAGCACTACAAGGAGCCAGAGAACATATACTCTTAAGTGGCTCAGTCCGTACACTCTTACATAGAGGAACATTCTTAAGGCACTGGATGCGATCATTACATAAGTGCAGAGACTGATGATGACGAGGATCACTTTGAGTACTGCATTATCGGCAAAATGTTTTTTGCAAAATGACACAAGTATCAGGTTGAGTATGGTAACGGCCAGGAGCTGGTAAAAACCTTCATGGGCATATTCTGCATAGGTATATCCGTGGGGGAGCTCCATTCTTCCCAGAAGATATACAAACTGGATGCCACTGAAGAAAAGGTATACAACTGCGATAAGGCTGTTGAAGGTAATTGCAACCACTGCATCGAATTTTCTGCCTTCCTTTGCTTCACTGAAGGTCTCGGCAGGCAGGCATGCGATCCAGCAGTAGAATGCCACAAAGCTTAAGAAGAACTTGAAGGGAACTCCGATGTAATCTTCGTTTAATTCCGGAAGTTCAATGCAGTCCACGATGTCCCCGATGATATCACCGAAGATAAGATCCGCGGAACTTAACAGTGCAAGGATTATGGCAAGAAGAGGAATGGCGATAATAAGACCCAGGATGATGCTGCGGGCTCTTTTTTTGCCTTCGCTGATCTCACCGATGGTTTCCTTTTTTGCAAAGGCCCAGTCTTTAAAGGGCTTCTCCAGATGCTTT
>JAEEGH010032075.1_pt1 | contig 10116 bp, 6 predicted proteins | sample 9134181 | NCBI WGS metagenome assembly JAEEGH01 (sample SAMN16246544, study PRJNA631951) | gut metagenome | biome: gut microbiome; feature: rumen; material: DP-attached | host: Bos | place: Iran: Karaj | collected 2018-10 | reverse complement strand
CGAAACCATAAAATCCACACCATAGATTTCCAGCCCGAGCACGCAGCCGACGGTTCTGGCGGTTTCGATGATGGCCGATGGAACTGCGCCACCGTCCCGCGTCCAGACCTGTCCGTCCACGACATAGGCCTTCAGGAGCGTGCCCTCGACATGGCGCATCACGACGATGTCGGTATAGCCCTCGGCGGCCAATGCGATGACGCGGCTGTCGGCCTCCAATGCCGTTTCGACCCGCATCACGTCGCCCGCCGTCACTCCGCGCGGATGCATCGCCTTGACCCAGCCGGGCAGGAGCGCCTGCAAGTCGGGTTCGCACTGGAACATCTCGTCGGCCGATGGTTCATAGCTCCAGAACGGAGCGACCTGGATGCCGGCGGCCTGAAGCATCTCCATCGTCGTGGAGCGGCTCTGGACCGTAATCTGCACGGCGTTCGGACGGTTCACGACGCGCAGGCCAGCCATCTGCCACTTCTGGAGGGCAAGCAGGCTCGTCTGCCGGCGCGCCATGCTGACGCAGAGGTCGAAGGTCGGCGGGACATTGGCCGATGCCAACTGCTCCTCCCCCAGCGTGACGACCTGCTCTCCCATGCGCACCAGTTCACGGCCGACGGCGTCGAGCGTGGCGGCATCGCGGGCGACATTGTCACCGGGCGAAAATTCGGGTGCGCGGTAAATCAGGCCAACCATTGCTCTGCCTTCTGAATGTCGGTTTTATGGTCAATGTCCATCACCTTGCCGAAGAGATGGGCGCGGACTGGGACATCGGCCAAAAGCAGCGCCCGCTGGAAATTGCGCATCCGCGACTCGCCATTGGCCAGACACCTATTTAAAATAGGGACGATGACGGCCTTGTCCATGCCGTAGATTCCGGCGCTGACGTAGGGCGCGGGGCCGGCGTCGAGGAAGGCGGTGATGCGCTGCGAGGCATCGGCCACAACCCAGAGCGGCTTTTCGTCATCGACGAACTCGGTCACGCCGAACAGACAGCTGTCGCACTGACGGAAGGCAGCTACATAGGCCGCGAAATCCTCCTCGCGGAAGATGGTATCGACCGTTGTGCAGACGAAGCGGCCCTCGGGCAGGACTTCGCAGAGGGCGGCCAGGCTGTGCATCGAGCTGGGTGTCGAGCGGACGACAAGGTGGAGAGGCGTGGCGGGATGAGTGGCTTTCCATTGGCCAATGAACCTCTCAACTTCGGGCATACGGTCGTTGACGATGACGGAGATGGAGGCAGCGGCATTGGCCACAAAGATATCCAGAAGACGCGCCAGCATGGGCCGCCCGGCGAGCGGCACCAACGGTTTGGGCTGCGTCACCCCCTCGCGGACAAGACGCTCCCCGTCACCTGCTGCAATTATGGCGAAATTCATCGGACACGGCACAGAGGCCGCGGAACCACTACACATGTTCATCTACGGATAATCGTTTCACGTGCAAAGATAAGGTATTTTTCCCAACAAAGTCGCGTCCGACGTGGTCAAAGGGGGATGAAATTGTCAAAAAGTGCGACAAATGCGTGTTTTTGAGGGGTAGAAACAACAAAAAAGGGGCTGCAACTGCATTTTTTCAAAAAAATCCATTGGCCAATAAAAATAAAATCCCTATATTTGCAGCGTACAAATTGTAAAGTACTAGGTACAATACCAATCCAACTAATCAAATTTCTTAAAACTATGAAAGAATTAGTTCAACAAATCAACGAGCTCTATGCAGCATTCGCAAAGGATGCCGAGGCTCAGGTCGAGAAAGGCAACAAGGCTGCTGGCCTGCGTGCCCGTAAGGAAGCTCTCGAAATCAGCAAGCTGATGAAGGAGTTCCGCGCAAAGTCCAATGAAGCCTCTAAAGCCTAATTGACCAATCTCTTACCTAAATGAGGAAGCATCCATGAAAAACACAGGATGCTTCTTTTTTTGTTGAATGGGGGACATTGGCCAATGTCCCGAATGACAAAAAATGGCATGAAGCAGCTATTCACCGCACTTATTGTATTTTTTCTCTCAATCGCAGCGCAGGCCCAACTGCACTTCGGCGACTCACTGCGCGTCTCTCTGCTCACCGTCGCACCGGGCGAACAGGCCTTCGAGCGTTTCGGACACACGGGGCTGCGCGTGACCGACCTACGCACGGGCCAAGACGTGGTCTTCCACTACGGGGTCTATGACTACACGGAGCCGAACTTCATCTGGCACTTCGTCGAGGGCAAGTGCAACTACCGCATGGGGGCAAACTATATGCGCGACTTCCTGACCGAACACCGCCGCCGCCGTCTTGACGTCACGGAGCAGGTCCTCCAGCTGGACTCGGCGCAGGCGAAAAGGCTCGTCGATGCATTGGTCGAAAACTACAAGCCGCAGAACAGGAACTACCGCTACAACTTCTTCTTTGACAACTGCGCGACGCGGCCGTTCGCGATGCTGAACCGCTGTGCTGACATACAGTATGACACGGCGTGGGTGCGCGACGTCACCCTGCGCGACATGGTACACGAGAAGACGGGCATCGGCCAATGGCTCGACTTCGGCATCGCGCTGACGGTGGCCGGACGGGCCGACAAGCAGGCTTCGTTCACGGAGCAGATGTTCCTGCCCGACTACCTGAGCCGAGCCATCGGCCACGCGGAGATTGACGGCCGGAAGCTGGTAGGCGAGACGCGGAGCTACCCGATGGGTGACGGTGCGGTGACGGACACCGGGTGCGGGTTATTCCGGCCAATGCCCATCGGCTGTCTGGTGTTGGCCATCGGCGTGCTGCTGACGGTCTTGGACCATGTCAACCGTCGTGACGGGCAACGGCATTGGCCACAAAAATCGGCCCAGACTTTTGACACGGTTTGGCTGCTTGCGACGGGGCTGGCGGGATGCATCGTCTGGCTGCTGAACTTCTTTTCTGAGCATCCGGCAGTCGATCACAACCTGAATTGTCTGTGGCTTTTGCCCACAAACCTGCTGTTTATCACCTTTATTTGGACAAAAAGGGGAGAAAAAGTTCGCCGTATCTATTTTTTTATTATCTTTGCGGCCGTTATTTTATATATAATGAGTGTATGCGTGAGCGCACAGTACTGCCACGCGGCCTTCGTGCCGATGATTGCGACCGTGCTGCTACGCAGTGCAGCTAACATTGCAAGCCGTAAGTGAAACACCCCAATTCATCACTTCTCACCACAACGACAATCCTGCTGTTCATTGCAGCCAATGCATTGGCCGCCGAACAGAAGGGTCGAAGCGGTGTACCCAAGCTGATCATCGGCATCACGGTTGACCAGCTGCGCACGGACTACCTCTATGCGCTGGAGAGTCAGTTGGGCGAGGGTGGGCTGAAGACACTGTTGGACAAGGGCGTGGTGTATGAACAGGTGACGTTCGATGTGGACAATCCGGATGCCACGGCCGCAATGGCAGTATTGGCCACAGGAGCCTACGCCTTCCAGAACGGCGTGCCGGCGCGCGAGGTCTATAATCCGCAGTCGCTGCGCCGCCAGTCGGTTTTTGCCGACAAGGACTATCTGGGCAACTTCACCGACGCGAACTACTCGGCACGGGCTCTGAACGGAACGACATTGGCCGATGAACTGATGACGGCCAGCGACAACACGAGCCGCATCTACTCCATCGCCCCCGATGCCGAGGCGGCCATAATCGGAGCCGGACACACGGCCAACTGCGCCTTCTGGATCGACGACAAGCAGGGCAAATGGGCCTCAAGCACCTATTTCCGCAACTTCCCGAACTACGTGGAGCGGAAAAACAAGAACCAGCCCCTCGCCTACCATCTGAGTGAGGCCGTGTGGGAATCGTCGCGCCGCTATGAGCCATTGGCCATCATGCCATATCACCCGTTGGCCAATGGATTCAGCCACGTGTTCTACCAGCATGGCCAACCCGACTACCGCCGCTTCAAGAGCAGCCCGCTGGTGAACGATGCCATCGTCGAACTGTCGCGCATCCTGCTGACGACCGGCTCGCTTGGCAACGGCAAGAACACCGACATGCTGCAGCTGACGCTCTATTGCGGCACATGGATGCACGACTGTCCGGAAAAATATGCCGAGGAGCTTCAGGACATGTACCTGCGCGTGGACCGCAGTGTGAAGAACCTGCTCGAAATCGTTGATAAGCAGGTGGGCCTCGACAACACCGTCATCTACCTGACCGGCACGGGCGAGACCAACACGCTGCATCAGGAGGTCGAAGGAACGCGCGTGGGCACCTTTACCGCCAGCCGATGCACATCGCTGCTCAACAGCTATCTCGTCTCGCTCTACGGCAAGGGGAACTATGTGACCGACTTTGCCGACTTCCAGATCTATCTCGACCACCGCGCCATCGAGCAGCAGAACCTCAAACTGAATGAGGTGCAGCAAGCCGCAGCAGAGTTCGTCATGATGTTCAGCGGTGTGGAGGATGTCGTCACACAATATCAGATCCTGCATCAGGACGTAAATGAACGCATCAAGCGGATGCGCCGTGGATATGACCGGAAGAGCGGTGGCGACCTGGTCGTCTCGCTGCAACCCGGATGGAGCTTCAAATACAAGGATAACAGCGAGGAGCGGCCGCAGGCACGGCATGACTTCGCCCCAGGTCCGGCCATCATCATGGCGCCCCACCTGAAGGCCGAACGCATCAGCACGCCGGTCGATGCCACCAGCATCGCACCCACCGTGGCCCGCACCATCCGCATCCGGGCGCCCAGCGGGTGCAAGACTGCGCCATTGGCCACAAAAAAAGACTAAAAATTGATATTCATGGCCAATGAACCTTACCAAATAAAAGAAACGAAATTGTAAATCATTAAAAATATCGATTATGGGTTTTAACGATATACTGACAAAATTATTCGGCAACAAGTCGCAGCGCGACGTGAAGGCCATCCAGCCGTGGGTCGAGAAGGTCAAGGAGGCCTACCCCGCCATGGAAAAACTGTCGAACGACGGACTGCGCGCCCGCAGCCAGGCTCTCATGCAGCAGATGCAGGATATGGTAGCGGCCGACCGCGCAAAAATCAAGGAACTGCGCGCCAACGTCGAAAAACTTGACGTGGACAAGCGCGAAAAGGTATGGGCCGAAATCGACGACCTGAAGAAGAAAATTCTGAAGACGTTCGATGACCAATTGACCGAAATCCTGCCCGAAGTATTTGCCATCGTCAAGCAGACGGCCTACCGCTTCGCCAACAACGAGACGGTCGAGGTGACTGCCACCCAGATGGACCGCGACCTCGCAGCTACCAAGGACTTCGTCACCATCGAGGGCGACAAGGCCATCTACAAGACCACCTGGCTGGCCGGCGGCAACCCTGTGCGCTGGGATATGGTTCACTACGACGTGCAGCTGTTCGGCGGCGTCGTCCTGCATCAGGGCAAGATTGCCGAGATGGCAACGGGCGAAGGCAAGACATTGGTCGCAACCCTCCCCGTCTTCCTCAACGCCATGACCCACAACGGCGTACACGTCGTCACCGTCAACGACTATTTGGCCAAGCGTGACTGCGAATGGATGGGTCCGCTCTACCAGTTCCACGGCCTCTCGGTCGATTGCATTGACCGCTATGAGCCGAACAGCGACGAACGTCGTCAAGCCTACAACTGCGACATCACCTTCGGTACGAACAACGAATTCGGTTTCGACTACCTGCGCGACAACATGGCCATGCGCCCTGAAGACCTCGTGCAGCGCGAACACAACTTCGCCATCGTCGATGAGGTTGACTCCGTGTTGATCGACGATGCCCGTACGCCACTCATTATCTCTGGTCCTACCCCACGCACGTCGGAATATAGCGACGAGGAGCTCTATCAGGAGTTCCGTCCGCGCGTCGAGAAGCTGGTCAATGCGCAGAAGAACCTGTTCAACACGCTCTTGAACGAAGCGAAGAAAAAGGTGTTGGCCGATGACAAGCAGACACGCGACGAGGGTGCCGTACAGCTCTACCGCGCCTACCGCGCCTGGCCGAAGAGCAACGCCCTCATCAAGTTCCTGGGCGAACCAGGCGTAAAGCAGGAAATGCTGCGCGCCGAGGCCACCTTCCTCGAAAATAACCAGCAACGTATGCCAGAGGCATTGGAGCCACTCTACTTCGCCATCGAAGAGAAGAACAAGTCTGTCGATTTGACCGACAAGGGCATCGAAATGCTCACCGGCGAAGGCGAAGACCCGAAATTCTTCGTTTTGCCGGACGTCGGTTCTGAAATGGCCGACATCGAACAAGACAAGAGCCTGAGCGACGAAGAACGTGCCGCCAAGAAGGAGGCATTGCTCGACCAATATACCACCAAGGGCGAGCGCGTCCACGCCGTCAACCAGCTCCTGAAGGCATACACGATGTTCGAGAAGGATGTCGACTACATCGTGAGCGAAGACCAGAAGGTCAAAATCGTTGACGAACAGACCGGCCGAATCATGGAGGGTCGCCGTTGGAGCGATGGCCTGCATCAGGCTGTCGAGGCCAAGGAACACGTCAAGATCGAGCAGACCACACAGACCTTTGCCACCATCACCCTTCAGAACTACTTCCGTATGTACCACAAGCTCTCGGGCATGACCGGTACGGCCGAGACCGAGGCAGGCGAGTTCTGGGACATCTACAAACTTGACGTAGTGAGCATTCCGACCAACCGCCCAGTGGCACGTATCGACATGGACGACCGCATCTACCGTTCAAAGCGCGCCAAGTACAAGGCCGTCATCGCACAGGCCAAGGAATATGTCGCACAGGGCCGTCCGGTGCTCATCGGTACGACATCGGTCGAAATCTCCGAGTTGCTCGACAAGGCATTCCGCCAGAACGGCATCATCCCGAATGTTCTGAATGCCAAGCTGCACCAGCGTGAGGCCGAAATCGTGGCCAAGGCAGGTATGGCAAGCACCGTCACCATCGCCACCAACATGGCCGGCCGTGGTACCGACATCAAGCTGTCGCCCGAAATCAAGGCGGCAGGCGGATTGGCCATCATCGGCACGGAACGTCACGAAAGCCGTCGCGTTGACCGTCAGCTGCGCGGTCGTGCAGGCCGTCAGGGCGACCCAGGTTCATCAGTATTCTTCGTATCGCTCGAGGACAATCTGATGCGCATCTTCGGTTCAGACCGCATCGCCAAACTGATGGACAGCAAGATGTTCGGAATGACCGAAGACGACGTGCTCGAAAGCAGCCTCCTCTCGTCAAGCATCGAAAAGGCGCAGAAGAAGGTCGAGGAGAACAACTACGGCATCCGCAAACGTCTGTTGGAATACGACGACGTGCTCAACAAGCAGCGCGAAGTGGTCTATACCCGCCGCCGCCACGCCTTGATGGGCGAGCGTATCGGTGTCGATTTCATGAATATGGCCTATGACGTTGCCGCCGAACTCGTCAAGCAGTACAGCAGCGACGGCGATGCCGACAACCTGAAGACGGAAATCTTCCGCAACTTCGGCATCAACATGAGCTTCTTCGAGAAGGATCTGAAGGTATCGGCCGATGAATTGGCCAACAAGATCTTCGAAGCCGCCATGGAGAACTTCAACCGTCGCGGCAACGAACTCGAAGACAAGATCGGACCGCAGCTCGTGCAGATTTACGAGCGGTTCAAGGAGGGTGGCCAAATCAAGAACGTCATCGTTCCATTCACCGACGGCAAACGCATCTACCAGATTCCTGTCAACCTGCAGGAGGCCGCCGAGACCAACGGCCACAACATCATCAAGACGTTCCTGAAGGTCATCATCCTGCACGTCATCGACGAGGCCTGGAAGGAGAACCTGCGCGACCTCGACGACCTCAAGCAATCGGTTCAGAACGCCCACTACGAGCAGAAAGATCCGCTCCTCATCTACAAGGTCGAGAGCTACGGCATCTTCGAGCGCATGGTCACCAAAATGAACAACAAGGCAGTCAAGATTCTGATGCGCAGCCAGTTGCACATTCCGACTCCTCCTCCATCGGCCAATCCTGAGGCTCAGCAGCAGTCCGAAGGCGAGCAGTTCAAGGCCGCAGCCCCCGAACGCCGTCAGGACTTCAGCCGGATGCAGGCCAGCCACGCACAGATGGCATCGGCATTGGCCAATGAGCCACGTCCCGCAGGTGCCATGCCCGATGCTCCTGCCCCGACACCGCAGCCACGCCGTCCAATCGTCGCCCAACCGCACGTCGGCCGCAACGACCCGTGTCCTTGCGGCAGCGGACTGAAGTACAAGAACTGCCACGGCAAGAATCTTTGATAAGGTATTAAGGTTTTGAGGTTATAAGGTTGTAAGGCCAATGAATCTCAAAACCTTAATGCTAAAATAGCCATGAAATGAGAAAAAGCTCATAGATGATTTATAATATAGTTGTGTCGATTGAGCACCTCATAACCTCACAACCTTAAAACCTCACAGACAACTATGGAAACTTACATCGAAATCAACAACCTGCGGCTCCACGCCTATCACGGAGTGTTCAATCAGGAGCGTTCCGTGGGCAATGATTACCGCGTGGACTGCACATTGGCCGTCAACCTGAAACGCGCCGCCGAGAGCGACCTCGTGGCCGATACTGTCAACTACGCCGATGTGGTCAACGTCATCCAGCGCGAGATGGAGCAGCCCTCCGACCTGCTGGAACACGTCGCCAGCCGCATCATGGAGCATCTGCATGACCGATGGCCCAACGTCGAACACATCGACCTGCGAATCGAGAAGAAACGTCCACCTATCGCCAATGCCGACGTCGAGGGCTGCGCGATACGACTCAAGGACTGAGTTCGGGACATTGGCCACAAACGCATCGGCCACAACCTATAACCTTAAAACCTCACAAACTTTATAACCTCAAATCCTTATTTTATGAAACCGATTCTCTCAACATTGTTGTTTTTGGGTGTTATGGCCAATGCATCGGCCTCAATCAACATCCAACAGGTGGGCGGCTGGTTCGAAAGCGGCTACGTCACCTGGAGCCCCGTAGAGGGCGCAAGTTCCTACACCGTCTATTGCAAGTCGGCCGATGCCGCAACCTACACGCAACTTGACGCGCAGCTCGTGCGCCAGTATCCGACCTACCTGCGCGCCGATGCCGTCGGACTTAAAGCCGGCGACTACCGGTTCAAGGTTGTGGCCAATACGGGCGACGAAGCCGAGTCGGCAACCTTCACCGCAACTGCGCACGACCGCTCCGGATTCGCCCACGTGGACATGCCGAACGGCATCGGAGCCTACAAGAACGACGGCACGCTGAAGGATGGCGCCAAAATCCTTTACGTCTATGCCGACAATGCGAAGACCATCACAACGGACGTAATCACCTCTTCGAAGGGCGCAACCACCACAGGCACAGGTCTTCAGAACATCATCACGCTCTATCAGAAGGGCTACGACAAGACGCCATTGGCCATACGCATCATCGGCACCATCAAGGCCGAAAATATGGACCGCTTCGACTCAAGCGAGGAAGGTCTGCAAATCAAAGGCAAAAACAGCTACAACGATATGCCGATAACGCTGGAAGGCATCGGATGCGATGCTGCCCTGCACGGATTCGGTCTGCTGCTGCGCAACTGCAAAGGTGTCGAACTACGTAATTTCGCCGTCATGTGGTGCATTGACGATGCTATTTCGCTCGACACCGACAACAGCCACGTTTGGGTTCACAACCTCGACCTTTTCTACGGAATGCCGGGCAGCGACTCCGACCAGGTGAAGGGCGACGGCACGGTCGATATCAAAGGCGAATCGACGCATATCACCGTGAGTTACAACCACTTCATCGACTGCGGCAAGTCAAGTCTGGGCGGCATGAAGAGCGAGACGACCAGCTGCTGGCACACCTATCACCACAACTGGTTCGACCACTCCGACTCACGCCATCCGCGCATCCGCACGATGTTCTTCCACATCTACAACAACTACTACGACGGCAACTCGAAATACGGCGTAGGCATGACAATGGGCGGCTCGGCATTGGTCGAACAGAACTATTTCCGCAACTGCAAATATCCGATGCTTACCTCCAAACAGGGCACCGATGCCGAGGGCGACGGAACATTCTCGGGCGAGAACGGCGGCATCATCAAGGCGTTCAACAACATCGTTATCAATCCGCGCAAGTTACAGTATTACAGCGCATTGGCCGCAACTGACGGCACTTGGGACGCCT
>JAEEGH010032070.1_pt1 | contig 10117 bp, 9 predicted proteins | sample 9134181 | NCBI WGS metagenome assembly JAEEGH01 (sample SAMN16246544, study PRJNA631951) | gut metagenome | biome: gut microbiome; feature: rumen; material: DP-attached | host: Bos | place: Iran: Karaj | collected 2018-10 | reverse complement strand
CCACTTGGTGTTGTAATTGTCGAAGTTGTTGGCGAAATCCCAAGCCTTCAGATAGATCTTTTTGCTGATACCCTTAAGGCTCTTGGCGGCTGCTTCAAACTTGCCGTACATCAGTTCCAAGACGCGCGGAACCGCGCAGAAACCGTCTGCGTGACAGTCGTTTAGGTCGGCTGCAACCGTACCCAGGCTCTCTGCGTAGTAGGTGCGGATACCCAGCTCCTGATACTCATAGTTCATAGTGCGTTCATACGCATGGCAGAGCGGCAGGAAGCTGACCATGATATGGCTGTTGTTCTTGGTCTGGCGAATGGCGTGCGAATGCGCGTTGAAGGTAAGGTTGCGGTGGGTCAGCATGACGCCCTTCGGCGTGCCGGTGGTACCGGAAGTATAGATGATGCTGGCCACTTCGTCCGGGTCTATCTCCTTGATATTCTTTGCGATAATCTCTTCGCCGGCCTCGCGGTTCTCGCGGCCTTTTTCGTAGAGATCCTGGAAGCAGAAGAGGCTGTCGGCGGAATCCATGAGGATCACCTTCACCTCGCGGGTCATCTTCTCGATCACCGGAATCACCTTCTTATACAGGTTCAGGTTGCCGATCACGATGACCTCCGCATCGGAATGGTCAAAAATATAGCTGTATTCATCCGCGCTGAGGGTGCTGTATACGGGGACGTGGACCATGTGGGCCAGCGTTACACCCATATCCAGGAAGTTCCACTCGGGGCGGTTGTTGCAAAGAGAGACCACTTTCGTGCCCTCTTTATACCCCAAAGCCAGAAGACCGCATGCCACCAGGTGTGCATTCTCGATGTATTCATCGATACTGTATTTGATCCACTTGCCCTGGTATTTGCGGGCAAGGATATCATCACACGGGGCAAATTTCTTCAGGTTTTCGAGGTAATCGAAAACGCGAGTAATTTCCATGTAAAATATTGATAATTAGATAATTTGCTGATACTGTGCAGCGTCGAGCAGTTCGTCAAGTTCAGCGGCGTTGGACATTTCAACCTTGATCATCCAGCCTGCGCCGTACGGATCACTGTTGACCGTTTCGGGAGCACCTTCCAGGTCGGCATTGACCTCGATGACCTTACCGGAAACCGGCATGAAAGCGTCAGCGACGGTTTTTACAGCCTCGATAGCGCCGAAAACTTCGCCTTTACCGAGTTCTTCGCCTTCGGTCTGGATGTCCACGAAAACGATGTCACCGAGTTCGCTCTGCGCGAAATCCGTGATACCGACAGTAGCAACATTGCCATCAACTTTCACCCATTCGTGATCGTTGGTGTACTTGAGATTGGTAGGAACGTTCATAATAAGATCTATTAATTAGTTCGTTAGTAAATAGACGGGCAAATGTACAAAAAAACCCGGCATTAGAGCATTTTCAGGCTCCGCTTGATGACTTCCTCCACCGTGATTCCGGGGTTTTCTTTGAGAACAGCGTCCACAACTTTCTCTGCAGCAGCCTTTTGGTAGCCGAGCATTGAGAGAGCGCCGCAGGCTTCGTCGCGCACCGGATTGGGTTTGCCGCCAGCCTCGCCGAACCGGAATTCACCTGCCGCGCCGGCGGAAAGTTTGTCTTTCAGCTCCAGAATCAGGCGCTGCGCGGTCTTGAGACCGATTCCCTTGACCTTTTTGATTCGTCCAACATCCTGGGTGACAATGGCTTCCGTCAACTCTTCCGCCGTCAGGGCGGAGAGGATGCTGCAGGCGGTGGCGGCCCCCACGCCGGAGACCGAAATCAGCAGCAGAAAGAGGGCGCGTTCGTGTTTGTCGTAGAATCCGAACAGGTTCTCGTCATCCTCCTTAACTTGGTGATACAGATAGAGTTTAACGGCTTCCGAGCCGGCTTTGTTCAGCTTTTCGTAGGTGGTGAGGGAGATCAGAACCTTGTAGCCGATTCCGCCCGCCTCGACGATCGCTTCGTCGGGGTTCAGGTCGGTCATTCGTCCGGTGATGTATTCGTACATAATACCTGTTTGGATTGGTCCACAAATATAGCGAAAATTGCTAACTTCGCAGTTTATATGGAGAACCTCGCATCCGATATCCGAAGCCTCTTTCCAGCACTCAGCAGCACGGTTTATGGCCGTCCGCTGGTGTATCTGGACAATGCGGCCACCTCGCAGCGCCCTGCGAAAGTGATTGAATTGCAGGCGCTTCTCAGCGAGAAGGAGAACGCCAACGTGCATCGGGCCGTGCATAAGCTCTCGCAGGATGCCACCGAGCGCTATGAAGCGGGCCGCCGGGCGGTGGAGCGCTTTCTGAACGTGGATCCGGAGACGGGGTGTGTGGTTTTCACGAGCGGCGCCACGGCGGCTTTCAACCTGCTTGCCACTTGTTTTTCAGCACGTTACCTGCAGAAAGGCGATCAGATTCTCATCAGCCAGGCGGAGCACCATTCCAACATCGTGCCCTGGCAACTGGCCTGCGAAAGAGTGGGTGCGGAACTGGTGGTCGTTCCGGTGGAAGCCGACGGTACGCTGTCTGTGGCGGAGGTTGAAAAACGGCTGAACGGTCCCGTAAAACTGGTTTCTATCGCGCAGATAACCAATGTGTTGGGTATTGTCAACCCGGTACGGGAAATCGTGGCGGCAGCGCATGTGAAGGGCATCCCGGTGGCCGTTGACGGCGCCCAGGGTGTCGTGCATGCAGATTGCGACGTGCAGGCGCTGGACTGCGATTTCTATATCTTCTCCGGCCACAAAATTTATGCGCCCACCGGCACGGGTATTCTGTACGGAAAACGCCGTTTTCTGGATGAAATGCCGCCCTACATGGGAGGTGGCGACATGGTGGATACGGTTTCCTTTGAAAAGACCACCTACAACGCACTGCCGCTCAAATATGAGGCAGGAACCCCGAACTTCACAGGACAAGCCTGCTTCGCTCCGGCGTTGGAACTGGCTGATTCTTTGAGAAATAATCCAGAAGTCAAGGCGCAGGAGCGCGCCCTGGTCCGCTATCTGGCCGAGGAACTCCCGCGGATCGATGGCCTCCATCTTTGGGGCCTCCCGGCCGAACTGGAGACCAAAATTCCGCTCTTTTCGCTGACTGTCGAGGGGACGCACCCCTCTGATCTGGCGCAGATCCTGGACAAGCTGGGAATCGCCGTGCGCTCCGGGTGGATGTGCGCCGAGCCGCTGGTGCGCCGTTTTTCCGACCGCGGCATGCTGCGCGCCTCCTTCCTTCCTTATAATACGCTCAGCGAGGCGGAAGCCTTCGTGGCGGGACTCAAACGCGCTGTCAAGATGTTGAAATAACTGAAAATGAGTAATATAAAAACCATAGAAGAACTGTCAGCCGAGGTCATCGAAGAGTTTTCCGTCTTCGACGAATGGCTGGACAAATACGAATACATCATCGAACTGGGCAAATCCCTGCCGCTGATTGACGAGAAGGACAAGATCGACGACAACCTGATCAACGGCTGCCAGTCGCGCGTCTGGCTCGCCTGCACCATGCAGGAGGGACGCCTCTATTTCAAGGCGGACAGCGACGCTATCATCACGAAAGGCATCATTTCGCTGCTGATCCGGGTTTACAGCGGCCAGCGGCCGGCCGATATCCTCGCCTCCGACTTTTCGTTTATCGACAGGATTGGCCTGAAAGAGAACCTTTCTCCCACGCGCGCCGGCGGCCTGGTGGCGATGATCAAACAAATCAAACTCTACGCATTAGGCTATGAATCAAAATAATACACCCGCAGAAGCCATCAACCGGGACGACGTGGTCGCTGCCCTCAAGCAGGTCTATGACCCGGAGATTCCCGTGGATGTCTATGAGTTGGGGCTGATTTACGACATCAAGATCGAGGGGTCGAAGGTTTCCGTGACCATGACGCTCACCGCGCCCAACTGCCCGATTGCCGACGAGGTGGTGGAGCAGGTGCGCAACGGTGTCTGGGCGGTGAAAGGGGTTCAGGATGTGGATGTTGCGCTGGTTTTTGAACCGGAATGGACGCCCGAGCGGATGAGCGAAGAGGCCAAACTGATGCTGAATATGTATTAATTCTTTCAGGAATGATCTATCTCTCTCTGGGCTCCAATCTGGGTGATCGCGCTGAAAATCTGCGCGTTGCCAGGGAGTTGCTCGCAGAGGTGCTGCAGGCGGAACCGGTGTGTTCCGCGGTGTTGGAAACCGAAGCCATCGGGTTTGACGGCCCCGCTTTTCTAAACCAAGTGATTGGTTTTGAGAGCGATATCGCGCCGGAGGCGCTGCTGGACCGCTGCCAGGAGATTGAAGAAAAACTCGGGCGTCCCCGTCACGCGGCTACGTATGACCCCACCACGGGCGAACGCCTGTACAGCAACCGTACAATCGACATAGATATCCTGATTTACAACGATTTGGAATATCATACCGACCGATTGACCCTCCCGCATCCCCAGGTGCAGTCGCGGCCTTTCGTCCGGACCCTGTTAGACAATATTAAACAACGCAATAACCTATGACACAGGAAGAAGCTTTTAAGAATCTCGTGGCGCACGCCAAGGAATATGGATTCGTTTTCCCCTCCAGCGAGATCTACGACGGTCTGAGCGCCGTGTATGACTACGGCCAGAACGGCGTGGAGATGAAAAACAACATCAAGAAATACTGGTGGGAGTCGATGGTCCACCTGAACGACAACATTGTCGGAATCGACTCAGCCATCTTTATGCATCCCCGCATTTGGGAGGCCTCGGGCCACGTGGGCGCCTTCAACGACCCGCTGATCGACAACAAGGATTCCAAGAAAAGATACCGTGCAGACGTCCTGATCGAGGATTATCTGGCCAAACTCGAGGAAAAGAACAACAAGGAGGTCGAGAAGGGCCGCAAGCGTTTCGGCGACGCGTTTGACGAGGCGCAGTTCCGGGCCACCAATCCGAATGTGCTCCGCAACCAGGCCAAATGGGACGAGGTGCACACCCGGATGACGGAGGCGCTGGGCAAAAACGATCTTGCCGAGCTGCGCCAGATTATCATCGACTGTGAGATTGCCTGCCCGATTTCCGGTACCAAGAACTGGACGGAAGTGCGCCAGTTCAACCTGATGTTCAGCACGCAGCTGGGCAATGTAGATGGTGGCGTAGGAACCATTTATCTGCGTCCGGAGACCGCCCAGGGCATTTTTGTAAACTTCCTGAACGTCCAGAAGACCGGCCGCATGAAGATTCCTTTCGGTATCGCACAGATCGGTAAGGCCTTCCGCAACGAGATCGTGGCGCGCCAGTTTATCTTCCGCATGCGCGAGTTCGAGCAGATGGAAATGCAGTTCTTTGTCCGCCCGGGCGAGGAGATGCGCTGGTTCAAGGCCTGGAAGGAGACCCGCCTCTCCTGGCACAAGGCCCTCGGCCTCGGCGACCAGAAATACCGTTTCCACGATCACGAGAAACTGGCCCACTACGCCAACGCCGCTACCGACATCGAGTTTGAGTTCCCCTTCGGCTTCAAGGAGCTCGAGGGTATCCACTCCCGTACCGACTTCGACCTGGGTCAGCACCAGAAGTTCAGCGGTCGCAAGATCCAGTACTTTGATCCGGAGACCGGAGAGAGCTACACGCCGTACGTCATCGAGACTTCGATCGGTCTGGACCGCATGTTCCTGGCCATTCTTTCCGCCGCTTACACGGAGGAGAAACTCGCCGACGGCGAGGAGCGCGTCGTGCTCCGTCTGCCTGCCTGCATCGCCCCGGTCAAGCTCGCGATTCTGCCCCTCGTCAAGAAGGACGGACTGCCTGAAAAAGCCCGCGAAATCCTTGATATGCTGCGATTTGACTTCAACTGCCAGTATGACGAGAAGGACTCCATCGGCAAGCGCTATCGCCGCCAGGATGCGATCGGTACTCCCTACTGTATTACGATTGACCACGATACCTTAAGTGACAATTGTGTTACAATCCGCGATAGAGACACCATGGAGCAGGAAAGAATCCCGATTTCCACCCTTCACGACGTCGTTTCCAAGAAGATTAGCATGACAAGTGTCCTCAGAAACATCCATAAAGTTCAATAATATGAAGAAATTTGTATCTGTAGCTGCGTTTTTAACCAGTTTGTTACTCGTTTTTTCGTGCGGTCAGCGTCTTCCGAAGACCGCAGACCTTCTGATTACCGGCGGAACGGTCTATGACGGCTCCGAAAAGAGCCCGGTCAAAGCTGATATCGCCGTGGTCGGAAACAAAATTGTCTATGTCGCTCCGGCCAAAGCGGACATCGTCAACCGCTGCGCCGCCAAGCGGACCATCAATGCCGAAGGTTATGTCGTCTGCCCGGGCTTTATCGACCCGCATGACCATCTCGAGCCGACCCTCCTGAAGGACCGCGCCAATGAATCCTACCTCCGGATGGGTGTCACAACCGTCATTCCGGGTATGTGCGGCGGCAGCCGCTACCCGATCGGCGACTTCTTCGCCAAACTCGAGGAGCAGGGCATCGGTACCAACGTGGCCAGCTTCACGGGTCACAATACCATCCGTGAGCAGGTGATGGGCGACGAGGCGCGCTATGCCACCCCGGAAGAGGTGGAAAAGATGAAGGAACTCGTCCGCCAGGAGATGCGCGACGGCAGCCTGGGTCTTTCCACCGGTCTGTTCTATGTTCCCGGTTGCTTCAGCGAGACCTCTGAGGTGGTGGAACTGATGAAAGAGATGGGCAAGATGGGCGGTATGTACACCACCCACGTGCGCAACGAGAACAAATTCAATATCGGCCTGGTCAACTCCATCCGCGAAGCCCTCGAAATCGGCAAGGCGGCCGGTGTAGCGGTCAACATTTCGCACATCAAGTGCCTGGGCCGTTCCGAGTGGTACAAGGCCGACAGCGTGATCAGCCTGATTGAGTCCTACCAGCAGCAGGGCATGAAGGTCACCGCAGACCAGTATCCTTACCTGGCTTCCGGTATCGGCATGGCTTCCGCACTGACTCCGGCCTGGTGCCGCGACGGCGGAACCAAGGCGATGCGTGAGCGCTTCAAGGATCCCGAACTGCTCGCGCGCATCAAAGCCGAAATCCCGGATATCCTCTACGAGCGCGGCGGTGCCGAGACTATCTATATCAGCAAGAATGCCGGCGAGTATTCCCAGATGACGCTGGCTGAAGCTGCCGCCAAGATGAAGAAGAGCCCGGTGGACGCCATCATTGAACTGCTGAGCGACAAAACCAAGTCGCCGTACCTCAACACCTTCATTGCCAACGAAGAAGACCTGACCAAGTATATGAAACAGCCCTGGGTGATGTCCTGCACGGACGGCTCCTTCGGCTCCCACCCGCGTGCAGCCGGCACCTATGCCGAACTCATCAAGCAGTTCGTGGTGGAGAAACGCGTCCTGACGCTGGACCGCTTCATCCGCCGCAGCACCGGCCAGGTGGCTGAAACCTACGGCCTGAAGAACCGTGGCTTCCTCCGCAAGGGTTGCTTCGCCGACATCACCATCTTCAAACCGGAAGAGGTTGTGCCGCACGCTACCTACGCAGATCCGACCCTCTTCGCCACCGGCTTCAAGAACGTGATTGTCAACGGCGAGATTGCCGTGGAGAATGATGTCTATACCGGCACCCTCTCCGGCATGGTGCTCCGTCACGAAGTCAAATAAACGTAAATAAACGATTATGAAACGGATCCTGATTCTGCTGGCGTTCCTGATGGGGACGACCGGCGCTTTTGCCTGCACCTCCGTGGTGGTCAGCGGCCGCGCCACCCAAGATGGCCGCCCGTTGATGTGGAAAAATACCGACGGCTCCGCGGTTTACTCCTCGCAGCGCTATTCCTATCATGATGAAGGCAAGTATGCCTGGGTGGGCCTTTCCCAGACCGCTCCCAACCCGAAGGTCGCCTGGTTCGGCACCAACGAGAAAGGGTTCTCCATCATGAACACGATGTCATACAGCCACATCTGGGATCCCGAAGAGCGCAAGCAGATCAACAACGGCTTCCTGATGAAAGAGGCGCTGGACGTCTGCGTGACGCTGGCGGATTTCTGCCATCTGCTGGATACCATCAACATTCCCAAAACCATCAAGCTGGCCAAGAAATATGTCTCCTCGCACTACGGCGTAATCGACGCCAAGGGTGGCGCGGCATATGTGGAGGTGAAGTATGCCGGTGAAAAGGTGGAATACTGGGTGATGGACGTCAATGATCCGAAAGTCGCCCCCGACGGCTGGCTGGTCTATGCCAACTTCGGCCGCCACGGCAACCCGGATACCGGCAAGGGATACTACCGCCACGATGCGGCCGTGAAGGCCTTCCGTGAGGCCACCCCGACCCGCGATTACACCCCGCAGCTTTGCCTGGACCGCTGCTCGCGCGGTTTCTACAGCGCCGCCATGGGCATTGACCACCGCGCACTGGTGGATGCCGGCATCGAGCTGGGCACCGGCATTATCCCGTTCGACGATATTATTTGCAACGACGGTAGCTACCAGGCCAGCGTGCTGATGGGCGTCCGCCCGGGCGAAGACCCATCGCTGACCACCATCTGGGCGGCGCTTGGCTGCCCCGCCACCTCCGTGGCCATTCCGCTTTGGGTGAAGGGCGGCCGCGAAGGCATCAACCCGCTCCTGCGCGGCGATGCGACCAACAGCGACTGCGCTCCGATCTGCGACCTGTCCCTCAAGCTCAAGACGCAGATCTACCTCTCGAATAAAAACAACGCGCTGGTTTACTTGAACTTCCGTAAGCTTTACAACACCAAAGGCGATGGCTATATGCAGCAGCTTGCCCCGACGGAAAAGGCGGTCTTCGCCCTCACCGAGCCCTACCTGGAGAAGTGGCGCAAGGCCGGCAAGTGCAACGCCAAGGACATCCCCGAAATAAACCGCCAGGTCCAGGAACTCATCCTCTCCAACCCGCTCTACCAGAATCTTCCGTACACCTACGAGTATAAGTAGTCGTGGATGCCAACGACACCTCCTGCTTCTTCTCGTCCGACGGTCCCAGCCTGTCGCAGTTGGATTCTTTGACTTTTCTTAATGGTTCCGACAGCGGCCTCTGTGACCTGTTCGTGATGGAACGGGATGGTCGTCGTAGGGTGTTAAAATGCTTAAAATCCAAGTATCGCGGTCTGCCGGCCTATGAGGCGCTGCTTCGTAAGGAGTATGAAATCGGCATGTCGCTCAGCAGTCCGCATATCTGCGAGGTTTATGCCTATCTGGATCATCCCGAGCTGGGGTCATGCATCGAGATGGAGTGGATAGACGGTGTTCCCCTGAATCAATACCTCTCCCTCTCCAAACCCACCGCATCGCAGCGGACCCGGTTGCTGAATCAGCTCTTTGACGCCGTTAGCTATTACCACTCCAAACAGGTGGTACACAAAGATTTAAAGCCGTCGAACATCCTGGTTACGCGCAATGGAGCCAATATCAAGATTCTGGATTTCGGCTTTGCAGACAGCGATTCCCACAGCATTCTAAAGCTTTCTGCCGGCACTCGGGAATATGCCGCACCCGAACTGATCGCCGGGGAAGAGGTGGATATCCGCGCGGATATCTGGTCGCTGGGTAAGATGCTTAGTCTGTTCGGGCACCAGTATCACCGAGTTGCCGGAAAATGCATGCGGGAGGAACCTTCGAAACGATATGCTTCGGTAGAAGAACTCCGCCGTGCCGCTTCCGCGACCCGGCTTCGCTGGCTGTGGCCGGTGGCGGCTATCTTGGCTGTCGGGATTGTTACAGGCTTCGCATTGACCCCCGGAAAAAACAGCGCCCCGATTCCGGCGAAAACCATCCAATGCTCAGTAGAAGAGGCCCCGGTAACCCATATTTGGCGAAAGGGCGACCAAATCCTGATTTCCGACAAGAACCACCGCCCCGTTTATGAAGCGACAAAGAGCGGACGTTCAGTAAGTTTTCGCTGGGATAAAAAGAATACCTCCTCTTTAATCACGGACGGGGTTGGCTATTTTGCCTATTATCCGACGACCATTATTTTCAAGTTGCCCGCCGTGCAGGAATATGCGGAAGGTGGCCCGTCGCTGGTGCCCATGATGGCTCATTTCCTCAACACCTATTCGGAGACGTTTAACCCTAAGTTTCTGTTCAAGAATGTCTGTGGCGTCATCAGGCTAAACCTGACGACCAGCCAGCCGGGCGTCGCCATCCAAAGCATCGTATTTCATTCAGA
>JAEEGH010032069.1_pt1 | contig 10117 bp, 12 predicted proteins | sample 9134181 | NCBI WGS metagenome assembly JAEEGH01 (sample SAMN16246544, study PRJNA631951) | gut metagenome | biome: gut microbiome; feature: rumen; material: DP-attached | host: Bos | place: Iran: Karaj | collected 2018-10 | reverse complement strand
GCGAACTGGCGACAGCCTTCCTGCAACAAGGATCGAAGGTTAATCCATTAATCATCGTGCAGTTGCCGAACAAGAACGACGTCTTGTTGGACGAAGTGGCAAAATGGTTCGAGAGCAAGCAGATAAACTACGAAAACGGCTTGCTCGCCGTGTGGCTCAGCAACAAGAAGGAAAATCTCGACGACATTGAACAGACCGATGCGCAACCCATTGCCGTCATCATCAAGCAGGCGGTGGCGACAGGCTGGGACTGCCCACGTGCACATATCCTCGTCAAGCTACGCGACAACATGAGCGAGACGTTCGAGATTCAGACCATCGGCCGCATACGCCGAATGCCCGAAGCGCACCACTACGACAGCGATTTGCTCGACAGCTGCTACCTCTACACCCTCGACGAGAAATTCACCGAAGGCGTGAAGACCTCGATGGGCAAAGGTGCATTGAACGCCATAAAACTCTATTTGAAAAAAGAGCACAAAGAATTCTCACTCACCGGCGAACAGAAACCGGGACTGAGCACCACGCCGCGCGACAGCAGTCTTGCGCTCAAAGCCATTGCGCACTATTTCCAGAAGACGTACACTCTCGACAAGGATTATAAGACGAACCAGACACGATTGGAGACGGCGGGCTACAACTTGTCGGCCGACATTGAGAAGCACACCGTTTCGGGAGACCTGCGCAAACTCAGTCAGGAGGAAATCGAAAAGCTGAACGACATTGCTATCCGAGAGCCATTGAACACGCACCGACATGGTCGAGAGTTTCATCATGAGCTGTCGCAAATAGCCCTGAAAATCAGCCTGCAATACGACCAGATGAACCTGATTGTGCGCCGACTGTTCGGCAAAAAAGACAAGTACGACAAAAAGTTGCTGAACCTTGAGCCAAAACAGCTCTATGCCTTTGTGCTCAACAACAGCGACATTCTGCGCGATGATATACAGAAGGCCATAGCAGATAACGATTCAGACAATATGTCAATACCGACGGACGGCATCTCGGAATATGAATTTCACATTCCGCAAGAGACCATCTTCACCTACAATGCTCAGGCGAAAGACCAGTCGGTCATGACGAAAAACGTGTACGATGGCTATCTTGCCTCGGCCGAACCGCGTTCCGATTCGGAGCGTTCGTTTGAGAAATATTGCGAGGCGTGCAAAAACGTGAAATGGCTTTACAAGAACGGCGACAAGGGTAGCGAATATTTCTCCATCGTCTATGCCGACAACGCGGGCAAGCACAAATCGTTCTTCCCCGACTACATCATCGGCCTCGAAAATGGCGAAACGTGGATTGTCGAGACAAAGGGCGGATTCGACCGCTCGGGCCGGAGCGAAGACATTGACAAGTTCAGTCCGAAGAAATTCGATGCGCTGAAAGCCTATTTGCAGAAGCACAATCTGAAGGGCGGCTTCGTGCGCAAAGAAAAGGGAAGTGGCGAACTCTGCATCTGCACCGAACATTATTCTGACGACATCGCAAGCAAAGACTGGCCGATGCTGAAAAACATCCTGTAATGGCTGTGTCACATTGGCCACAACCCACCACAACAATTCCGAAGGTCGATTCCCCATCCCCCTTCGGAATTTTCATTTCATCGGCCATAAAAACCACCCCTGAAAGTGTTATTTTGCAATCTACGCATGATACATTAGCTATAAAACAAGGTGACAACGCTTGCATTTTGCCATTATTTTGCACGACATAAGCCAAAAACTACCTATCTTCGAACACCCAAATATATCAACAATTAAATATTTATACCCATGAAAAAGATTCTTCTTTCACTTATCACGGTGATGATGGCCAATGTCCAAGCCTTTGCATTCGAATTTGACGGCATCAACCTGAATGATGAGCACGTCAAGGTAACCCGAGCCATCTCGGCCAAGAACTACGTTTTCGACCCCGCGCGCAACTGTCTGAAGGGCAACTGCCAGGGCACGGAAATCTACCTCAACTTCAACCTCGATGACGTGAACACCAAGGGTAAGGTCGGCCAACTGATTGTCGAAATCCCGACGCAGGACGAAAATGCCTACAAGAACTACACCGAGTTGCTCAACATCATCTACCATCAGGTCAACAAGAGCGACAACAGCATCGTCTATTCGGTCGATAGCGACGGCACGACGCTGACCCTGCTGAAGACCGGCAACAGCATCACGCTCACCTACGCAACCCCCTATTATAAAAAGAAGAAATAAGACGAAACGAAGACCTCCGGCGGACGAATCCATCGGAGGTCTTTTTTGTCTGGTTTTATGGCCAATGTCCCAGCTATCCCTCACGGAACTCGCGCGGCGACATCCCCTTGTGGCGCGTGAAGAACTTGCTGAACGACGGGACATCGGCAAAGTGCAGGCGGTCGGCAATCTGGCTGATGCTAAGCGACGAGGTGCGCAGGAGGAACGATGCCTCGACCACAAGCATACTGTTGACATAATCGACCACGGTGCGGCCGGCCACCTGACGCACGATGCGCGACAGGTAGGTGGGCGTGATGTTCAACGACGTGGCGTAGAAAGGGATGTCGTGATGCTCGACAAAATGCCGCGACAGGAGGCGGATGAAGCCAATGAAGAGTTCCTCGACGCGCTGGGGCACCTGCCGGTGGACGATGGCGCGGTTCTGCCCGTCGCGCAGGTCAAGCAGGAACACGGCATAGAGCATACGCAGGATGTCGGCCTTGCCCGAATGTTCCATGTGGAGGTAGTCGGAAATCTCGCGCATACGGTTCATGAGACGCTGGGCGACATCGGCCGTCAACGAGATTTTCGGCTCGTGGAGCTGGACGATGGGCAGATAGGCAACACGGACGAGGTCGCGCACGAAGGGTGTCCCGATGGTGACCTGTTCGTCGGCAATGAGGCAGATGCTGCGATAGTTATGCGAGGCCGAGACGATGGTAACCGCCATACCGGGCGAATAGACGTAGAGGTCGTTGGGAAAGAAGGTAAGTTCGTGGCCGTTATAGACCAGCGTGAGCCAGCCCTCGACGACGAGCGTGAAGGAGTAGCAGGAGAGGAAACCGTGCGTCTCGTTGGTGCGGAAGGTCATCGCGGCATTGGTCTCGGCGCAAAAGAGCTTGCCGTCCCAATCGGGCGTGGGAAGTTCGCCGTGGGTGACGTGCCACCATTCGGTAAGATTGTACATATCAGCGGGTTTAAGGAATGACATTGGCCGCAAATATACATATAAAAATCGAGACAGTTTCGTTTCAGACAAGTTTTGTGCCGTTTCAGATTTGCTTTTGTGGGAAAAAGCCGCCATCTTTGCACCCGAGAACTAAATTTCAAACCAAATTTTTTAACCACTTAATTCTTTTACAGCAATGGATGCAAAGAAATCAATTGAAGCACTTCAATTCTTCATTACCAACCTCAATGCACAGGCATTCTCTCACAAACTGCAGGCCAAGATTTTCGGCGCGCAGGGTCTCAAGAAGTTAGAGGCAAAGTATCTGGAACATGCCACCGAAGAGAGCGGCTACGTGGACCAGTTCATCGACCGTCTCATTGACCTGGGCGGAGAGCTCAAGCAGGAGGCCGTCGCAGCCCAGCCGCTCGTCGCCAACCCTATCGACTACATCAAGGCAGACAATAAGGTTTCGGCCGATGGCATTGAGATGCTGCGCAAGTGCATCGATGGCATCAAGGACGACCTGACCACCTTCGACATCATGAAGGAATATCTGAAAGACGAGGAACAGGACATGTACTGGACCGATACGCAGCTTCAGCTCATCAACTGCATCGGCGCCCAGAACTGGATTATACAACAACTTTAAAAACGGAAACAAACTATGGAAGGAATCAAGAAAGTCTACGATTTTCTGGAGGTGGCCAAGACCTTCTACCTCGCCACCGTTGAGGGCGACCAGCCCCGCGTGCGTCCCTACGGAGCCATGCTCTTCTACGAGGGAAAAATCTACATCATGGCATTCGGCAAGACCAACGCCACACGTCAGATTGCGGCCAATCCGAAGGCTGAAATCAGCGCATTCAAGGGCCAGACGCTGCGCATCGAGTGCAAGCTCGTCGAAGACAACCGCCCCGAGGTCGGCAAGGCCTTGGTCGATAAGATGCCCGTACTGAAACCAGCATTGGGCGAAAACGGCGAGAATGGCGTGATGTACTATCTGGCCGATGCTACTGCTACATTCTACAAGATGATGGAGGTGGCCGAAGTCATCAAGTTCTGACACACTTTTTTTCAACGACACGAGGCCACGCGGCGATATTATATTGGTTGGAAAGTCGTCACGTGGCCATCTTCTTTCAGTATTGAAGAGGAGTAATTTCTTAACTCAACTAAAAACGACCACAAACATGAAAGAAAAAATCCTACAGGCCATGCGCGAGGCAGGCAAACCCGTCTCCGCCGGCGACATCACCAAGGCTCTTGCAGCCGACCGCAAGGAGGTCGACAAGGCATTTGCCGAACTGAAGAAGGAGGGCAAGATCGTTTCGCCCGTCCGCTGCAAATGGGAACCCGCCCAATGACGGCCGGAAGATTTCCATTGGCCAACAAAACGAATAATAACCAACAACTTAAATTACCACAAACTATGAAAATCCAAGCAATACGAATGTTCGACGGCGGATTCATGACACAGCCGTTCGCCTTTGGCGGCGAGGAGGGGAAAGAGGCATTTGACGACCAGATCCTGTACCGCAGCAGCCTTCAGAATTTCCTGATTGACACCGGCCAGGAGGTGATTCTGGTCGATACGGGCTTCGAGAGCGGAATGCCGGCTCCGGCCAAGAAACTGGGCGCGCCGCTCTATATGGGTGAACCCGTGGCCGACTATCTGGACGCCTTCCGCGCCCTTGGCTACCAGCCCGAACAGGTCACGAAAATCCTCGTCACGCACAAGCATCCCGACCACACGGCCGCGCTGAAGTATTTTCCCAACGCGCAGATCTACATCGGCCCTGAAGATGCCGACGCCATGAAGCTCGACGGCGCAAACATCGTGCGTGCGACCTACGGCGAGGCGTTCCACAACTTCCCGCGTGCGCAGCGTGTGGCCGACGGCATCTGGTTCATCGAGGCCAAGGGTCATACCAACGGCAACAGCATCGTCATTGCCGAGACCGACGGGCTTTTCTACATGATGCACGGCGATGTGACCTACTGCGACGCGGCATTGAAAGCCAACAAGTTGAGCATCGTCTTCGAAGACAAGGATGCCGCCCGCGTGACGCTCGACCGCGTGCGCAGCTTCATCGGCCAAAACCCGACGGTCTATCTCTCGACGCACTGTCCCGAGGGTTACGAAAACCTCGAAATGAAGCGCGTCATGAAACTGTAAAACGAAGACCTCCGGCGGACGAATCCATCGGAGGTCTTTTTTTGTCTGGTTTTATGGCCAATGTCCCGGCCGTCGCATCAGAAGTTCACCTTCCGCTCGGGTGCGGCGAAGGAGCAGAAGCGGGCGGTGGCACACGTCACCTGGAGCAGGGCCATGTTCGAGTCATCGGCCTTATACATCGCCTTCAGACCCTCGTTGCGGTTCAGGAATTCCTCTTTTGTGGCCAATGTCTCGTCGGTCACGAGCACGCCGCTCAGACGCATCCACTCGCTGCCCGAGGGCTTGAGGGCACAGATTTCGAACTTGCCATTGGCCGCAATCTGCTTATAGACATCCTTAACCTTGCCGGTCAAGATGTAGAAGCGGCCGTCAATGATTTCCGACACGCCGAAGGGACGTACGCGGGGCTGGTCGCCCTCGGCCGTAGCGATGAAGAAGGCGCCACATTCCTTGAGGAAGGCCTGGACCTCCTGCATGTTCTGCAGGGCAAGGGCGGGGTCAATGGATGGAGCCTCGGCCACAGTCTCAACTTTCTGAGCGGTGGTGGCGGCGGCTGGCTCCTGTGAAGTTGTCTCGGATGGGGTGCAGGCGGTCATGGCGACCAGTGCTGCAAGGCTGAAGATGAGTTTTTTCATTGGTTATCTGTTTCTTTAGGTTGTTGCTTGGCGAGGGCCCGGGCCTTGCGGTTCTCGATGCGCCGCAACAGGATTTCGGGCAGTCGGAAATGGATGGGCAGGGAGAACTCGGCGTACTCCTGGTCGTTTTCGAGCTGGCCGGGATACCACTTGGGCATCTTGGCCACGAGACGCTTGCCCTCGGTGGCGAAGCGCAGGGCGAACTCGTTCTTCATGCGCGTCTGGGTGGCCTCGTCGAGCTGGCCGAACGTGTATGTGTCGCGGATGACGTACTTGCAGCTATGGGCCGTGATATCCGTCAGGCTGCCGTCACGCTTGATGTTGAAGGTGATGACGACATCGCCCTCGACGCCGTACATCTTGGGCAGCTCGGGATATTTCTTGTTGCGCCTGAGGTATTTGGCCAATGCCTCGGCCCCACCCGGATAGGAAGGGTCGGCCACGCTGTCGCCGAACACGTAAAGGTCAACATCGACGGCATCGGCCGTCACGAGGGTGCTATCAGTCTCTTGTGCCATTGCGCTCAGGGTCAAAGCGGCAAGGAGTAGGGTGAAAAAAGTCTTCTTCATTATGTCCAATGTTAAGTTTTCCGGCATCGGCCGCAACATGCAGAGCCGACATCGCGCCGCAAAGATAACGATTTTTCAGGGACATTGGCCATAAAACAGAATAAATATGTATGTTTTTACATTATTATCGGCCAAAAGAGCACCTATCTGTCGAAATATTAGTAACTTTGGGGGCTAAATTCTACTGGTTTGACAGATTTCTCGGCCTATATTGAAAGTGAATGGGTGTGGGCGGTGCTCTTCCTCACGGCGCTCTTCGTCGGCATGTCGAAGACGGGCGTGCAGGGACTGACGCTGCTCACGGTGCCGTTTCTGGCGATGGCGTTCGGTGCAAAGCAATCGACGGGCGTGATGCTTCCGCTGCTCTGTTTTGCGGACCTCATCGGGGTGGGCTACTACCGGCGGCGGGCCGAGTGGGGCTATATCGTGCGGCTGCTGCCGGCGGCCGTGGCGGGCTTCGGCGTGGCGCTGTGGGTCGATAATCTGGTCCCTGCGGCCCAGTTCAAGCACCTGCTGGGCGCGTGTCTCGCGCTGGTGATGGCGGTGATGCTGTGGAGCCAATGGAAGGGCAAGGAGAACGTGCTCTCCGACCGTTGGTGGTATGGCCCGCTGTTCGGTCTCCTGGGCGGATTCACGACGATGATCGGGAATGCGGCGGGCCCGGTATTGGCCATCTTCCTGCTCTCGGTCAAGATGCCGAAACTGGCTTTTGTGGGCACGAACGCGTGGTTCTTCCTCTGTGTCAACTATCTGAAACTGCCGTTGCAGGTCTTCGCGTGGCACAACATCAACCTCACGACGCTCGCCATCGATGTGTGCGCCATCCCGTTTGTGATTATCGGCGCCGTCCTGGGCGTGCACATCGTGAAAATCCTGCCCGAACGCGAGTTCCGCATCTTCACGACGGCCGTGACCATCGTCAGCGTGGCGATGATGTTCCTGTTCTGAACTGTTTTTATGGCCGATGAACCCCATTGGCCAAAACCAAAATCTAAAAAAGTATTCCAACTATGAAAGTCCTACTCATCAACGGAAGTCCGCGCGACAACGGCAACACGGCCACGGCCCTGGGCGAAGTGGCGCGCACCCTCAACGCCGACGGCATCGAAACGGTGACGATAAACATCGGCAAAAAAGCTGTACAGGGCTGCATCGCGTGCGGAATGTGCGGGCGCATCGGCAAGTGTACGTTCAACGACGAACTGTATTACAGCATCTGGCGCGCGGTGAAGGATGGCATCGACGGGCTCGTGGTGGGTTCGCCGGTCTATTACGGCGGGCCGAACGGATCGCTGTGCGCCCTGCTCGACCGCGTCTTCTATACGCTCGGGCCTGACCTGATGTACAAGCCGGCCGCCAGCGTCGTGGCGTGCCGTCGTGGTGGCGCATCGGCCGCATTCGACCGGCTGAACAAGTATTTCACGATGATGAACATGCCGGTGACGAGCTCCCAGTACTGGAACATGGTCTATGGACAGACGCCCGGCCAGGCTGCCGGCGACGAGGAGGGTCTCCAGACGATGCGCACGTTGGCCCACAACATGGTTTGGATGATCAAGGCATTGGCCAATGAACCGCACCCGCAACAAGAGCCGCGCATCTGGACGAATTTCATCCGGTGAAACAAATACTAAACATTAATATTATGAAAACCATCCTTTTAAGTGCAGCCATCGCGCTGCTGGGGCTCTCGGCCTGCACGTGTGGCGAGTCCGGGACATTGGCCAATGAAACAAAGACCGTCGATTTCGACCAAGTGCTTACTTCGCGCCGCAGTGTGCGCAGCTACGATGCGACCCGGAGCATCAGCGAGGCCGAGGTGCGCGAACTGCTCACCGCGACGATGGAGGCGCCGTCATGGGCCAACCAGGAGCCGACGAAATATTACGTCGCCATCTCGCCCGACAAGGTGGCAGCCGTACAGGATCTCGTGGGCGCCAACAAGGACCGCATCGCAGGCGCACCGGTGCTCATCGTCTCGACGTTCGAGCTGGGCAAATCGGGCTTCTTCCGCGGCGTGGCGACCAATGAAATCGGCGACGGCTGGGGCGCATACGACAACGGCCTGAGCAATGCCTACCTCATCCTGAAGGCCCGTGCCATGGGCTTCGACACGCTCATCATGGGCATGCGCGACTCCGACGGACTGCGCCGGCTCTTCGGCATCCCCGAAAACGAGACCGTCATGGCCGTCATCTCGCTCGGCTACCGCGCCAGCGAACCCAACCGCCCGGCTCGCCGCGAGCTCGACGACGTCGTGAAGTTCTTCTGAGGCCTGGGTGTGGGGATTTCGGCCAATGACATTCGCCCCTCACAACCTCATAACCTCACATGGCATTTTCCCCGCATCCGATGGGGAGAATGCCATATTTTATTCGAAACTGAGTGTTAAAATATGTGAATTATAGCCAATGAATTGTAAATTTATGTTTAATCCATTGGCCAAAATGCAAAAAAGTGTTACAAAATCATTTTCGTTCCAATTTTTTACATATATTTGCACCGTCAAATTAAAACCCGAAACAGGACATTTCCTTTTATCAGCCTATTCAACGGAATTTAAGATTGAAACAAAGGAGGTTATCGAAATCAAACGATGAAAAGAGACGAAGTTTTAGTACCAGACTTTTTATTTGAGGTGAGTTGGGAGGTGTGCAACAAAGTGGGCGGCATCTACGCCGTACTCTCGACCAAAGCCGCTACATTGAAGAACCGCTTGGGCGATGGACTGGTTTTCATCGGCCCAGACCTGTGGACAGAACAGGAGTCTCCGTTCTTCCTGCCATCGGCCGACACCACACTCACCGCATGGGCCGAACAGGCGCGCCACGAGGGTCTGAAGGTCCGTGTGGGCCGATGGAACGTACCCGGCGAGCCGCAGGTCGTCCTGGTCGATTTCACCGTCTTCTATCCGCAGAAGAATGCCGTCTATGGGCAAATGTGGGAGTGGTATGGCGTCAATTCATTGGCCGCCTACGGAGACTATGACGAGGGCTGCACGTTCGCCTACGCCTCGGCACGCGTCATCGAGAGCATGTACAAGCACCTCTGCCCGCAACGCAGCAAGGTCGTGGCCCACTTCAACGAGTGGACGACGGGCATGGGCGTGCTCTACCTGCGGCATCAGCTGCCGTCGGTCGCCACAATGTTCACCACCCACGCCACGTGCGTCGGCCGCAGCATCTGTGGCAACAACAAGCCACTCTACGACTACCTGCCGGGCTACAACGGCGACCAGATGGCCGATGAACTGAACATGACCAGCAAACACAGCGTCGAGAAGCGTGCCGCACAGTTGGCCGACTGCTTCACTACCGTGAGCGATATCACGGCGGCCGAGTGCAACCAGCTGCTGGAGCGGATGCCACTCGTCACGCCCAACGGATTCGAGAGCGGATTCGTGCCGCGCGGCACCGCCTTCAACCACACACGCAAGGAGAGCCGCGAGGCCTTCAGCCGTCTGGTCGAGTGTCTCACGGGCTGCCGGCCGGCCGACGATGCGCTGTTTGTGGGTACTGCCGGCCGATGCGAATTCAAGAACAAGGGTCTGGACATCTTCCTCGATACATTGGCCAAACTGCGCAGCC
>JAEEGH010032067.1_pt1 | contig 10117 bp, 9 predicted proteins | sample 9134181 | NCBI WGS metagenome assembly JAEEGH01 (sample SAMN16246544, study PRJNA631951) | gut metagenome | biome: gut microbiome; feature: rumen; material: DP-attached | host: Bos | place: Iran: Karaj | collected 2018-10 | reverse complement strand
GATGACCGTGTGGCTCTTCTTGAAGCACTCCGCGATGGAACAGTTGATGTAATTTCTACAGACCACGCTCCTCATACTCTGGATGATAAGGCAGCAGGTGCTCCCGGTTTTACTGGTCTTGAAACAGCCTATGCAGTTTGTAATTCCGTTCTTGTAAAAGATAATCAGTTTAATCCACGTCGCTTGAGTCAGCTGATGTCGGCTGCTCCGGCACGTCTGCTTGGACTTCATAAAGGTCTTTTGAAAGCCGGTTATGATGCAGATCTTACAATGCTTGACCCGGACGAAGAATGGGTAGTAGACAGCTCAAAGTTCTACAGCAAAGGTAAGGCAACTCCGTTTGAAGGCCGCACAGTTACTGGTCGTGTAAAGTTCCTGTTTATTGACGGCCGCCTGGTATTTGAAAGCTAGAATGAAAAAACTTCAGTTTGGAATGCCAACTCTTATAGAAAATCATTCTCTGGAAGAAAACATTGCCTTGTGCCAGCGGCTGGGGCTGAATTTTATTGAACTGAATATGAACTTTCCCGAATATCAGTTGGATAAACTTGAAGAAGCTGATGGAGAAGTTTTTATAAAGGCTGCAGAACAGGCCGGAATTTATTATACAATTCACCTGGATGAAAATCTTAATATTGCTGATTTTAACCCGCTTGTGACAAATGCATATCTGGAAACAGTTTGCCGTACAATTGAGGTTGCAAAAAAGCTATTGCCTCTGCGCGACTGTTTTGGAGATGCATCACAGTCACTTACGCTGAACATGCACATGAATCACGGAATTTTTATTACACTCCCGGATAGAAAAGTTCAGATGTATGAGCGTGATTTTGATACGTACATCAAATCCTTTGCAGAGTTTAAGACACTTTGCGAAAAATGGATTGGCAACAACGATATCAAAATTGTAGTTGAAAATACAGACGGCTTCCGTGATTACGAAAAACGTGCGATAGAACTTTTGCTGCAAAGTCCTGTTTTCGCACTCACCTGGGATATTGGCCATTCAAAGGCAACCGGCGAAAAGGATGTGCCGTTTATTCTTGAACATCAGAATCAGCTGATTCATTTTCATATTCATGATGGAACTGAAACTCCACCGAAAAATCATCTTGCACTTGGTGATGGTGAAATTGATTTACGCGAACATCTTAAACTTGCTGAAATCCGCAACGCACGCTGTGTCCTCGAAACAAAGACTGTTGCGGCGTTGGAAAAGTCTGTTAGTAGACTCGGTGGGTTTTAGGGCAGAGCCCTAGGAGAAGGGTCGGCAGGCACAGCCTGCCTCTGCCGCTGTTTCGATGGTAAATCCTAAAACGGCCCACTGTCGTAGCCCGTTTTTTAACGGATTCCCGATAAGAGCGGGGAAGGCTTTCCCCTTCTTTATATTTACTTCAAAACTTTAATAAAAATTAACGAAAATTCGGGGGAATTCGGCGTTTACTACTTTTCATAGAAACGCGGTTTGTGGTATATTTATACCTTGGAAATGCATAATTATGCAGAATGATGTCTAAATGCAGATTTTGTGTTTGCCGAGGAGTAAATAGAAATGAAAAATGCTTACGTAAACCGTGTATGGGAAGAAGTAAAAGCAAAGAACGCTAACGAACCTGAATTCCTTCAGGCAGTTGAGGAAGTTTTGACAACTCTCGATCCAGTAGTTGCAAAAATGCCAGAGCTTGAGCCAAACGCAATTCTCGAAAGACTTGTAGAGCCAGAGCGCGTTATTCAGTTCAGAGTACCTTGGATGGACGACAAAGGTAAGTATCACGTAAACCGTGGTTTCCGCGTACAGTACAACAGTGCAATTGGACCTTACAAAGGAGGTCTCCGCTTCTCTAAGGAAGTAAACCTTTCTGTACTTAAGTTCCTTGGATTTGAACAGGTTCTTAAGAACTCTCTTACAACTCTCCCAATGGGTGGTGGAAAGGGTGGTTCTGACTTCGATCCACATGGAAAATCAGATAAAGAAGTTATGCGTTTCTGTCAGTCATTCATGACTGAGCTTTATCGCCACATTGGTGCTGATACAGACGTTCCAGCTGGTGATAAGAACGTTGGTGGTCGCGAAATTGGTTACCTCTTTGGTCAGTACAAGAGAATCCGCGACGAGTACACTGGAGTTCTCACAGGTAAGGGACTTACATTCGGTGGTTCTTTGATTCGTACAGAAGCTACTGGTTATGGTCTTATCTACTTTGCTCAGGAAATGCTCAAGAAAGTTGGCGACAGCTTCGAAGGAAAAGTATGTTCAGTTTCTGGTTCAGGAAACGTTGCTCAGTACGCTGCTGAAAAACTTATTCAGCTTGGTGCTAAGGTTGTTACACTTTCTGACTCAGACGGATACATCTACGATGAAGAAGGTATTACACAGAAGAAACTTGACTGGGTTAAGAAGCTCAAGGGTGAAAAACGCGGTCGTATTTCTGAATATGTTAAGAAGTTCCCTAACGCTAAATACTTCGCTGGAAAGAAGGTTTGGGAAGTTAAAGTTGACTGTGCATTCCCATGTGCTACACAGAACGAATTGCTCGGTGAAGATGCAGATAAGCTCTTGAAGAACGGTGTAAAGCTTGTTGCTGAAGGTGCTAACATGCCATCTAACATCGATGCTGTAAACAAGTTCCTCGCTGCAAAGATTCTCTATGCTCCAGGAAAGGCTTCAAATGCTGGTGGTGTTGCAACATCTGGTCTCGAAATGTCTCAGAACTCAGAGCGCCTCTCATGGTCTGCTGCTGAAGTTGACGAGAAGCTCCACAACATCATGATCAACATCCACAACAACGCTTACGATACAGCTGTTAAGTTTGGTGCTAAAGAAGGCAACTGGGTTAACTACGTTGCAGGTGCTAACATTGCAGGTTTCGTAAAAGTTGCTAACGCAATGGTAGCTCAGGGATTGGTTTAATCCTTTCGCTGTCGCAGTGTCTGGTCTTTAAAGCCCGCTGCGGTAAGCTGATTTTGAGTGTCGGTCACTTTGCTGGCCGGCACTTTTTTTATGGCCACGCGGGTTATGCCATGGCTTTCTGAGGTCTGGAGAACTATGTCCTTAAAGCCGGCACGGGAAAGTTTACGGGCAAAGTCTTTTGCATTATCTTTAGAAGAGAAGGCGCCAAGCTGGATATCCCAGTAAGTACCTGACTTCAAGTTGGCAGGTTTAGCTGATGTGGTTTTTGAACTGCCTGAGGCAGAGCTTGAAGTTGCCGAACTTCCGCCCAGTTTTGACATAATCTTAGAGGCAGAGGCTGCAGTCTGCTGGCTGAGCTTTGTATTTGGGCCTTTCTTCACTATTTCCAGTTTTACTTTTGTAGTGCCGCTTCCTATCATACCAAGCTTTACGGCTGCGGCTTTAGAAAGATCTATTTCACGTGTGGCAACAAAAGGGCCGCGGTCGTTTACACGAACCTCGCAGCTTTTTCCGTTCGCAAGATTTGTTACCTTAAGAATTGTATTAAATGGAAGAGATTTATGAGCGCAGGTATAATCGTTCATATTAAAGCGCTCACCGTTAGAGGTTCGTTTTCCGTGGAAGTCTTCTGCGTAGTATGAGGCGGTTACGCCGTTTTTGTAGACTTCGGAGAAGAGTGGGGTAAGGAGGACAAAACTGATAATTAAAATAGAAAGTCGTTTCATAATTTAATTATCGGTCTTTTTAGAGTTTTGCGTTAATCGAGAGCCTGCAACTCTATTGCAATCTCTTCCATTTCTCGGTCGGTCATTGCGATAGTTTCTGCACAACGGAAGAGCTCTCGTCTTACGCTGTCCGGAACCTTGGCGCTGTTTTTGTAGCGCAGCTGATGTTCAAGACTGGCCCAGAAATCCATCGCGATTGTTCGCAGCTGAATCTCAACGCGGACGTTGTGTTCTGTTTTAGAAAGATATACAGGAATCTCCATTACAAGGTGGAGGCTTCTGTAGCCTGAGTCCTTTGGATTTTCTATATAATCATTCTGCTTAATAAGAGTTAAATCCGGCTGCTTCAAAAGCATGTCACGAACAGAATAAATATCAGAAATATAAGGACAGATTACCCTTACACCTGCAATATCATTGAGGTTCTTCATCATTGATTCAAAGTTGATTGGAAGTCCTTTCTTTTCAAGCTTATGGGCTATGCTTTCAGGGCTTTTAATGCGGCTTTTTACAGTGCTTATAGGGTTTCTGGTTCTGTTTACACTGCTTTCTTTATTAAGAATCTCAAGTTTTGTTTCAATCTGTTTGATTGCACTTTCATAAATCATCATAATCTGCTGAAACTGAAAGGCCATTTTGTAAAAATCGCCGGAAATAGCCAGATTATTCATCAGTGAAGGCGGAAGTGCTGTCGCCTCATCAATTATAGTTTCTTCAATAATTTCATCGCTCATAATATTGCTCTATATATAAAATATACTAAAAGGAGAAAGGTTTCGGCAAATAAAAAGATTTATTGGGTTCGAAGTCGGAGACTGACACGATTCGCCGCGACGGTCAGTATTTTTCAGGTTAAACAAAAAAACTCGTCATTTAGACGAGTTTTATGTTTGAGACTGACACGATTCGAACGTGCGACCCCCACCTCCGCAGGGTGGTGCTCTAATCCAGCTGAGCTACAATCTCATTCAAATGTGTGCAGTAGAACTGCTTTCTCGGAAGCGACAGGAGTTGAACCTGCCCACCCCTTACGGAAGTGACGGATTAGCAATCCGTTGTATTACCGCTCTACCACGCTTCCATTTATGCGGAGCGAGAGGGATTCGAACCCCCGGACCCGTGAAGATCAACGGTTTTCAAGACCGCCCCAGTACGACCGCTTTGGTATCGCTCCAATAAGTTCTCATAATATATATTTTTTTTGTCCGGTTGTCAAGAGCCTAGTTGATTAAAATTATAATTTCTGTTACATTTAATAACACATTTTTAGACGGAACCACCGGAAGAAGGAGGTGAATACAGTATGGCAACAATCATGGTAGACGATTCAGAGAACCTTGAAAAAGCAATTAAACGCTTTAAGCGCATGGTTGAAAAAGAAGGCATTATCCGCGAATACAAGAAGCGTGAATATTTTGAAAAACCTTCTGCTACTCTTCACCAGAAGAAAACAACTCTCGAGCGCAAGCTCTTGAACAAGAAACGCAAGTCTGAAAAGAAAGACTTCTAATGTAAAAAGGCTGCCTGAAAACAGACAGCCTTTTGTTTTTAACAGCAGTTTTGGCACATCCTGCTAAACTACATGAACCGTGCTGAGTTTACCGCCGCGTTCTACAAGCATAAAATCAATAAGGTCGCCCTTATTAAGGCCTTTTGCTTTTACCGGCTGGTCAAGAAGTGTGCCTTGCAGTCCGTTCTGACCATCCTGACCGTAATGCTCGCTTCTTACAAAAATCCTTTCCTGGCCAAAATCTTTTCCCAATAAAAGAACTTCTATATCATCAGGAAAAAATGGCTTTCGAAAATCATCAAGCTCTGTGATATCGCGGATATACAAAACATCATCTATACCCTGCTCGTAATCTTTTTTAACAGTCTGAACATAATCAGCATAGAGGGAAAAATCTATGGCAATATATTGCTGATTCAAATAAGGGCAGGCTTTTAGAGTCTCAGCTGTAAAAATCACTTCAGAACTTTTATTTTCGGGACTTACAAAAATATCGGCACCCCTTATATGAGCAGCACTTATTACATAAAAAGAAAGTCCTTTGGCATGATCTATAAAACACAAGGCTAGAAAACCGTCATTACGCGGATCTACTTTAAATCCGGCATTTTTGAGGAGCTCAAGCTTTTGGCTGCATCTAACATAAACTATTGTATTAGTAAGCTCCCGCCAGTTTTCATCTTCAAGTTTTTTAAGACACAGCTCAAGATTTTCCATTCTTCCCCCTCAGGATTTTATTTCAGGCTTTATTTTACAAAACTTTTACTTCTTCTGCCAGTTCTGCAAACGGCCCCGGAACAACTGCAGTACCTCTGTGATTTCCAAAGAAATCTTCATTAAAGATAATGTCTGTTCCGTCGCGGGTTTCGAACTTCTGCTCTGGTTCAAAGGCAGCTCCAAGCAAAGCTGTTGTGATTACACCAGTTTTGTAGTCGCCAATAAGCTCTGCCAGATTACTCTTGAGTACCCCACTCTTCAAGCTGATTTTTGCTTTGGCTGATTTTGCAGCAACCAGATTGTCCTTCTCGTGTTTGCAGACACTTGCTCCATTAAAGTAAGCGTTTCCGCCAAGCCATACAGGAAGATGTCCAAAATGATACTGAGCCAAAGGTCCCATATCTGGCTCGCGGTCCATCATAAAGTTCTTAATCCAATCCTCGTAGGTTGGGAAAATATCAAACGGTGCAGTTCCAACAACTTCATAATCGGCAGCGGTAGCAGTTTTTTCTTTGTTTGTAACTGGGGCAACCTGGGCAAAAATATTATTGTAGATTCTGTCGTCGCCATGGAGGATTGTCATAAAGCCGGCAACTTCTGTTCTATGGCGGATATGGTACGGTGTATAACGAGGTTCGCGCTGACCATTTACAATGCTGTCTACTCCAGAGTTGATGAGGCTGAAGGCACCTAAAATCAGATTGTGAACTACGGCAATTCCTTCGCTTTGGATTGTAATAGAAACCTTTGAAAGCAGCAGGTTGTTGTCGATTATTGTCGGGCCGTGGCCTACTTCTATAAACACATCAGTACTGAACATTGCACCTTTGGCTGCTTCGCGACCGGCTGGACGTTCATTGTTGTACATGAGATTTTGTGTGATGCGGGCGCCCTGTGCTTCCCAGTCGAGCCATACACCCATAATACAATCGTGAATATGATTTCGGCGGATTAAAACATCAATTGCAGCATGAAGCTTGATTCCTGCTGTTTCTGCTCCACCAAGCTGTTGAGAATTACAAACATGATGAATATGACAGTCTTCAATAGTTGAGAAAACTGCACCCATGCGGCCAACAATTCCTGTCTGCTCACAGTGATGAACATGACAGCGGCGAACTGTATGAGAACCGATATTTTCTTTTGTCCATCCGTGATACTGACCACGGCAAACTGCATCTCGTTCCATCTGGGTCGGGCTCTTAAGATGCTTTGTGTAAAAGTACATATCGTTTTCGTCGTCGCGATATTTTCCAAGTGAGATTCCGCAGCATCGGCTGTTGTAAACTTCAAGGTCTTCAAAAATCCATCCCTTGCTCCAGTGAGGGCCAATGAGTCCGTCCTGATAAGCTGCAGGTGGTGCCCAGGTTGTTGCGCCGTTACAGATTTTGAATCCGCTTACAGTGATGTAATTAAGGCCATTCACTTCCGGCATAAAGCAGTTTCTGCGGGCAAGGATTTCTACCTTCTGCTTGTTTGGATCCAGGCCTTTGAAGTTACAATAGAAAACTGTGTAGCGGCCAGTTTTGATTTCTTTAGCCTGTGCGTTGATTATATATTCTGATTTATATGGTCCGCATGCATTGTACTGAGGAATTGGGGCTTCGCCTTCCTGTTCACAGTACCATTTGAATTGCGATTCTTTCTGGTTCCAGGCGCATGGGTCAGGCTTTCCCTCAAGACATTCTTCGAGCGAAACTGTTTCGTACATCATCAGGTCGTTCAAAACAACGCTACCCGTGTGGCGAACTGTCGGCGCAAAATACCAGTCTCCGCATACATAGCTTGTATATGGATTATAGCCTCCAAACATCGAGTTATCTACTTTGGCAGTCCATACATCACCCTTGTATTGTTTCCAGCCCTTGAGGACTTCGGAACCGGTGATAACTGCGCCAAGTGGTTTTTCCGATTTATAAACAATCGGTGCGTCCTGAGTTCCGCCAAAACGAGGCACAACCTGTTCGCGGTAAATTCCTGGCGCAACAAGAACTTCATCACCTGCGCGGGCAATGCTTGCAGCCTGATTTATAGTTTTGAACGGAGCAGCTTTACTTCCGTTTCCATCTGATTTTGCTTTTGCGTTTACGTAATAAATCATCATTTTCTCCTACATACTCATTTTGTAAATTTCGTACATATCTTCTTCGCGCAAAAATCTTGCTGAGCCTTTTCCACCGTTTACGCCTACTGCACATTTGTGAGCCATGAGCTTAAGGTCATCTTCTGTTGCATTTACGCCAAGCTCGCGGAGGTTTGTAGGCATCTTGATTGAGCGGTAGAAATCTTCCATTGCTTCAATACCTTTGAGGGCAATTTCTTCGTCTGTACCGGTGTCTGCAGCCACTCCCATAACATTGATAGCAAAACGCTTAAAACGTGGAAGACAGTTTTTATAAACATAACGTGCCCAGCTTCCCCAGATTGCTGCAAGACCAGCACCATGGGCAACATCATAAAGTCCGCCAAGTTCATGTTCAAGCTTGTGAGTCATCCAGTCGCCGCCATCGTTTCCGCAGCCTGTAAGTCCGTTGTGAGAAAGACTTCCAGCCCACATAACTTCGGCACGGGCATCGTAATTTTTTGGATCTTTTACAAGAACAAGAGCGTTTTGTTTTACTGTGCGAAGAAGTGCTTCTGCCATAGAATCGGTAAGCTCCATGTTTCCGCCGTTTGTAAAATATCGCTCCATTGTGTGCATCATGATATCTGTACATCCGCAGGCTGTCTGATAGTCCGGCAGAGTCATTGTAAGTTCCGGGTTAAGGATTGCAAATTTAGGACGTCCAAAGTCGCTTGAGTATCCGCGTTTAACAAGTCCCTCCTCTTTTGTGATAACAGAGGAATCGCTCATTTCGCTACCAGTTGCAGCAAGTGTGAGGATTACTCCAAGAGGCATGCAGGCATTTACCTGGCGTTTGTAATCATAAAAATCCCAGACATCACCGTCATTCATTACTCCATAGCCGATTGCTTTTGCAGAGTCAATTGCACTTCCGCCGCCTACTGCAAGCAGAAAATCAATTCCTTCTTTTTTGCAAAGTTCAATGCCTTCATATACAAGGCTCAAATGAGGATTTGGAACAGCACCACCAAGTTTAACATAAGGGATTCCAGCCTTATCGAGTTGATCTGTTACGCGCTGCATAAGTCCCGAACGGATAACGCTTCCGCCGCCATAATGAATTAAAACCTTTTTTCCGCCAAACTCCTTGATGAGATCGGCAACCTTATCTTCGGTATTTTTTCCGAACAAAACCTTAGTTGGTGTAAAATACTTAAAATCAAACACTTTTCTGCCTCCTGGATTTTAATTATACCCGAGAAACTTTAAAAATGTAGAAATTTTATCTATGAGAATAGGAAAAAAAGAGATTGGAGAACGCCTGTGTGGAGCCGCCCCGCCCGATTAAAAGAAACTATGAATAAAATACCAGATAAAAAAGCCAACGCACACCATTTTGATTCCGGTGCCTGTGAGAAATCCTACAAAAGCACCAAAGGCTGCCTTTAATACGCCGTCTGAGTTTCCGCGGTTGTGGATCAGTTCGCCAAGGAATGCGCCTGCAAAGGGACCTATGATTATTCCCGCTGGTCCTGCAAAAAGCCCGATAATCAGCCCGATTGTAGAACCTGTGGTAGCGGCTTTACTTCCGCCAAAATTTTTAGTCATTATAATAGGAAAGATATTGTCCATTATAGAAACAACAACTGCCAAAACCGCGGTGATGATGAGCATTAAGATGGAAACTTCTGAGTATTCGCAAAAATATGCCGCAAGCAGGCCCAACCACGCAAGAGGTGCCCCTGGAATTACCGGAACAAATGTGCCTATAAAACCAATCAAAAGAAGAAGACTTGCAACTACAATTAAAACGATATTCAAAGCCATAATCTCACCTGCCTTTTGTAATTATATTATATCATAGCAGAGCGCATTTTGATATACTGATATTATGGAAAATGATAATGTAAAAAAAGGCCTCATACTTGAAGGCGGTGCAATGCGCGGAATGTTTACATCCGGCGTACTTGATGTTTTTATGGAAAATGGAATTGAGTTTGACGGAGCCATAGGCGTTTCTGCAGGTGCAACCTTTGGCTGTAATCTTAAGTCCCGACAGATAGGACGTGCCATCCGCTACAACAAACGCTTTGCCCATGACTGGCGCTACTGTTCAATCCGCTCCCTCATTTTTACAGGCGATATGTATGGTGCCCGCTTCTGCTACGACACCCTTCCAAACAAACTCG
>JAEEGH010032065.1_pt1 | contig 10118 bp, 8 predicted proteins | sample 9134181 | NCBI WGS metagenome assembly JAEEGH01 (sample SAMN16246544, study PRJNA631951) | gut metagenome | biome: gut microbiome; feature: rumen; material: DP-attached | host: Bos | place: Iran: Karaj | collected 2018-10 | reverse complement strand
TAGCCCTTGCCGCGGCAGGCACTGTCCACCGCGACCGAGCCGATCCCGACCGCGTGCAGCACCCCCGCGGGCGTCACGATATCGCCCGGCCAGGCGGCGATGGCGGCGACGATTCTGCCGTTCTCCTTCACCACGCGGTGCACGTCCACGCAGACCGCCGGATCCGTGTAGAGCTTCGGCACCTTGCCGCCAAAGCGGACGCGGAACACCCGCTCCTCGAACGCGAGAAGCTCGGAATACTCGGAAAGCGCTGCCCGTTCCACCATGATTGTTGTCCTCCGTCAGAAATGATTCCTGCGTTATTCTAACAGATTTTGCACCGTCTTGCAAGAGATTGCGCCAAAACCTCTTTCCGAATTGTAAGAAATCTGTTATAATTTCATGGCAAGAGTTGTAATTTCTCCGCATTATGCTATAGATGGATTCGGAAAGAATCGATCCAAGAAGGAGTGTGTTCCATGTACCGTATTCTCGTGTGCGACGACGACAAAGCCATTGTGGACGCCGCGCGGATCTATCTCGAAAGCGAGGGCTACGCCGTCGTGCCCGCCTTTAACGGCAAAGAGGCGGTGGAGATTGCCAAGACGCAGACGCTGCACTGCATCATCCTGGACATCATGATGCCCGTGATGGACGGCATTGCCGCCACGCTGGAGATCCGCAAAGAGAGCAACGTGCCGATCATCTTTCTTTCGGCCAAGAGCGAGGACACCGACAAGATCGCCGGCCTCGGCCTCGGCGCGGACGATTACGTGACCAAGCCGTTTTCGCCGCTGGAGCTGCTGGCGCGGGTCAAATCGCAGATCCGCCGCTACGTCATGTTCGGCTCCATTGTGGAAAAGCAGGGCGTGTTCACCACGGGCGGCCTTTCGCTCGACACCGAAGCGCACCGCGTCACGGTGGACGGCGAGGAAGTCCACCTGACCGCCACGGAATACAAGATCGTGGAATACCTCATGCGCAACATGGGGCGCACGCTCTCGAGCACGCAGATCTATGAAAACGTCTGGAACGAAAACGCCTTTGCGTCCGACAAGACCGTGACGGTCCACATCCGGCGCATCCGCGAAAAGATCGAGATCGATTCACGCAATCCGAAATATTTGAAGGTGGTGTGGGGCATTGGATACAAAATCGAGAAAATTTGACCGCACGTGGATTACAAAAACGATCGCGTTTTTGCTGGCGATCGTGCTGTTCGCCGCGGCGGCGGTGAAAACGGCGGCCTTCCTGTTTGAGGCGGAAGAAAACGACTGGACGTGGGAAAGCTGCGCCGACGCGCTGGTAAACGTCGAAAAGGGCGCGCTTTCCAAGACCGAAGGCGATCTGCAGACCCGTGTGTTTACGCAAAGCCGCGCGTTTGCGCGGATCTACCGGAATTATGTGGACGACGTGGTGTGCGGCGCGCTGACGCTTTCCGACGGCAGCGAACAGGCCTATGAAGCTTACAAGGCCGCGCAGCAGGCGGAGCAGGAGGGCCGGCACGACCAATACGTGCAGGCCGTTCTGCAGGACTGCCTGGGGCAGAGCGGTCACGGCTCGCCCGCGGCGCTCGGCTGGTATTTGTTCAACGGCTATGTCTCGCTGCGGAAACTGGCGAATCACCAAAAGCATTTTGTAGACGGCAGGATCGAAGTCACAAACGGCTGGTATCAGTATTACAGCGACAGCGGCGAAGAGGGCTATGACATGGACTTCGACTTCAACCGGAACGGCGAAGACCCGCTGGCGCCCACGATGGCGGACGGCGACTTCGGTACGGAGGACATCCAGAGCAGCTTTGAGATTCCCGAAGACGTGCAAAACTGGCTGCGCGACGGCGAATATGCCGTGGAGCTTTGCCATACGGCGCTCAGCACGTCCCGGCATGAAGGGCAGGAGTTCGACGGCTACTATGCGCTGACGCTCGACGAAACCAAAATCGTCACCGACCGCAGCGCGGGCGAAGCGAGCCGGATGCTCTATGTGAATCACTATAAGGATTACGACACGTTCCGCAACGCCTGGGACAGCTACCGGCAGACGCTTTCCGGCATGAAGAACCTCAAGATCGCCGTGGTGGACAACAGCACCGGCCTTGCCGTTTCCAACCTCCCCAAGCTGGACGGCAAGCATTTCGGCCAAAAAGCGCAAGCCTGGTTTGAAGGCTTCGACTGGTACGGCAGCTATGACTTTGCTTCTTCGCAGGCGGTCTATTCCGACGCCTGGCAGCGCGACCTTGACGGCGGGGGCATTCCCTGGCTGATGCTCAACGATATTCCGGTTTCCGCCGGTGCGAACGTCACCGTGTGGACGGCGCTGGAAGACGACCTCATCGGCGACGACACCGACGAAGTGTCGCAGGCCTATCACAACAGCCTTGTTGTGCGCAGCGCCATGTCCGCGCTTTTGAAGTTTGACCTGATCTGTCTGGGCGGCATCGTCCTGTGCGTGCTGTATCTGCTGATCCGCTGCGGGCGCAAGCACGGCGACGACGCGCTGCACTACATGGCCGCCGACCGGATCTTCACCCTCTTGCGCACCGCGATCAACGGCGGGCTCTGCGTCGGGTTCGGCTTCCTCTTTGTGCTGCTGGCGGGCGTGATGTATGACGAAAACCTGCGCGGCTGGCTGATGCTCGGGCTGCTCGGTCTCATCGCCGCGGCCGCCATGGCCTTCCTGATCGACTGGCTGCTCTTTGTGATGCGCCACATCAAGGGCCGCACGCTGTTGAAGAACCTCTTCCTCGTGTGGCTGATCCGCAAGCTGCTTGCGTGGCGCAAAGAAAAGAAGGCCGCCATGGGCGAAAAGCCTCCCGTGGAATACGCCGACCTTCACAAGGACGTCAGACGCCGCGTGCTGCTGCTCGGCTTTTTGCCGAACCTCGTCATGGGCGTGCTCGCCGTGATCTTCATGGGGTGCGAACTGTGGTTCCTCGCGATCCCGCTGCTGCTTGTCATCTTCGGCTATAACGTGTGGCTTGTGGTCTATGTGCTGCGCTATGCCTACCGCGTCCGCGCCGGCATCGAGGCCGTGCACCGCATCCGCGGCGGCGACTATGACGTGCATCTGGCCGTGGACGAAAAGAGCCCCGCGCTGGCGTGCTTTGCCCGCGACGTCAACTCCATCAACGACGGTCTGCACGTGGCCGTTTCCAACGCGATCAAGGACGAACGCATGCGCGCCGAGCTGATCACCAACGTGTCGCACGACCTCAAGACCCCGCTGACCAGCATCATCAACTACGTCGATCTGCTCTCGCGCTGCGATATCCGGGACGAAACGGCGCAGCAGTATATCTCCGTTCTGCCCGAAAAGAGCGCGCGGCTCAAAACGCTGATCGAAGACCTTGTGGAAGCCAGCAAGGCCTCCTCGGGCGCCATGCGCGTGGACCTTGTGGATATGTCGCTGGGCGAGCTGACGAACCAGATCGTCGGCGAATACGACGATGCGTTCGCTGAACGGAACCTCGAACTGATTCTGAACGCCGAGCGCGACGTGCTGGTGCGCGCTGACAGCAAGCTGAGCTACCGCGTGCTCGACAACCTGATGAGCAACGTGAAAAAATACGCCATGCCCGGCACGCGGGTCTATCTGGACCTGACCGAAACCGAAGGCTGCGGCGTGCTCACCTTGCGCAACGTGTCGCAGACGCAGCTGAACATTCCGGTGGAGGAGCTGCTCGAACGGTCTGTGCGCGCCGACGAATCGCGCTCCACCGAGGGCAGCGGTCTGGGACTTTCGATCGCGCAGAACCTGTGCGAGCTGCAGGGCGCCGAATTGCACCTTTCCATCAGCGGCGACCTGTTCACCGCCGAGGTGCGGTTCCCCAAAGCCTAAATCTTCCGATAGGGCTTGCATTTTGCAGGAATCAATGGTAAAATCTGAGTGGGTCGTTTCCGGCGGCCCGCTCATCTTTTTTGCGAAGGAGAAGCGAAGATGGCAAAAGAGAAAAAGAAAAAAGCCGACCCCGGGCCGCAGCACCCGAACAAGATCGGCATCAAAGAGGGCATGGGCGACATGCTCGGCGACGCGGGCAACCTGTTCGTGCTCACCTACGTGTCCTACTGCCTCAAGCTGTTCCACACCGACGTGCTCGGCTTCAGCGGCACAAAATCGGCGCGGCTGTTTTTGTTCACGCGGCTCTGGGACGCGATCAACGACCCGCTGTGGGGCATGGTCGTTTCCAAGCGCAAGCCCTCGAAGGACGGCAAGTTCCGCCCCTATCTCAAATGGGTCTGCGTGCCGCTCGGCATTTCGGCGCTGCTTTGCTTTGTAGACTTTTCCAAATTCACCAGCAACCAGATTCTGATCACCGTGCTCGCCTACGTGACCTATATTGCGTTCGGCATGCTCTATACCGGCATGAACATCCCGTTCGGCTCGCTCGCGTCGGTCATCACCGACGACCCCGACGGGCGCACCCTGCTGTCGACGTTCCGTTCCATCGGCGGCGGCATCGGCGGCGCTGCGCCCCTTCTGGTTGCGCCCCTTGTGATCTACGTGAAAACGGTCAACACCGCCGGTGAAACGGTCAAGGTTGCAAGCGGCACCCGCATGCTGCTGTTCGGCGTGGTGATGGCGATTCTGTCGATCACGTTCTATCTCTGGTGCTACAAGGCGACCAAGGAGCGCGTGCCCTCGGAGGAGGACCCGAACGTCGACCTCAAAAAGACCTATATCGGCCTTTTGAAGAGCCGCCCCTTTGTTTCGGTGGCGCTGGCGGGCATTCTGATCAGCGGCCAGCTGCAGTTCGCCTCGCTGAACCAGTATCTGTTCAAGAACTACTTTGAAAACCCGAACCTGTCCGTCATCGGCACCATGGCGAACTACGCGCCCATGGTGGTCATGATTCTGCTCACGCCGCGGCTGGTCAAGCGCTTCGGCAAGAAGGAGCTGGCGGGCACCGGCTCGTTCTTTGCGGCGGCGGCGGCCGTGGCCATGTTCTTTGTCACGCCGCATCTGGACCGTCTGGGCGCGGCGCCGATCGTCTTCTTCGCGCTGCTCTTCGTCATCGGCTTCGGTTATTCGTTTGTTTCCATCACCAACTGGGCGGTCGTGGCCGACGTGATCGACTATCAGGAATACAAGACCGGTCTGCGCAACGAAAGCGCGATCTACGCGGTCTATACCTTCTGCCGCAAGCTGGGCCAGACCCTCGCCGACGTGGGCGGCATGGTGCTGCTTGAAAAATTCGCGGGCTACGACGGCGCCACGATGAGCAACCTTGCCTACATCGACCAGCCCGCCCGCAGCGCGATGGTCAACACCGTCTCCGACGGTATCCTCTTTATCTGCACGCTGATTCCGGCGATCGTCTATACCCTCGTCTGGGCGCTGATGCAGTTCGGCTATCCGCTGACCAAAGCGCGGCTCGAGCCGGTCTACGCCTATATGCGCGAAAAGCGCGGCGAAGTGATGCAGGAAGCGTAAACCACCTTTGTAAAAAAAGAAAACCGCCGGATTCACCGGCGGTTTTGTGTTATGTCTTAAGACTTGCGCGCGTGGCACTGATCGTGCAGCGCGCAGTGTTCGCAGCCGCAGCCGCAGGAGGTCTGCCCGGTCTTTTTGTCTTTGCGCAGTTTGTAAACGATCAGAATGACGACGGCGATCAGCACGAGTACAAGCACGATCGTGCCGATGTTTGCCTGCAGCCAACTCAACATGGGAATCCCTCCTTTTTCTTTATTACTGAACGGTCAGTTTTGTTGCTTCCTGATACTTTTTGAAGAACAGCATATAGATCATACCGGCAATCAGCGCCAGCGCACAGATGAAACCGATGACGTTGAAATGTCCGGTGCATGCGCCGCCGATCTGGTTGATACACAGGGCGACTGCGTAGGCGAACAGGGTCTGGTAGCCAATGGCGAACCATGTCCATTTGGCGCTGTTCATTTCGCGCTTGATCGCGCCGATCGCGGCGAAGCAGGGCGCGCAAAGCAGGTTGAACACCAGGAACGAGAAGCCGGCGAGAGGCGCGAAGGCCTGTCTGAGCGCAGCGTAAACGGTGGAGCCGGCGGTTCTGTAGATGATTCCCATTGTACCGACGATGTTCTCCTTCGCGATGAGTCCGGTGAACGACGCAACCGTTGCCTGCCAGGTTCCGAAGCCGATAGGCGCGAAGATCCAGGCGACCGCCCTGCCCGCGTATGCGAGAAGCGAGCTCTCGATTTCCTCCTCGGCGAGCATTCTGAACGTGCCGTCGACAACTCCGAAGTAGGTCAGGAACCATACGAGTATCGTGGAGAGAAGGATGACCGTACCGGCCTTTTTAATGAAGGACCAGCCGCGCTCCCACATAGAGCGGAGAACGCTGCCGAGAGTCGGCCAGTGGTACGCCGGAAGTTCCATAACGAACGGAGCGGGCTTGCCGGCGAACGCCTTTGTCTTCTTGAGCATTATGCCGGAGATGATGATCGCCGCCATTCCGATGAAGTACGCGGAGACCGCCACGAGCCAGCTGTTGCCGAAAATCGCGCCCGCGATCATACTGATGAAAGGAATTTTCGCGCTGCAGGGAATGAACGTCGTGGTCATGATCGTCATTTTCCTGTCGCGCTCGTTTTCGATGGTTCGCGATGCCATTATGCCCGGAACGCCGCAGCCCGTGCCGATGAGCATCGGGATGAACGACTTGCCGGAGAGGCCGAACTTTCTGAAAATACGGTCAAGTACAAAAGCGATACGAGCCATATAACCGCACGCCTCAAGGAAAGCGAGCATGAAGAAGAGTACGAGCATCTGAGGAACGAAGCCGAGTACGGCGCCGACACCGGCGACAATACCGTCGAGTATGAGTCCTCTGATTACCGCGCCTGCGCCTTCTTCGGGAACATTGAGGGCATTGAGGAGTCCCTCAAAGAGTGCGGGGACACCGGGTACCCATACGCCGTATGCTGACGGGTCAGGTTCCTCTTCGAATTTTTCAAGAGTTGCCACAGCCTCTTTGTAGTCATCAAGGGAAGCTGTTTCTGTCTCGACGGCAAGAGTCTCCTCGTCTTCGACTTCGTATTCAAAGTCACCTGTGGGAGCTTTGCCGTTTTCTTCGACATAAGCGTCGTAGCCGTCAACGATAAGGGAGGCGGTACCATAGGCTTCGGCATCTTCGTTATAGGCTTTTGAACCGATGCCCAGAAGGTGATATCCGTCACCGAAGAGGCCGTCGTTTGCCCAGTCAGTTGCCGGAGCACCGACACCGACCATTGCAACCCAGTAAACAAAGAACATGATGACCGCGAAAATCGGGAGACCGAGCCAGCGGTTGGTGATGATTTTGTCTATCTTGTCTGACTGAGTGAGATTGTCAGCTGTCGCCTGTTTCTTGTAGCAGGCTTTCAGCATTTCGGAGATATAGACATAACGCTCATTTGTGATGATTGATTCAGCGTCATCGTCGAGTTCCTTCTCGACGGCGGCTATGTCTGATTCGATGTGATCGAGAGTCTCTTTGGGGAGATTGAGCTTTTCGAGTACTTTTTCATCGCGCTCGAAGAGTTTTATTGCGTACCAGCGCTGCTGTTCTTCGGGAAGGCCGTGAACAGTAGCTTCCTCAATGTGGGCAAGCGCGTGTTCGACAGTCCCCGAGAAAGAGTGCTGGGGGATAGTCTTCGTATTTTTCGCAGCTTTTATTGCCGCATCACAGATCTCGGTGAGACCCGTCTCTTTGAGGGCGGAGATCGGAATGATTTTGCATCCGAGCTGACGCGAAAGTTCATCGATGTCTATCTTGTCGCCGTTTTTCTCGACAAGATCCATCATGTTTATTGCCAGAACTACGGGGATTCCGAGTTCCGTGAGCTGTGTAGTGAGATAGAGGTTACGCTCGAGGTTCGTACCGTCAATGATGTTGATTATCGCGTCGGGACGCTCCTCGATAAGATAGTTACGCGCAACTACTTCCTCAAGTGTATAAGGGGAAAGGGAGTATATGCCGGGAAGGTCGGTGATGACTACGTCGTCATGCTTCTTAAGTTTGCCTTCCTTCTTTTCAACAGTTACACCCGGCCAGTTTCCGACAAACTGATTGGAACCGGTCAGGGCGTTGAACAATGTGGTTTTACCGCTGTTGGGGTTACCCGCAAGGGCAATTCTTATGCTCATTTTGTCAAAGTTCCTTTCTATTTAACTTCAATCATTTCAGCGTCTGCTTTACGGAGCGAGAGCTCATAGCCTCTTACCGTGACTTCAACAGGATCTCCCAAAGGAGCGACCTTGCGGACGTATATTTCAACGTTCTTGGTAATTCCCATGTCCATGATGCGGCGTTTTACGGCCCCATCCCCAAGCAGTTTTTCAACCGTCACAGTCTGACCGGTCTTCACTTCTTTTAGCGTCATATTATATTCTCCTATTTTTAAGCCAAGTAAAAAAATTCACCGCGGACTGAAATTAGCAAAAGCTAACCCTTGCGGCAAAAAAATTTCAGACGATGATTTTCTGAGCCATTTCCCTGCTGATTGCGACACGGCTCTCCTTAATCTGGACTATTACGTTTCCCGAAATCTCTGAGACCAATGAGACCTGCGCACCAGAGACAAATCCGAGGTTCTCAAGAAAGCGGCGCACCTCTTCCTTTCCATTGATTTTTTTGATTAAAAACTGCTCGCCAAGTCCGGCCATGCTTAAAGGCATAAGATTCTCCTTGGCCAAGAGAATGTCAAAATGTCCTGACACTCCATTAGTCAGTACTAATATTAGCACCAACTAATGAATATGTCAAGTAATAAGTGATTTTTTTATATAACTATATATGCGGCAATCCAGCCACAATCAGACGGCTCAGCCCAAGGCCACGTCCAAAACCATCATAAGAGCGAATCCGAGCATGAAGGTGATTGTTCCCCAGTCGGAGTGTTCGCCCTCAGCCATCTCAGGGACAAGCTCCTCAATGACGACGTAAATCATGGCTCCGGCGGCAAAGCTAAGGAAGTACGGAAGAACCGGCATGACAAGAGTTGAGAGAAGAATCGTAAGAAGACCGGCCACAGGCTCCACAACCCCGGAAAGAATTCCGTACCAGCAGGATTTTGCCTTTGACAGCCCCCTGGAATGAAGCGGCATGGAGATAATCGCACCCTCGGGAAAATTCTGTATTGCAATTCCAAGGGCAAGACTCAGCGCACCAGCCTCGGTAATCTGTGCGGATCCGGATGCCCATCCAGCGTAAAGGATTCCAACCGCCATTCCCTCAGGAATATTGTGGAGCGTGACGGCCAGAACCATCATCGTCGTTTTCTTGAGCTTGCTTTTCGGCCCCTCCTGCGTCTCATCCAAGTGCATGTGAGGAACGGTCTTGTCCAAAATCAGGAGAAAAACCATTCCGATGCAAAAACCGACGGCGGCAGGAACAAAAGCGAATTTACCGCGAGCAGATGACATTTCCATCGAAGGAATCAGCAGGCTCCACACGGACGCGGCAACCATCACTCCGGCGGCGAAACCGGAAAGCATTTTCTGAACGCGGATGTCCAGCTCCTTTTTCATAAAGAACACAAGAGTCGATCCAAGCGCGGTGCCCAAAAAAGGAATCAAAAGTCCTTTTGCAATTATGTAGTTCATACTAACATTATATTACAGGTCGGAATCTTTTTCAACAAGGGCAGTCTGATTGAGTCTCATCAGGCGACAAGTTCCGCAATGCAAGATTCAACATCCTCCATTTTTGCGGTGGGCTCAAATCTCGCAACCACATTTCCATTTCTGTCCACGACAAATTTCGTAAAGTTCCATTTTATGTCGGGATTGTTTTTGTAGTCCTTGTCAATTTTAGAGAGCAGCAGGTTCATCGCAAACGCCTTCGCACCTTTTCCGAATCCCTCGAATCCTTTCTGCTCCTTTAAAAACTTAAACAAAGGAAGCTGATTCTCTCCGTTCACGTCGGCCTTTTTCATCTGCGGAAATTTTGTGTTGTAACGAAGAGTACAGAATTCATGGATTTCCTCATCGCTTCCCGGAGTCTGTCCCGCGAACTGATTGCATGGAACGTCAACGACCTCAAATCCCTGGTCATGGTATTTCTCATACATCGCCTCAATATCCTTGTAGTGAGGTGTGAATCCGCAGCCCGTGGCAGTGTTTACCACAAGAACGACCTTTCCCCTGAGAGATTCCATGTTGAAATCCTCACCCGACGCTGT
>JAEEGH010032062.1_pt1 | contig 10119 bp, 8 predicted proteins | sample 9134181 | NCBI WGS metagenome assembly JAEEGH01 (sample SAMN16246544, study PRJNA631951) | gut metagenome | biome: gut microbiome; feature: rumen; material: DP-attached | host: Bos | place: Iran: Karaj | collected 2018-10 | reverse complement strand
TATAGGTAAATTCACGCAGGCTGGTGGTGTGGAAAATATCGATGTAAAAGCAATAATAATCTGAGGCAAGCGGATTTTGGTCGTAGCAGAATTGGATGAGTTTCGACTTGCCCATGCGCCGTGGCGACATGAGGCAAACGTTCTCTCCATTGGTGAGCATCTGGATAATGCTCTTGCTTTCTTCTTTTCTGTCGCAAAAGTACTCTGGAGGAATGTCACCTGTTATGATGAAAGGATTGGTAATCATAATACGTTGATTTTGCGGCAAAGATACGAAAATTATACAAATTGCATTGCAAAATTATATATTTTATATTATATGAATTGTATAATTTTTTCAAAAGTAATATATATTATTGTTTTTCAATAATATATTCAAATTTCTTTTTAAGTTTGTCGCGCTTCAGGTAGAGTATAATATAATAAGGTATCAATGCGGCGATGGCAAAGAGGGCGGATAGTCCTTCGCTCAGACCTAATCCGAGGCATACGAACAAAACGACCAGCAATAGGATGATAGGAATGAGATAAGCCAAAATGGCGGCTTTGTTGCCCTGCCCAATGGCCATTTTTACGTTGACTTTCTGATTCATTCCAAAGTCTCTATCTTTGGGTCGGGGTACGGTGAGAATCTTTTCGGCTTGCTCACCCATGCCGCAGGCACTCTTAGCATGGCAAGCCGCACAGGCACTTTGCGCTAGTATCTTGATTTCTAATTCGTCGTCGGTGATTTTCGTGACGATGCCCTCATGGGAAATGGTTCCGCTTTCGTTGTTCATAATGCGGCAAAAATACGATTTTTATGAGTTTGTTGCAAGAAAACCACTATTTTTGCCAATTCTTTAGATTGAAAAATGCCGACAAAAGAGAAGAAAGACGGAAAACTGAATATTTGGCTGCAGGCCAAGGTTCAAGCGGTGAAGGAGTGGTACAATTGCGATGACAACTTCCTGCGCGTGGTGCGTTTTCCAGGGACGAAGTTGCCGCTCATGGATGTGCTGATTAACTTTTTGAAGCTGTTCACCAAGGGTCGTACCGTTGACCGCGCCGCAGGTGTGGCTTTCAATTTCTTCTTGGCACTCTTTCCGCTGATTTTGTTTTTTTTCACGTTGCTTCCCTACATCCCTATACCGAACCTTTATGATCGTGTGATGTTGGCACTTGACGATTTCCTCGTCCCTTCTGGAACAATGGATTATGTAAAGGAAACCATCGATGGCATCATGAACCAACCTCACGACGGTTTGCTCTCCCTCAGTATCGTTTTGTGCTTAGTGTTTGGTTCCAGTGGCGTTGTGGCGGTTTTCAATGGTTTTCGCAATGTCTATGCCGACTATCTCACTTCCAAGGATTTAGGCATGAAAGGTTGGGTCATCCAACGTCTGTTTGCCATCATCATGTTAATCATCATTGGGGCATTGCTGGTACTTTCGGTGCTGCTGATTTCATTGGGTGGCACGGCTTTGGGCTTTTTAGTCTCACATGACATCATCGAAGGCGGTTCGTTTACCTTCTTCTTGTTCAACGTGTTGCGATGGGTGATTGGTATCTTTGCCTTGTGTTTCGCCGTTTCGTTGTTGTATTATTTCGGCAATGTCAGGTTCAACGAGCATTACCGCAAGGAGCTTCGGGTTCCGCGAGCGAATGGCAAGAAATACCGCGAGTTTGTCATTTTCAGTCCAGGTGCCATTATGGCCACTGCCTTGTTTGTATTGAGTACGGTGGCCTTTAACACCTACATCTCCAACTTCTCTCGCTACAATGTGCTGTACGGCTCTATCGGTACCCTCATCATTCTCATGCTTTGGATTTGGATTATTGCCATTTTGGTGTTGGCAGGCAATGACTTGAATTCGGGTATTCGTCGTGGATATGACAAACTGAGTGATGCCGAGAATGAGATTCGTCAACGCGAAATCGTCATTGAGGACCTAAAGAAGCACATTCAGTCCTATCAGAATGCAAAGGAATATCGTGTGCAGCGTATAGAAGAATTGAAGAAAAGCATAGAGGAAAAGAATGCCTTGGTTCAGAATTTAGAGGAGCAGAACAAGGATTACGATTTGATTATCAAGGCTTACCAAAAGTTTGCCGAGCATGAACGCAAGCGTTCTGACGACCAATATAACTTGGACTTTGAGCTGAAGACTGAGATTGAAACACAGGATAAACCATCCTAAACTGATGTCATGGGTATTGTAGCAAGACAGAGTATTAAGGGCACCATTGCTACCTACATTGGGGTGGCGGTGGGCATCATCACAACTTTTTTCATCCAGACGAAAGCCCTTCAGCCTGAGCAGATTGGCTTGATTGACATCTTGTTGCAATGCTCATTGTTGTTTGGTGGCTTGGCGCAATTGGGTACCACCTCGTCGGCCATGCGCTATTATCCTTTCTTCAAGGACGAGGAGCACCGTGACCACGGCTTCTTTGGCTGGACAGTATTGGTGCCGTTTATTGGATTTGCTTTCTTTTTGTTGACGTTTTTCGCTTTCAAAGGGTCTATCGTGCATTTCTTTACAAAAGATTCCGAGGTCGGGACTGATTTGTTCGCCAAATACGTCAACTTCGTCATACCGTTGGCATTTTTCATGCTCTACATCTCTGTTTTTGAGACGAATAGCAACCTCTTATTGCGCATCGTACTGCCCAAATTCATCCGTGAGGTAGGATTGCGTGTGGGAACTTTGGCCATCTATTTGCTTTATTATTATAAGATTATTGACTTTGATGGTGTAATAGTATCATTCTGTGTACTATATGGTTTGGCCACTTTGGTCAATATCGTCTATTTGCTTTCATTGAAACGTGTCTCGTTCAAGATTGAATGGGACTACATCAAACCCGAGCTGAAACGCGATTTTCTGTTTTACACCTTATTTATGATAACTGCGGCCTTAGCGGGCAATGTAATTCCGATGTTGAGCAAGTTTTTTGTAGCGGGCGAGGCGGGTTTCCGCTTGGCTGGTGTGTTCACCATTGCTACCAACATCGCAGCGGTCGTCGAGATGCCATATCGTTCTTTGGGTGCCATTTCTCGTCCTCATATCTCTGAGGCCATGGCCAAGCAGAATGTAAAGCAGGCTAATGTTTTGTGCAAAACTGTTGCTTTGCATCAGTTCATCGCGGGTACATTCGTCTTTTTCCTCATTTGGATCAATATTGATTTCATCTTCGATTTGTTGCCCAATGGCGATATTTACCGTTTGGGCAAATGGGCGGTGCTGCTTCTCTCGCTGAGTCGGCTCCTCTTTTCCACCCTTAGTGTGGCTTCCACGGCACTCAGTTATTCGAAGTACTATTATTACTCGCTGATATTCACCATCTTGCTTGCCACTACATCCATCATGCTGAACCGATGGCTTGTGCCAAAATGGGACATCAATGGCGGTGCTTTGGCCAATGTAGTATCGTATTTCATTTATTATATCCTGCTGTTGTCTTTCATCAGGTGGAAGATTGGGGTGAATCCAATCTCCGTGAAGATGTTTCCTGTGGCCACCATCGTATTGGTCATGTTCGGCCTTAACTGGCTGTGGACTTTTGCGTTAACGCCTCGGTTTGCAGGTCTTCTTGTCAAACCCATTTTCGGATTGGGCATCGATGCGGTATTGAAGTCGGTCGTTTTGTTTGTTTTGGGTCTTGGGACACTCTACAAACTGAAGGTCTCGTCTTCAGTCAATGACTTGATTGACAAAGGGCTGAAGATGGTTCGATGGCAATAATCTGGATTAGCGCGTTACATTCAACTTGCGGATAATTCTGCCTTGATCAGTCAGTATTTCAATGGTATAAATTGATGAAGTCAAATTGTTGAGGCTGATTTCCATCATGTCTCTATGGTCGCCTTCCTTTTCGATGAGGCATTGCCCAAGCAGGTCAAACAACCTGATGCTAATAATCCCTTCGGCTTCGATGAACACTTTGTCGTGGGCGGGATTGGGGTAAACCTTCAAAGGAAGTATTGGGTTGTCGTCAATGTCGAAGAAGCCTGCATGGATGACGATTTGCTGTTCGGTGTATCCGCAGATGTTCCAAGCCCTGACTTTCAGGGTTGTTGTGCCTGGTGATGTGGTTAGCAAAGTGCAATGTGTTCCCGAGGTGTCCACAATCCAGTCTGGACCTTCACAAATCCATTCGTAATGCGTTGCAAATGGCACGGAATCAATATAATATCTATATTCGTTATGGACGAATTCGGTCGAAACAAAGATGTCTTGTAGACCCATGATTTCAGGAATCGGTTCAAGATGATGCCAAACAACGAGATTCATGCTGACCACAGAATCGCAGCCGATGCTTGTGACGAAAGACTGCTCATATTGTCCCGACTGCGTGTATTCGTGTCCGTTCCAAACAAAGCTTTCGCAAACGGTGGTATCCAAGGCAATGTCGTATGACTCCATCATATTAAGGTGTAAGGTGACAATGCTGTCGCAGCCGTTGGCAGCCGTAAAGGTTTGCTGATACTCGCCACTCTCCGAGTAGATTTGTCCATTCCAGTCGTATTCCCCACAACCCATATATGTAATTTGGTGTTCGACGTTGTGTTTGATGTAAAGGCTCAGGGTCACGGTGCTGTCACAACCATACTGGTTGGTGAAGGTTTGCTCGTAGGCACCGCTTTCAGTGAGTGTCATGTCGCCCCACTCGTATGATTCGCAGGCATAAATGGGGTAGGGCACGAAGTATACGTCTGGCTGATGGATGGTCAGGTCAAGGGTGGCGATGCTATCGCAGCCCCATTGGTTGACCAAAGTGGCTTGGTAGATGCCTGATTCATTGTAGGTTTGGCCATTCCATTCGTAAAACTCACAACTTGACGCTGTGGCGTAACCCGTACTTGACGAATGCACTGAGATTTGTACGGAATTGCTGTAGGAAGTACCATCTTCATTAGTGGCCCACAGACGCAGATACCAGCCATCGAATGTCACATCCAAAATTTGTCCAGTATAGGCAATGGGGCTGGTGAATGTTACATCTTCAGCGATTTCCCATCCGTAACTGTTGGCGTTGACCAAGTTAGGCGTGACCAATTCTATTGGGCCTTCATCGCAGATAACAGGAGGTTCATAAAGGTGGCCTATGTTAGGCAATGGCGAGAATTCGAGGTTGCGGATGGGCCTGACGGCAAAAATGCCTCCGTAGTTGGGGGTAATATTGTTTTTTTGGCATAAGCCGATATAGGCATTCCACCCCCAAGCCTCTTCGGGGTACGGTGACCCGAAATGGACATACCAAGCTCCTTCAGTGTTTTCTTGGGTGCTCGACCAGTAGGGATGTAGTCCTAACTTTTCACCTATGGATGCTAAAGTTGATTCGTAAAAAATGGCATTGACATACAACATCTTCAGTTGTCCAGCAGCGGGCAAATACCATCCGTTCTCAATGTCAACCATACCAGCAGCATACTGTCCAGTATAGCCAGTAGATTGGTAATGATTACGGATTGCCAGAGTGTTGGCATATCCGGTCGTATCCGCGAATACAGTGGTCAGGTAATCGTTGTTTGTAATGACGGCATGATTAAGCCCTTCTATTTCATCAGTCAACCCCCACGGGACAGCTAATGCCGCATCATGCAAAGCCACCATCCAACCAGAGGAACCATCCTCGTTGAGATAGAACACCACTCCCTGACTGCCGTCGGGGTTGGTGATTACTTGTCCTAAGTGATATCCTTGCGCATTCAATCCTAATGCGGAGGAAAGGCAGAGCAATATGGTGATGATAGTTGTTTTTTTCATGGCTTTGAGAATTTAGAAGTTTCTGATGCTGCGAATTGACATGCCGATGCCTGACAATTCGACTCTTGATTTGGTGATGGCACCCATCGCACCGCTATAGCTACTATACAAGGCGCAGTCATTGTCGAACCCGTATACCGAGGAAGACCAGTAAATCCATTTGCCTTTCATCATCGTGCCTCCAATTATTTTGAGTGAATTGTTGACAATGGTGGCGTTGCCATATAAGATGTTCAGTTGGCCGAGTGCTGGCCAATACCAGCCGTGTTCATAATCGACCGCCCATGCGCCGGGGTATTTGTTGTGGTCGTATTGCGATGCGGCACGCAGGAACCCGGTATTGTCGTATCCGTCAAGGTCGTAAATGGCCTCGCGAATGGATTGCCATCCTGTTAGCCCCCATGGGAGTACGCATTCGTATGACCAGTATATTTGATTGGCTTGGATTTGTGGGTGGAGTACCCATCCATGTTGTCCCGTTTCGTCGACGTAGAACACCACACCGATGGCACCTCCTGTATAGTTTTGTGGGTGTACAATGGTGGTGTCGGTTCCTTGTACGCATAGAATGTCGCCGACGCGGACGAACTGGCCGAAGCTAAGCAGGGAGCTTAGGAAGAATGCTATAAGCAGTATGGTTTTTTTCATGGCGAGTAATTTTGTAGATTTTTCGCTGCAAAGGTAAGAATAATTTTTGGTTTTATCAAAAAAAGTGGAACGAAAAAAGCTGTAATGAAAAACGATATCAGCCCCTTGTTACAGCGGCTTCATAATTAATCTGTAAATATTACGTAGCGTTTCTTGATTAAGGGAAACAGGATTGTTCTTAAGCCTTGTGGGGTTTACGGAGAGGGTTAATGTTTCCAAATCATTATTGCAGTTTGTGGATTTTGGATGCTCCAGTCCCATGGTCGTAAGCATTGAGCGTATAAATAGAATGGCTTCTTGGACTGTGGTGTACCCAAGGACTTTTGCAATGCTTTTAAACACATTTGAAATATAATCTTTACCACGCAGGTCAACACATTTTTCAGTATGGGTTAACATATATTCCCAAATTTCAGGCAGGCAGATGGCAACGGCATGTCCGTGAGGTAATCCGAAAAGGGAAGTAATCTTATAGCTCATGGCATGAGGAGCTGTCGTCTGGGTGATGTTAATTGCACGGCCTCCATAGTTAGCAGCAAGCATAATCTGTGCGGCAGACTCGTCATTATTCTCAAAAATGTATTTTTTCCAATTAGTCACAATGAGTTCTATTGTTTTTTTGGAGAATTCCTTGCTCACATCAGTGCTATTGATGCTCCACCATGACTCAATGCCTTGGCATAAGGCATCCATCATGGTGCATTTCTTCTGATACAGCGGCAATGTTTTCAGAACTTTGGACTCCAAGATGGCTACATCGGGTATGATACTGTCGTGCGTCACACTTTGTTTTTTGCCATCATGGTAGATAACAGCATATCGAGTGGATTCAGAGCCTGTTCCAGCTGTAGTCGGGATGGCGATGAGTTTCACACAGGTATCCTTGTATTCCTGTTCCAGATAGAGTTTATCCCTCTCCATTTTACAATAGAGTTTGATGCACTTGGCTACGTCCAAACTGCTACCACCTCCTATGGCAAGAATGGTGTCACAATTGCTTTCTTGGAACAAGTCTACACCCTTGCACACATCTTCGTAAAGAGGGTTGGGTGTAAACTGGTCGAATGCGACGTATGGCACATCCATCCGCTCTATATCATTCTTGATACTGAGGAAAGGAAAACTGCTGTCGCACACAAGGAACACCTTGGTAGAGCCTTTGAGGGCTTCACCAAGGCTATCGATTCCTTTTAAGATTTTTTGCATGATTCGTTATTTGGATAAGAAGCTCATCAAAGCTTCTTTGTTCTGAATAGGTGTGGTAGTTGGTCTTCCCAAATCCTTACGGTTGCCTTTTTTCACCTTAACTTCCAACAAAGTCGGGCTTTCAAAACCATTTGTATTTCTCAGAATGGCTTCCAAATCAATCTTGTTGTCCTCACTATATGCGGCTTTGTAACCTACAGCCTTGGCAATGGCCGGAAGGTCAATCTTCAAACCCACAGTGGGCTGACCACCCACGCTGTCGTGGGCTCCGTTATTGAACACCACGTGGACGTAGTGCTTCGGGGACTTGTTGCCCACAATGGCCATGCTGCCCATGTGCATAATGGTGGCACCATCGCCATCGAAGCACCACACGCGGCGCTCGGGTTGTGCCAAGGCAATGCCAAGGGCAATCTGAGAGGCATGACCCATGCTGCCAACAGTAAGGAAATCGCGTTCGTGACCTTGGTTCATAGCGGTACGGTATTCAAACAACTCGCGGCTGATCATACCGGTGGTTGAAACGATGCAATCCTTTTCGTCAAGAGCGGCAGCCACGGTTTGAATAGCCTCCTCGCGATTCAACCTGAGGTCATTTTTCTCCACGTTCTGGAGCTTGTACTCATCGAAGGTGTCCTTCTCAATCACCAAGGCAAACATATCCTTGTTTTGAAGAGCTTTCAAGGCTTTGGCAATCTGTTTCTCAGCCTTGTCCTCCTCCTTGGCAAGCACCTCATAGTTGATGCCCATCACGTTGAGCAGTCCGGTGGTCACCTTGCCTTGCTTTACATGCTGAGGCTCGTCGTGTACGCCCGGGCGGCCACGCCAGCCAATGAGCAGCAACACAGGGATGTTGTACACCTCCTGGTCAGTCAATGAGGCCAGAGGGTTGATGATGTTGCCCTCCCCGCTGTTCTGCATATATACGCAAGCAGGCTGACCTGTAGCCAGATAGTGACCGGCAGCCAAACCCACGGCAGCACCTTCGTTGGCGGCAATGATGTTGTGTGCGGAATCGAAGTGGTCGGTAATGTAGGCACACATGTTCTTCAGCAGAGAGTCAGGCACTCCTGCAAAGCAGTCGATGCCGTTCTCTCTCAGTTTCTCAATAAAAAACTCAGGTCTAATCATTTTTTTGTTCCCGGTATTAAGCTAAGTATTTCATTGACAGGCATGCAGTAATCATTACATGCTTCAAGACTGCGTTGGTGTGTCAAGATACTTTTGGCACAATTGACCATGGCAGGATATGCAGCGCGCAGTAAATGATTGGCATAAATCACAACGTTTATGCCCCACGAAGCCAATTCGTCTTCAGTAAATTGGTTGTATGTAGTCGGAACTGCTACGATTGGGGTATCTACGTTCTTCTCTCGAAAACGCAGACAAAACTCATTGATGTCTATTCCGTCTTTGTTTTTTGAATGAATCATGATGCCGTCGGCACCTGCAGACACGTATGCAAAGGCACGTTCGAGTGCATCTTCAACAGGTTTGCCTGCGATGAGACTTTCGATGCGGGCAATGATCATAAAGTCTTCTGTGATTTGGGCGTTTTTGCCAGCTTTAATCTTATTGCAGAAGTTTTCGATGCTGTCTTGCGTTTGTACGGCATCGGTGCCGAAAAGAGAATTCTGTTTCAGCCCTACTTTGTCTTCGATGATGACAGCTGATATACCAAGACGTTCCAGTGTGCGGACTGTAAATACAAAATGCTCTGCTTTACTGCCGGTGTCTCCATCGAAAATGACAGGTTTTGTGGTGACTTCCAGTGCATCATTCAAGTCGTGAAGGCGAGTGGTGACATCTACTGCTTCGATATCGGGTTTCCCTTTGCTGGTACTATCGGTGAGACTTGATGCCCACATGCCATCAAACTCCTGTTTTTTCCCATTGATTTCTACAAAAGTGTTCTCGATAATGAGTCCGGTCAGACCGTTGTGGCTTTCCAGGACACGGACAATCTTTTTGGCTCCGATAAGGCGGCGTAGCCTTTTCAGTCTAATTTCAGGGGTGGTGCCGATTTCTTTCAATCGTTGGTTCATGGCCGTGCTGCTGATGCCTTGAGTGTAGGGGATGTCAATGACTTGGCCTCCCCATTCAGCCATAGCCTCAATGATGCGTTGACGTGTTTTGGCTTGTACACCTTCTTTCCAATCATCACCGTGTACTACATAGTCGGGCTTAAGTTTGCGTAGGTTAGGCACATAATCTAGTGTGGTTTGAGGTACTACACAGTCAACACCTTTTATGTTGCTTACTATCTCGGCTCTTTGTTCATAAGTCAGGTAAGGCAGACGTTTATAGCTTGCAATGGCAGCATCAGTAAGAACTCCTACCGTGACACGTCCCAATTTGACGGCTTCGTGTATGATGTTCAAATGCCCTGGGTGAATCATGTCGGCACTCATGCCGACGTAAACAGTTTTTTGGGAATCCATTATTTGTTGGGTTTTCAGTGATTAATCTTCGATTCTATTCAATAGTCTCCCATATTCTCCAGCTAAGGCTT
>JAEEGH010031978.1_pt1 | contig 10119 bp, 12 predicted proteins | sample 9134181 | NCBI WGS metagenome assembly JAEEGH01 (sample SAMN16246544, study PRJNA631951) | gut metagenome | biome: gut microbiome; feature: rumen; material: DP-attached | host: Bos | place: Iran: Karaj | collected 2018-10 | reverse complement strand
CATACATAGAGCCTCCTGCCTGTGAAGCATCCAATTCACGGGTGAACTTGTCACCCCACAATTTGGATTCAGATACGTTGATATCAACCACCTCACCTATTACTCCACTCTTTATCATCGTAATCAGATGATTGAATGCAGGTGAGTGAGCCGTCTTGTTGGCTTCCATGAGAACAACACCGTTATTCTCTGCCAACTCAAATAATTCCCTAGCTTCATCTCCATTGAGGACTAAAGGTGTCTCGCATATAACATGCTTTTTATGTGAAAGAGCCTTTTTGCATTGTTTGTAATGACATAGGTGCGGGGTTGCGATATATACGGCATCAACCGATTCAAGCATCTCATCATAACTCGTATAACAGTGGTCAATCTGATGCTTATCAGCATAAGTTCTGGTCTTTTCCTGGTCAATATCATATATGCCTGTCGCCTTGACATAATTGACAACCTTGGATTCAGAAACAAAGCGTTCAGCAATTCTACCGGCCCCTACGATACCGACTCTGATGTCTTCTTGTAAATCCTCGCGGAGCATCGTAGAGGAAATACCTTCAGTACGGGGTAGATATACCACTTGACAGTATTCATTCAGGTAGTCAAACTTCCCTTCCCAATCTGATCCAATGGCAAAGATGTCAACATCATATTTCTGGATGTCATCAATTTTTTGGCCCACATAGTCCTCAATAATAATTTTATCGGCAAGTCCAGTTGCCTTTACAGCTTCCACTCTTTCAAGAACGTTGTTCTTGACATTCAGTTTGCCACGTTCGCGGTCAAAACTATCGTTGGTGACCCCTACAATAAGGTAGTCGCCTAATGCCTTCGCACGTCGTAACAGATTAACATGTCCTTGATGCAACAGATCGTATGTGCCGTATGTAATAACCCGTTTCACCTTAGTAGTTTCTTTAGATTATTATATAAGCCACTTTAATAGCAGTTCTATGTTCAGCAAACTAATCGCCATGTTTTTTTTGACTGAATCGAATCCTTTTTTTATCGGATAAACTCCTTGCTGTTTCATTTCATCCAGCACGGTGTTGTTTATATCAGTCCCTTTACGTTCCTTTCTCTTTCTGATCATTGTAAATAACATGCCCAAAAGGATGTTATTGCTACGTTGATAAAATAGAAGTGAAAGTTCAGGATCTGTTTCTTTGATGTGTTCTGAGAATGAGTAAAATGATTTACTGATAGTGATATTGCTGATATCCTTTCGAAGTAACTTCTTGGCATCTTTCGACTGTGTTGTTGAAAAGGGGTTATGCATGTACAGATACGTAACATAGTCAAATGTATATACACTTTTCGCATAATAATATATCCGATGGGACAGTTCGGTGTCCTGACTTGTGATGCCTGGGATAAATCGCAAATTATTATCTATAAGGATAGATCTTCTTACAATCATGTTACAGACTGATTGTGGATGGTACCCCGTCTGTAACAACTCTCTTCCAGACTTATGAGTATAGCTACCGTCTCTTTGCTCGAATGTGGCAGGTTGTCCCTCCTCAAAGGTTTCAATAACGGTCTTGATAATATCTGCATCTGGATGATTCTCCAAAAAAGAGAAAATATAATAGAGGTCGTGTATCAACATATCATCAGAATCCACACACCACAAATACTCTCCATGACATTCCCTGATTCCGTAATTACGAGCAACGCTCTGTCCTTGGTTTTCCTGAGTAAGATAAATGAAATTATCGTATTTCATCGCATAACCCTTTGCGATTTCCGGTCCTCTGTCTTTTGACCCATCATTAACAATGACAACCTCATACTCACTTTCAGGCAAATCTGAATTTAAAATAGAATTCAAACATGCTTCTAAATACTTCTCAGCATTGTACATAGGTATGACAAAACTCAATTTCTTCTTTTTAACTGTCATATTATTATAATGATTTGCACATAAATTCAATTAATAAACTAATTTAAATTTTCTAATCCACCCCCTATTCAGCATAACAATTTTCAGAAGAAAAACAACAACCGCATATACCAATTTCTTCAGCCGGGACTTCCCAACCGTATAAAACAGCCGGTTGTAATCATCCTTCTTTCCCATAAAGACAGAAAAATCTTCTGCCACTCTTGGAGGAAGTATTCGAGCGATTGCCTCTTTTCTCAACTCTGTATCGTGCTGGTCTGCACTTGTTGAACAGCTAATCCCTGTTGTGTCAAAAAGTGTTACATTGATATTAATATGCTGATAAGTCACATTACGAGCAATCAAATGATACATGAAAAACTCCCGGTCGCCCGCTATTTTAAATCTCTCATCGTAAGGATGGGTATCAAACAATGATCTTTTGATAAAAGACGATGGATGAGGCAAGCTGCCAAGAATGAAATATTCCATCGTTACCTCTTCTGGTGCTTCCATTGAGCCGCCTCTGTCATTGATGATATTTCCGCATACCACATCTGCATTAAACGAATGATTAAAGACAACTGTTAAAACATTCTTTTCGCACAGGGCATCCCCAGAATTCAAAAACAGCAGATACTCCCCATGAGCAGCAAAGGCACCCTTATTCATTGCATTGTAAATACCCTTGTCGCGCTCACTAACCCAATAGTCTATCTTGTCAGCATATTCTTTAATAATCTCTACGCTACCGTCTGTGCTGCCTCCATCAATGACAACATACTCAAAATCCAAAAAAGTCTGACTGACAACACTTTCTATTGTCTTTCTCAGACCATCCCGATTGTTGTAGTTGATGGTTATGATGGAAAGTTTCTTATTTTTCTCCATTTCCAAACTTCAGTTTCTTAATCCATTCACTCCTAAGCCGTAAGTTCAGTACTCTCAGCAGGAGCACATTCACACGATACACGATTTGCCGAACAGGGGGTATCTGCTCCACCGTCGTAAACAACTGACGATATGGGGTGCAGCCAAATACATAATCCTCATAGTCTGCCAGAATTCGTTCTGGAAGGCACTTCTCCAACTCCGTCCGAACTTCCTTACGGGATATTTCGCTGTTTATCATACTGATACCACCACCCTCAAAACGAGCTATCACTATAGAGATATGCCTATATGATGCATTACGATAGACCAACTCATGCATAAAGAACTTCCAGTCGGCAGCACTGCGCATCGCCTCATCGTAGGGATGTTCCCTCAGCAGCTTGGTCTTGATAAAGCTGGCCTGATGATACAATGTGCTTTTATAGAATGTCCGCATCGTGACCTTATCCGGGTTTGGTGAAATATTACTCTCACTAAAACAGATGTCGCCACATACGATATCTTCTCTCAGTCCTTGTTTAACAACATTTTCAATGACATCCTTTGAATAGAACTCATCCCCAGAGTTCATAAAAATGCAATACTCACCATGCGCTGCCTTTACGCCCTTGTTCATTGCCGGATAGATACCGCCATCGGGCTCACTCACCCAATAGTCTATCTTTGAAGCATATTCCTTAATAACATCCACACTGCTATCGGTACTTCCACCGTCAATGACAACAAATTCGTAATCACGTGATGTTTGGCACACGACACTCTCTATCGTGCGCCGCAAACCTTCAGCATTGTTATAGTTGATGGTAATAATGGAGACAATCATATTCTTTTCAAAAATTAGAACTTGCCTTTCAAAAAGCATAGATGCCTTTCAATAAAGACATCTATCCACGCACATATAAACGCTGTTGAAAGAATCAATATCACAACAGAAATAACACCGGGGATTGTGACTTGCCAATAGACATAGCCCCTAATCAACAAAACCATTACACTCTCCTGCAACAGATAGATTGTCAAAGTATGCTTTCCTAAATATTCCAACCATCTGCACTTGCCTATTTTCTGGCATATCACAAATAGTGCCAAAGATCCGGAAACGCCCATCAACAAACATAGCCAAAAGTTTCCCCAAAACACACCAAGAATTCCAACTATATACGGACATGCCAAACCAATTTCAAAGTATTTCATCATGATGGCCACACCAAGAAATGCCCCCCCCAATAACAAAAACATAACATCCTCATGTTTTCGTGGCTTGTGATTGCGCAACATGACTCCAACGAACAGAAATGGAAGCAGCACCAAGGCATGTTCAAAATACCATAGGTTAAGCACAACCTTCTTATTATACAAAGAACAGCCAATCAACATCAGCAGCATTAATAGCAGAAACTTCCATATGTTATTGCATTTTACGTATTTCAAGATACAGTACATAACAATCTTAGCTACAAACAATGCCGTCAAGAACCAAGGGCCGCAAGTAATCAAAACACTCCAGTAGTTTTGTTTCAAGAAATTCTGGTATGACAACCCCTGCGAACTAAAGAACAATGTAATCCACGATGACAGGAATACGCCTATCAGAATGCTGGGCAGTATCAGGCTTTTGAGATTCTTGATTAGAAAATCCCAAAACTTGATTTCAAAATTTGTGCAATAGCCCGTAATGACGAAGAAAGCTGGCATATACCATGTGATGAACAAGATGTGCGTGTGCTCAACAAACTTGAAATCATCTGTCCCGGCAAAGTCGTGAGCAAAATATTGTACATGCCCAAGCAGAACTATGAGAATGAGTATGCCTTTGGCAATGTCTATCCAAGGTTGCCTTTGCTTCTTCGCCACATTAATATTTTTCTGAATTACGTTCGACATTATTCAAATCCTCGTTTGCAACGACCTCAGCACAATAGAGATCTTGTCTTTAAGGGAAAACAAGTCAGAGTCTTTCAGCATCTGTACGCCCTTTATCCAATGTCCCCACGTCATTGCGTTCATTGTTGAAATCAGCGTAATCTTATTGTATATCGGCAGATAGTCAGCCACATGCTGCCGGTAAAACCGTTGCCAGTCATCAGCCATATCGTTTGTCTCTTCCCGCTGCTCCTGAAGCCACCTGGAGAATTGCAGTCTCGCCTTGAACTTCTCCAGCCCATATTTCCTGTCACCAGAGATATTGATGTCGCTCCAGCGGAACCGCACCAAATGCTCCTGACTATTGACGACACCCCGGTCTGACATCATCAATGCCGTGGCATCATCAGAAGCCCAGGCTTTTGGGAAATTCACGAAGCCGCCCTTCTCCACCAAAGCACTCCGCTTAAAGATATACTGCGGTATGCCGCCCTTCATCCCATGCATCAAGTGATAGCGGAACTCAACAGGAGAAAGATACTCCTTATAGCAACTGTCGATATATTTGATTTCATTCCGGCTGTCAACCTGCAAGATCCTTGCCCTAAACAGGTTCACATCAGGATATTGCTCAATCAGCGGGACAAACGTAGAAAGAAAGTTTGGCTCATACAGGTCATCATCAGTAGCCAATATCACATAATCACCCTTGGCATATTCCAAGCAATGGTTCCACTGCGCAACTAGATCTTTCCCACCGATGTTCTTCCCGTTGCGATGATACGAAACACGTTCATCGTTACAGCCAGCAACGATTTCGCGAATAGAATCTGGCGAGCAGTCATCCACAACAATCAACTCAAAGTCTTTATAGTCTTGAGCAAGTATGCTGTCAATAGACTCACTGAGATATCGTCCTTTATATGCTGGAAGTACGAATGAAAAAGTCATAGAATGGATGATTGTTTTACTGATGCTGACAAAATGGAATCATGGTTTTGACCTTGTTTGTCACGATTTGTCTTACATTGGGCTCTAAGCCCTTGTAATATATGAGGGGAACGGATAGGCCGATACTAACAGACGTGACAATAAGTAATCGGATGAACCCCGTCTCCATATTCATGTGGATTAGTAATGGCGGTATGCTGCAGATGATGATAAACAGACTGGTCTTTACAACTACTTCTTTGATATATCTTTGGTATTGGAATCCTATATACTTTGTCAATATCCATACGTCGAATAGTAATGCTCCGGGGAATGCACATACTGAAACCAAATATGCGATGGTGGGATTGGCACCGAGCTTCATGGCTACGTATGATATAGGAACAATGGCCAGGTAAACTATTGATGATGTAATGTTGGGGAGTTTCATCTTGCCAACGGCATTGATGCCGTATCCTATGGGGAAATCAATGCCTTGAATCATTATCTGAATGATGGATAGCCTGACAAACGTTGACGCATAGGGGGGGACGTTACCCAACCAGAGATGCAACACGGTTTCAGACTCAATGAATAGCGGAATACCGAACAGCATGCAGAGATAGGAAGAATACTTCGCACAGTAGATAATCAGTTTCTGCATCTCTGATATGTTGCCATTGGCGTATGTCTTGATAATCTGGGGACGCATGGCTGTCTGGAAATTAAATACGAACTGACTGACAATATTGCTGATAGAACCAGCAACGCCTCTTGCAGCATTTATGACTGTTCCGAAAAACATGTTTAACAAAACGGTTATTCCCTGTCCATTCAAAGTAAAGGCTACAGCGCCTATTGCATTCCAACCAATATAGTTGAACATGTCCTTATACAGCTGAAGATCCACCTTTAGCTTGAAACTACATTCTATATATTTCCATAGGCAGAATGATGTATAAAAGGCGGACGTCATTAGACTAACAATGAAATAGAATAATGCATACATCTGGAGCTTGTCTGTATCAACGACGACAAGTAGATAGACTATCAACAGCTTCATGACTACATCGAAGATGGAGATGTAGGCATAAATACCCATGTCTTCATGGGCAGTGATGCATGCAGAGAATGGAGTTTGTAAAACGCTGAGACACCCTGTTATAAGAGATAGATGGAATACGAATAATGCTACCGACTCTCGGCCTGCTTCAATGTTTAATTTGTTCTCAACATACCATAAACCGAAAGTTTCTCCAAAAATGAAGATAAGCAGGGCTAAACCAATATGGAGTGCCAGCGATGCAGCAAATACCTCCTTTAGACGTTTTTCATCGTCAATTCCAAGTTGGAATGTAATGAACCTTACTGTTCCTTGTGATATATATCCATTAAGGAAAGCAAGCAGTGTGACAAAGCCTCCAACGACGTTGTAAAGACCAAAGTCATTGAAACCAAGGGCACTGAGGATGACTCGTGACGTGAACAAGGATATGAACATCGTCAGCAAGAAACGTCCATAGAGCATGATGGTGTTCTTGGCTATTTTTGTGTATTTTGGTCCTTCGGGCATTAGATTTTGACTACTTTTATGACAGGTTCAAGTTCGTATTATGTATTATACTCTTAATGTAGCCAAGCACTTTTTAGTTATCCATAAGAATGGGATGGCGGTCAGGTAACTAATTATAAGTACTCCTCCCAGAATAAAAACTGGATACTTTAATGAATATACTTCTTCTCGGAACAGATAACAGCAAAACCACGTGTGAATCATCCATATAGCCATGGATTTATGTCCTAATTCCATGATGATGACGATTCCTTTTATCAGAATGCTTCTGTCTTTGGATATTGATAGCATGGGGAGAACACAGGGACGGGTTCCTGTTTTCAGGAATAGATTCTCACACAGATCTCACAGATCTCACAGAAATGCGGGGCCGGATAATGATAAATGGCACACAGATCTCACAGAACGATGGATGAGGGAAGAGGGAAGATGTTACTTGTCCCTCTGTTTCCCGACGGAACTGTACTCATTTCATAGATCAAGTTTGGGAGTGGCAGGGGACGGGATTCTGACACATATTCTCACAGAAAGATGGATGATGGATAATGGATGATGTATGATGGAAAAATGTCACACAGATCTCACAGATCTTGCATCAGTGAAGGGATTGGCTGCTCATAAAACTACAAATGACAATTATTCACGCGAAAGACTTGTCGCTGTGGAGAGCTCAGCAAGTGAGTTATGAATGTCCACCTGATGGAGAGAGTTGTTCTGGCTCTCTGTTGTCATCTCTTCTACCAGACGAGTGTATTCCGCATCCACCAGGTTGACTGCACTTTGCGGGCCACGTTTTGGAAAAATACTCATAAGCACCACCTCGTCGGCCAGCAAAGATACCCAGTAGATGAGACGGAACCCATTCGACTTTGACAGATTTTGGCCAGAATTAGGCAGGCGAAGCTTTACAATACGAAAATCTTCCAGCTGTCGCACACGGTCGTTAGACTCACGCAGAATCTTATCATCCATAACTTTGAGTTGATCACAGATGTCCTTTACTACCGACATATAGCCCTCACGTTGCTTTTTCGTGAGATTGACAAGATGAGTGCGAAACGTTGATGAGGTGAAGAAGTTCATCCTTTCAGATGTTCTGTAAGGTTACGCTCTGCTTCAAGGCATTGCTGATTACGCGGAATGTCAATGTTCCAAACCTGAAGGTCACTACACAATTCTTGGAAGTCACTCACGCAATCATGATATATTTCCACCGTCGTTTTTAATCCGGGATAGAGTGGCGACTCCATCAGTTTCTCATATAACTGATCCATGAGTATCAGAATGGGAGTAGAATGTGCAAGGAGCTCCGTGGTCTCCTGTATGTCAAACTCTGTGAAATGGCTGCGCACAAGCTCAATAAGTGCATTCGTCTCATCGGTAATGCTTATCAATTCTTTCTTGACAACAAGAACATTGTCAAGATAATCGTCAACATCGAAACGCTGCTGTGCAATCTCAGCTGTCTGATGCCGCACTTTCGTATATGACTTCTTTATCTCTGCTATGCACGTACACATATTGTTACTCCTTTCTGTAGTTAATGCGTTGCAAAAATACACATAATATCTGAGACTGCCAAATTTTCCTTAGTTTTTTCGCTAAAGTTTGTAAAGGATGATTCTCACACAGATCTCACAGAACGATGGATGATGGAAGAGGGAAGAAGGAAGAGGGAAGATGTGTATAAGATGGATGATGTTTGATGGATGATGGCTGATATTCTTTAGGGCTTCGAACTGAGCAAGGAGATTGTTTCTGTGAACTCCGCGATTATGGCACTTAGTTCGGGATTGTCATTCCTGACAATGATAGCCGTATAGTTTTCAATTCCTTCTTCGTCTTTCAGGGAAGATGCCACAAAGGTATATTGAGCCTTGCGCTCATACATTGAGAACCAGCGCTCAAAAAGACGATTGCGTAGTGCCTGCTTCTTGTCGCCTGTCTCGCAGATATAGAGCAGGGTTGTATTGTTCTCAACGAAGAACTCGTCTATAATGGCGATGATGGTGTCTCGTACCTTTACATCACTGGGTGACTTCTGGTGATTGACGTTGACTATTACAAGATGATAGGTCTCGTGACTCAATAGGGAGTCATCGAGAACGAACTCCACCGTACAGTGTACACCGTAGTCAGTAAAGAACTGATAGCAGCCATCATTGACTGCGCTCACCTCATAAGAGGATGATGCATTAACTGCGTGAAGGGAAAGGCTGTTCATAGCGTAACTACGTAGTTGGCTTTCATACCAGTACGTTCCTCGTAGGCCTGCTTCATTTTCTCTTCAAGAGCTGCTACGGCATTCATCTTTTTCTGTTTGGCTGCCTTAAAGCGGCGCAATGCTTCTTCTCTCGTCATCATAAGCTATTTCTTCTATCTTGACTTTTCTGCTGCAAAATTAAGCATTTTATTCCATATCTGCAAGGATTATGCTGTTTTTCCGAAGGATCAGAGGGACTGTCATACTCTTTACTACATCGAAAAACGCTAAAAACACTAAAAATTCATGTAAATATCAACTTATCAGCTACATGCGTTTCTTCAGTGATTTTAGATGTTTAGGATCTAACTATTCTTTACTACATCGAAAGACACTAAAGACACTAAATTTTGATAGTAGATGACAATCACGGCTATGATTGCTTTGTTTAGAACAAAGGTTGGATTTATTGTGAAGTATCTTGAAAATGAACTTTCAGAAGTACTTCATAACAAATACAACTTATCATCTACATCCTTTTCGATTTTTTAGAGTTTTTAGATGTCAATACCTTACTATTCTTTGTGAACCTCGTAAATGGCACCTGTAATCTTGTATGACTCCTCAGGGTACAACAGAGACATGTTTATTCGTTTCTTTCGTGTCTTTAGATGTTATACTACTTAACAATGCCCTTTTCGAGGTACTCAGCTAAGTTAGTTCTCACTTTGGCGGCGGCACCTTCGGCGGCTACCTTGGCAATGTCATGTTCAA
>JAEEGH010032060.1_pt1 | contig 10120 bp, 4 predicted proteins | sample 9134181 | NCBI WGS metagenome assembly JAEEGH01 (sample SAMN16246544, study PRJNA631951) | gut metagenome | biome: gut microbiome; feature: rumen; material: DP-attached | host: Bos | place: Iran: Karaj | collected 2018-10 | reverse complement strand
GAGATCAAGGAGCAGCTGGCCAAAGCCTATCCTTACCGGGCGTGGCTGAACGAGAACCGCGTACAGCTGGAGAAACTCAAGAGCGGCCGAAAGGTGGACAACAGCGTCAGCGATCTTGGGCGCAGGCTGGTGCAGTTCGGCTATGGTCAGGAGGACATCGACAAGACCATCATCCCGATGGCCACTGCAGGTCAGGAACCTGTGGCAGCGATGGGTAACGACACGCCGCTGGCAGTGATCAGCGATCGTCCGCAGGTGCTCTTCAACTATTTCCGCCAGCAGTTCGCCCAAGTGACGAACCCCGCCATCGACCCCATTCGCGAGGAGCTGGTGATGAGTCTCACGGAATACATCGGTGCCGTAGGTACCAACATCCTGACGCCCGATGCCTCAAACTGCAAGATGGTCCGTCTGCCTCAGCCAATATTGACCAACACACAACTCGATATATTATGCAACATCCGCTACAAGGGCTTCAAGACCATCAAGCTCCCCATGACCTTCAGCATCTCTCCAAACAGAGCGGAGGGCGACTATGCACAGGCGGGAGAGGATTTACGAGCTGCGCTCGACAAACTCTGCAAGGATGCAGAAAAGGCGGTGGATGACGGTTATAACTACATTATCCTCACCGACAAGTGCGACTTAGTCCCCCTCTCTGATTGGAGAGAGAACGGGGGAGAGGCCTACATCCCGTCGCTGCTGGCTGTGAGCGCCGTGCACCACTATCTGATCAATGTGGGCAAGCGCGTGCAGACGGCGCTGATCGTAGAGAGTGGCGAGATCCGCGAGACGATGCATGCAGCCCTGCTGTTGGGCTACGGTGCCTCAGCCTTATGTCCCTATATGACCTTCGCCATCCTCGACGACTTGGTGAAGCGCAACAAGATACAAGAAGAATATGCAACGGCCGAGGCGCACTACATCAAGGCCGTAGACAAAGGCCTGAAGAAGATCATGAGTAAGATGGGCATCTCTACCATCCGCTCATACCGTGGTGCGAAGATCTTTGAGAGCATCGGACTGGGTGAGGATCTGCTGCGCCGTTATTTCGGCACGGAGGTGAGCACCATCGGCGGCATCGGACTGAAAGAGATTGCCCGCGACGCCATCCGTCTGCAAGCAGAATCGTGTTCTGCCCCCACGCTGAAGAACAACGGACTGTTTGCCTGGCGCAAAGACGGCATCAAGCACGCCTGGAACCCCGAGACAATTGCCAAGCTGCAACTGGCCACACGGCAGGGCAGCTATGAGAAGTTCAAGGAGTGGGAAAAACTCGTCGACGAGAAGGAATCGCCTATCTTCATCCGCGACTTCTTCAGCTTCAAGCGTGCAGACAAGCCCACGCCCATTGACGAGGTAGAGTCCGTAGAGAGCATCGTGAAGCATTTCGTGACAGGTGCCATGAGTTTCGGTGCCCTGAGTATTGAGGCCCATGAGGCACTGGCGCTGGCCATGAACAAACTTGGCGCCCGAAGCAACACTGGCGAGGGCGGTGAGGACAACGCCCGCTATCACACAGAAGTGGACGGCGTCAGTCTGAGCAGTAAGACGAAGCAGATAGCCAGCGGACGTTTTGGCGTGACGGCAGAGTATCTGGTAAATGCAGAAGAGATACAGATCAAGGTGGCTCAGGGTGCGAAACCCGGTGAGGGCGGACAGTTGCCTGGCTTCAAGGTCAACGACATCATCGCCAAGACGCGTCACGCCATTCCAGGTATCTCGCTCATCTCGCCGCCGCCTCATCACGACATCTACTCTATCGAAGACCTGGCACAGCTCATCTTCGATCTGAAGAATATCAACCCCACGGCTGCCGTCAGCGTCAAACTGGTAGCAGAGAGTGGTGTAGGAACAATTGCCGCCGGTGTGGCGAAGGCAAAGGCCGATCTCATTGTGATCAGCGGTGCCGAGGGTGGTACTGGTGCCTCGCCTGCTTCGAGCATGCGTTTTGCGGGCATCTCACCCGAGATAGGACTCGCCGAGACGCAACAGACGCTGGTGATGAATGGCTTGCGGAATCAGGTACGTCTGCAGACTGACGGTCAGCTGAAGACTGCCAAGGACGTGATTATCATGGCGATGCTGGGTGCCGACGAGTTCTCGTTTGGTACGTTGCCGCTGATCGTGCTGGGTTGCGTGATGATGCGTAAGTGTAATACGAATACCTGTCCGATGGGTGTCGCTACCCAGAATCCTGAACTGCGCAAGCACTTCGAAGGGCGTGCCGAGTATGTGGTGAACTACTTCACGTTCCTGGCTCAGCAGGTACGCGAATATCTGTCAGAGATCGGCGTACATAGTCTGAAGGAGATTATCGGGCATACGGAATTCATTGAAGCCGCCCCCAATGGCGCGGATGCTTCCAATGGTGCGGATGCCAAGTGGCGGACGATAGATTTCGGGCGGTTGCTGCATAGGCCTGAAAGGCGAAAGATGGACGGCGACACGCCGGCAATGGACACACAGGCACTCTATTGGGATCGCGGGGCTTACACGCAGGTGACAGGCGTCTTGGATGAGCGGATCATCAAAGATGCACAAGCAGCGATAGACCATCAGGAGGAGGTGACACTCGACTACGCCATCAAGAATACCGATCGTGCCTTAGGTACGATGCTCAGTGGCGTCATCGCCAAGAAGTACGGTGAAGAGGGATTGCCCGATGCTACGATCAAGATTAAGTTCAAGGGGTCGGCAGGTCAGAGCTTTGGTGCCTTCGCCGTGAAAGGGTTGGACATCCGTCTGGAAGGTGAGACCAACGACTATTTCGGCAAGGGACTCAGTGGTGGCCGTATCTCTATTCTGCCTCCAGCCCGCAGGAGCGATGACTACAAAGCCGAAGAGAACATCATTGCCGGAAACACAGGACTCTATGGTGCCACCAGCGGCGAACTCTATATCAACGGTAAGGTGGGCGAGCGCTTCGGTGTGCGTAACTCTGGCGCCATCGCCGTGATTGAGGGTGCTGGCGACCACTGTTGCGAGTATATGACTGGTGGCCGTGTGGTGGTATTGGGCAAGACAGGGCGCAACTTCGCCGCCGGCATGAGTGGTGGCGTCGCATACGTCTACGACCCGGACCATACCTTCGACTATTTCTGTAATATGGATATGGTAGAGCTCTCGCTCGTAGAGGACAGTGTTTCGCGTAAGGAACTGCTCGAGCTCATCCGCCAGCACTATCTGCACACAGGCAGTGCCCTCGCAGGGCGTATGCTCGACGACTGGCATCGCTATATCGAAGACTTCATCCAGGTAGTACCCATCGAGTACAAACGGGTGCTCGAAGAGGAGAAGATGGCCCGTCTGCATGAAAAGATTGCCGACATCCAGCGAGACTACTAAGGGAAAATGTAAAAATGTAAAAAAACAAATTTTTCAATATGGGTAATCCGAAAGCATTTTTAGAGATACATCGTCAGGAGGCTGGTTACCGCCCCATTCACGATAGAATCCACGACTTTGGCGAGGTGGAACAGACGCTGAGCACCCGCGAGCGTAAATTGCAGGCCTCGCGCTGTATGGACTGTGGCGTGCCCTTCTGCCACTGGGCTTGTCCGCTGGGCAATAAGGCACCAGAATGGAACGATGCGCTATACAAAGGAGACTGGGAGCTGGCTTATCGCCTGCTCAATAGTACCAATCCCTTCCCAGAGTTCACAGGCCGCATCTGTCCTGCACTCTGCGAGAAAGCCTGTGTGCTCAACCGTTTTAACCATGAGCCGACCACGAACCGCGAGGATGAGTGCGCCATCACTGAGGCAGCCTTCCGCGAAGGGTATATCACGCCACGCACCGACATCAAGCGCAATGGCAAGAAGGTGGCCGTCATCGGTGCAGGTCCTGCAGGACTCGCTGCTGCCAACGAGCTGAACCTGAGGGGCTACACGGTGACTGTCTTCGAGAAAAACGAAGCTGCCGGAGGCCTGTTGCGCTACGGCATCCCCAACTTCAAGCTTAACAAGGCCGTCATCGACCGTCGCATCAGCATCCTGGAGGCCGAAGGCATCACGTTCAAATATGGAATAGAAGCCTCCCCCATCCCCCTCCAAAGGGAGGGGGCTCTCAGTGGCGCAGATGCTCCCCTCCTTTTGGAGGGGTCGGGGGAGGCTTACTCCGCCGTCGTCATCGCATCGGGCACTCCTACGGCGCGCGACCTCAAGGCCCCCGGGCGCGAACTCAAGGGCATACACTTCGCCCTCGAACTGCTCTCGCAGCAGAACCGCGTTCTAGCGGGTATGGAATTCTCCAAGGATGAACGCATCACTGCCAAGGGGAAGGACGTGCTCGTGATCGGCGGCGGTGATACGGGCAGCGACTGTATCGGCACTGCCCATCGCCAAGGCTGCAAGAGCGTCACACAGATAGAGATCATGCCTAAGCCCGTAGAAGGTCCAGAGGATCCGCAGAACCCTTGGCCAAACTGGCCACGAACCCTCAAGACGACTTCAAGCCACGAGGAAGGATGTACCCGTCGTTGGAACATCAACACCCTGGAGTTCTTGGGTGAGAATGGCAAACTGACGGGTGTCAAGGTGCAGGAAATAGACTGGAAGCCCAATCCTGAAGGCGGGCGCCCCATCATGGTAGAGAAAGGCGAGCCCGAGATCATCAAGGCCGAGCTGGTGCTCCTGGCCATGGGATTCCTCAAGCCGGAACATCCGGCGTATCCTGAGAACGTGTTCATCTGTGGCGACAGTGCCAACGGTGCCTCGCTCGTAGTGCGTGCGATGGCCAGCGGACTCCAGACAGCCCAGAAAGTAGACAGTTTCCTCAGGACTCAGCAAACAAAAAGTTGAATTTCTTTGGCCGTTTCTGACTTTTTGCTTAACTTTGCACCCGAAAACGTTGCAAAAGGATAGCAAACTCTAAAAATAGATAGCAATATGAAAGAAAAGATAAGGTTTACCAAAATGCATGGTTGCGGCAATGACTACATTTATGTCAACCTGATGGAGCAAGAGATCTCCAATCCGGAGGCAGCAGCCGTCGCCTGGAGCGACCGCCACAAGGGTATCGGTTCTGACGGACTGGTGCTCATCGACCGCAGCCACATGCCGGAAGCCGACTTCTCGATGCGTATTTTCAATGCAGACGGTTCTGAGGCCATGATGTGCGGCAATGCCAGCCGTTGCATCGGGAAATACCTCTATGAACGCGGACTGACGAATCAGACGAAAATACGGCTATTGACACTCTCAGGCGTGAAGACACTCCTGCTCGACGTGAAGGACGGTACGGTGGAGAACGTCACGGTAGACATGCTTGAACCCGCATTCGAGGACGAAAGCCTGTTCATAGCCCATCGTGGCATCGATAAAGGCGTGTTTGTATCCATGGGCAACCCCCACTACGTCATCTTCACCGAGCATATCGATCAGGTGGGAGAGACGGGGCGCATCCTTGAACAGCATCCCGCTTTTCCGGAGCGATGCAACATCGAGTTTGCGCGTGTAGAAAGTCAGGATGTCATCCGCACCCGCGTTTGGGAACGAGGCAGCGGCATCACCCTGGCATGCGGCACGGGGGCTTGCGCCACCGCCGTCGCAGCAGCACTGACAGGAAGGGCAGGACGCAGATCGCAGATCGTGATGGACGGCGGAACGCTTACCATCGAATGGCGGGAATCCGACAATCACGTCTACATGACAGGCCCTGCAACTTTCGTCTTCGACGGAGAAATATAAACGACAAAGCGAAAACAACATAAAAACAATGGCACTAGTAAACATTCATTTCCTGAACCTGCAGAACAACTATCTGTTCGCCGACATTGCCAAGAAGGTGAATGCCTTCAAGGTGATGCACCCCAAGGCCGACGTTATCTCACTAGGCATTGGCGACGTGACACAGCCGCTGGCACCAGCCGTTGTCGAAGCCATGCACAAGGCTGCCGACGAGATGGGCACTGCCGAGGGTTTCCACGGATACGGTCCTGAGCAGGGTTACGATTTCTTGCGCGAGGCGATTCTGAAGAACGACTTCCTGCCGCGAGGCGTCCACCTCGGCGTCGACGAGATCTTCATCAACGACGGCGCAAAAAGTGACACCGGCAATTTTCAGGAACTATTGCATTGGGATAACTTCATTGGCGTGACCGATCCCATCTACCCGGTCTATATAGACTCCAACGTGATGATCGGGCGGTGCGGCATCTATCAGGAAGGCCGATGGACGAATGTGCGGTATATGCCCTGCACGGCAGAGAACGGCTTCGTGCCGCCACTCCCCTCAGGAAGACCCGTTGACGTGATATACCTCTGTTACCCCAACAACCCGACGGGAACAGTCATCACCAAGCAGGAATTGCGCAAGTGGGTGAATTATGCCCTGAAGAACGACGCCCTGATCCTCTACGATGCCGCCTATCAGGCCTATATCCGCAATCCGGAGATACCCCACAGCATCTATGAGATCCGCGGTGCGCGAAAATGCGCCGTCGAGTTTCACTCCTTCTCAAAGACGGCTGGCTTCACGGGTGTCCGTTGCGGCTATACAGTGGTACCGAAGGATGTAAGCGTCTCCACTTTCGAGGGCGAGCGCATCCCGCTGAACCAGTTATGGCTGCGCCGACAGTGTACGAAATTCAACGGCACGAGCTATATCTCACAACGCGCTGCCGAGGCCATCTACACCCCAGAGGGCCGTCAACAGATACAGGCGACGATCGACTACTATATGGACAACGCCCAGCGGATGCTCACCAGGCTGCGTGCCCTTGGCTATGAGGTCTATGGCGGTGAGAATGCCCCTTATATCTGGATGCGCACCCCCGACAGCATGGGATCCTGGCAGTTCTTCGAGGCACTGCTCTATGGGGCCAACGTTGTCTGTACCCCGGGCGTCGGTTTCGGCCCCAGCGGCGAAGGATACGTGCGCTTCACCGCCTTCAGCAGTCACGAAAAGACAGAAGAAGCATTAACGAGAATAGAAAACTGGACAAAACAACATTAAACACAAACAATTATGGAAGCATTAAGATTTCAGGTTGTCGGTGAGGCATTCAAGAAGAAGCCCCTCGACGTAAAAAAACCAAGTGAGAGACCGGCGAAGTACTTTGGCAAGAAGGTCTTCAACCGTGAGAAGATGTACAAGTATCTGCCAAAGGATGTCTACGAGACGATGATCGACGTGATGGACAACGGCGCGCGCCTGGACCGTCAGGTGGCCGATGTCGTGGCAGAAGGCATGAAGCAGTGGGCCACGGAGAACGGTGTGACCCATTATACACACTGGTTCCAGCCGCTGACAGAAGGTACTGCCGAGAAACACGACTCGTTTATCGAGCACGACGGCAAGGGCGGTATGGTAGAAGAGTTCACAGGCAAACTGCTCGTGCAGCAGGAGCCCGACGCCTCGTCATTCCCCTCAGGCGGTATCCGCAGCACGTTCGAAGCCCGTGGCTACTCGGCATGGGATCCCACGTCGCCCGTATTCATCATAGACGATACACTCTGTATCCCCACCGTGTTCATCTCCTACAGCGGTGAGGCACTCGACTACAAGGCTCCCCTGCTCCGCGCCCTTCATGCCGTGAACGTGGCAGCCACCGACGTGTGCCATTACTTCGATCCCAGCGTCAAGAAGGTCACCTCTAACCTCGGATGGGAGCAGGAATACTTCTTGGTGGACGAAGGACTCTACGCTGCACGCCCTGACCTGCTCTTGACAGGACGCACGCTGATGGGACACGACAGCGCCAAGAACCAGCAGATGGACGACCACTATTTCGGCTCTATCCCCGAGCGTGTGGCTGCCTTCATGCGCGAGCTGGAGATCGAGGCACTCGAACTGGGCATTCCCTGCAAGACCCGCCACAACGAGGTGGCGCCCAACCAGTTTGAGCTGGCGCCTATCTTCGAGGATACCAATCTGGCCGTCGACCACAACATGCTGCTCATGTCTGTCATGAAGAAGGTGGCCCGCAAGCATGGCTTCCGCGTGCTGCTGCACGAGAAGCCCTTCGCAGGCATCAACGGTAGTGGTAAGCACAACAACTGGTCGTTGAGTACAGACAATGGTATCCTGTTGCATGCTCCTGGCAAGAATGCTGAACAGAACCTGCGCTTTGCTACCTTCATTGTTGAAACGCTGATGGGTGTCTATCGTCACAACGGTCTATTGAAAGCCTCTATCATGAGTGCCACCAACGCCCACCGTCTGGGTGCCAACGAGGCTCCTCCTGCTATCGTATCAAGTTTCCTCGGCAAACAGGTTAGCGAGTTGCTCGACCATATTGAGAAAGCTGATAAGGACTTCCTGGCTATGAGCGGTAAGCAGGGTCTGAAGATGGATATCCCTGAGATTCCAGAGCTCTTGATCGACAATACCGATCGTAACCGTACCTCTCCATTCGCCTTTACTGGTAACCGCTTTGAGTTCCGTGCCGTGGGTTCTGAGGCCAACTGCGCATCTGCTATGATTGCCCTGAACAGTGCTGTAGCCGAAGCCCTCGTCAGCTTCAAGAAGCGTGTGGATGCTAAGATTCCCGAGTACGAGAAGAAGCTCGCAGGCACTGAGCATAGCGCTAAGTTCCACGCCATCATCGACGTGCTGCGCGAGGACATCAAGACCTGTAAGCCCATCCGTTTCGACGGTAACGGCTACTCCGACGAGTGGGTTATTGAAGCTGAAAAGCGCGGACTGGATGTAGAGAAGAGCTGTCCGAAGATCTTCGAACGCTACCTCGACAAGGAGAGCATCGATATGTTCGAGAGCCTGGGCGTGATGACAAAGAAGGAACTTGAGGCCCGCAACGAAGTGAAGTGGGAGACCTATACCAAGAAGATTCAGATTGAGGCCCGCGTACTGGGCGACCTCTCGATGAACCACATCATTCCCGTCGCCACGCGTTATCAGAGCGACCTGCTGAGTAATGTCAACCACATGTCAGTGGTCTTCCCCATCGACACTGCCGACAAGCTCTCTGCCCGTAACAAGAAGATCATCCAGGAGATTGCCGAGCGTACCTCTGCCATCGAGAAGGGTGTAGAGGAACTCGTAGAGGCCCGCAAGAAGGCCAATAAGATTGAGGATGAGCACGAGAAGGCCATCGCCTACCATGACAAGGTGGAGCCCTATCTCGACGCCATCCGCTATGAGATCGACAAGCTGGAGCTCATCGTCGACGATGCCCTCTGGCCGCTGCCGAAATATCGTGAGCTGTTATTCATAAGATAGTAAAAACATCAAACAATTCTTTTGATTGTTTGAAGTTTGCAAGAAGCGAGAGCAGAGCGATGCTTGCATCAGCTCTGCCGAGCGCAAGCAAACTCGGACGTGAGTTCAAGTTTGCAGAGCAAACACGAACAAAATAGTTCAAGTTTGCAGGGGACCCGACGCTGTGATAGCCTCGGGTCCCTATTAAAAGATGTGCGACAGTATCAAGTTCTCCGAGATAAAAAAAGGTTTTTCCGAGATTTATTATAAATTTTCCCGAGATTCATAATAATGATCTCGGGAAAATGAAAGAAGAATCTCGGGGAAATAGTAAGTTATCTCAGGGAATCAAATATTAACAAACATGTATTTTCGACACTCCAGCATATAAAAAAGGATGCTTCGGCTCACGCTCTAACACTCTCTGAAGCCACAGGAAGTCATGGAACAGATGCCGTCTATGGAAACGCGTGTACTTGCATTCAAAGAACGACAAATCCACTTTAACAGGACAGTAGTGACCCTTAGATTATATTAAAAAAGAGTGTGTATCAATCGACACACACTCATCTATTAGGGAAATAAAAATCCTGTTTCAAGTTATTCAGCCTTAGCCTCTTCAGCAACGGGAGCCTCAGGGGCAGCTGCAGGAGCTTCCTCAACAGCGGGAGCAGTCTCAGCGGCGGGAGACTCTGCCTTAGGAGCAGAAGACTTACGTGAACGGCGGGTCTTCTTTTCTGCCTTCGGGCCCTTCAGCATGTTCTCGTCGAAGTCAACGAGCTCGATGAAAGCCTTCTCAGCAGCATCACCCTGGCGGAAGCCAAGCTTGATGATGCGGGTGTAACCGCCGGGGCGGTCACCGACCTTCTGTGCTACAGGGCCAAAGAGCTCCTTCAGAGCTTCCTTGTTCTGCAGGTAGCTGAATACTACACGACGGCTATTGGTGCTGTCGTCCTTT